>JGI12053J15887_10000590_pt1 | contig 15124 bp, 14 predicted proteins | sample MedBloCAOM1_O3_FD_15887 | JGI IMG/M metagenome (IMG submission 15887)
TGAATACATAGCGATCGGGAGGATCGTGGCGGAGCACATTAGCGCCGGTGAAAGCTCCGAAGAACAGCATCCGCCGCTCCAGCGCATAGGGGACGGCGACCACCGCAGTGGGCGTTCCAACATTCCCGATGACGCCGAATACCTGGTCTTTCTCGTAGAGCTGCTTCATGGCATCGGGCGTGCGCGACGGCTCGTAACCGTCATCAGCCGCGATGAGCTTAAGCATCCGGCCTTCCACTCCGCCGGCCTCGTTGACCCGGTTGAACGCAGTATCGATGCCGAGCTTCATCTGGCGGCCAAGCTCTTTTGCAGAGCCGGAAAACGGCGCCGCCATTCCGAACCGGATTTCTCGATCGGTTATGCCGCGGACCGGGGTGGAACTGACGGGGACCGGGGCGGTTGGCGCGGTAGCGGCCGCGGCAGACGGCGCGATAACGGCGGACAAACTTGGACTTGGGCTTGGGCCGGGCCCGGCGATCGACCGTTCGAGATCGGCAAGCTGGCGGTCTGCGGATCTGCAATCAATCCTTCCCGTTGTCACGGCGCCGCGGCCGTCTGCGACGCTGCGATCGAGCAGTTGCGTAAGGTCGGAGCGCTCGGCCTCGTTGGACGAGGCCTCGGTGATCACAGCGGTGAACTTATCGACGATGAGCTGAATCCGGGGCCGCGCGATGTCCCGGCAGGCCAACGCCGAACCAACGATCGGTCCGACCCGGCCCGCAAGATCGCGTACCACGTCGGTCTTGTCACCAGCCGCTGCGCCCGCAGTGCCTGCAAGCAACGCACTAAACAAAAAGATAGTCAAACGAGTGGTCATCGTAAACCTCCACGAGGCTAAGGTGCTTGGGTGCTATTGTCTCGATCAGCCATTGTAACATTTTTGTCAAACGCGTCTTTGTCAAACGCATCGTCAGTGCGGCGACTGCCCTTCTGGGCGATAGCACCGATATTATTCGAGTTCGATTGTCTGGTACTTCCCGCTTTCGTCAAGCGCCGTCCCCCAGATTTTGTGCGAAGCTTGGTGTTCGGAGCGGCCGAAACTGAGTGAGACGCCAAGACCCAGATCGAGATTACGCATGTTCTCCAGGACGTCGACGAGTTTTTCGATATCGAGCTGCGGTCCCGTACGCTTAAGCCCCTGGATCAGGATGTTTGCCGCGACGAAACCTTCCAGCGACGCGTAATCCGGCGCTTCACCTGGAAAATACTTGGCCATGGCGTTCTTGTATTCGAGAACCGCACTCGAATAACCGGAGACGGCCGGCACCACTTGGGTGACAATGATGCCGGAAGCGTAGCGCGGTCCCAACAGCATCAATTCATCGGCGAGCGAGGTGCCGCCTACGCCCGATATGTTCGTATATATCATTCCGGGGAAAAGGTCGCGCGTCTTCTCGATAAATTTGGAGGCAGCCCGATAGGAGGCAGCTATGATTACCGCCTTGATCGGCGGTTTTTGCAGCCTCANNTGATTGACAGCGTCGTCGACCTCCACGGTGTTTCGCTTGTAGTTGAGCCGCAGAATGCCGCTGTCGCCGATGCCNAGCGCGCGAAATGCCTTNGCCACACCCGCGAACCCCGCATCGCCGAGGTCGTCCGTCTGGGCGAAAACCGCGATCTGCGCGGGTGGTATCCGGCGCAATTTCAACAGATATCGCACGGCGGCGTCGGTTTCCTCCGCATAGCTCGGACGGTAGTTGAACACATAGCGATCGGGAGGATCATGGCGCACCACGTTGCCGCCGGTGAAAGCCCCGAAGAACAGCATCCGCCGCTCGAGCGCATAAGGGACGGCGGCACCCGCGGTGGCGGTGCCGATACTTCCGATGATGCCGAAAACCTGGTCTTTCTCGTAAAGCTGTTTCATGGCCTCGACGGTGCGGGTCGGCTCATTGCCGTCGTCGGCGGCGATTAGCTTGAGCATCCGGCCTTCCACGCCGCCGGCGTCGTTGATCCGGTTGAAAGCAGTGTCGATTCCGAGCTTCATCTGGCGCCCACGCTCCTTTACCGGGCCGGTAAAGGCTGCCGAAATGCCGAACCGGATCTCTCGATCGGTTACGCCGTGGACCGGTGGATCGACAGAGACCGGTGCGGTTGGCGCGGTGGCGGCGACGGCGGAGAAAGAAGGGGCGATGGACAAGCTTGGACTTGGACTTGGACTTGGGCTTGGACCGGGTCCGGCGATCGACCGTTCGAGATCAGCAAGTTGGCGGTCCGCCGATCCGCAATCGATCGTTCCCGTCGCCACGGCACTACGGCCGTCTGCGACACTGCGATCGAACTGCTGTGTAAGGTCGGCGCGCTCGGCCTGATTGGACGAGGCTTGCGTGATCACCGCTGCGAACTTTTCGACGATTATCTGAATACGGGGCCGCGGGATATCCCGGCAGGCCAACGCTGAACCCACAATCGGACCGACGCGGCCCGCGAGATCGCGTACAACGTTGGTCCTGTCGCCGGGTGCTGCTTCCGCGGCGCCCGCGAGCAAGCCACTAAATAAAAAGCTAGTCCAACGAAGGTTCACCACATAGTTCCGTGAGGTTAAGGTGTCGGCGATTTCTATCAAACAGGATCATCGGCACGGCGTTTGCCCTTTCTAGGCGATGGCACCAATACTATTTTATTATTCAAGTTCGATTGCCTGGTACTTCCCGTTTTCATCAAGCGCCGTTCCCCAAATCTTGTGCGAAGCCTGGTGTTCGGCGCGGCCAAAACCGAGAGAGGCTCCAAGGCCCAAGTCGAGATCGCGCGTGTTCTCCAGGACGTCGATCAGCTTTTCGGTATCGAGCTGCGGCCCCGTGCGCTTAAGCCCTTGGATCAGGACGTTGGCCGCAACGTAGCCCTCAAGCGACACATAGTCCGGCGCCTCGCCGGGAAAATATTTGGCCAGGGCATTCTTGTATTCGAGAACCGCACTCGAATAACCGGAAACCGCCGGCACCACTTGCGTCACGATTGCGCCGGCGGCATAGCGCGGTCCCAACAGCATCAATTCATCGGCAAGCGCGGTGCTGCCCACGAACGACACGTTGGTGTAAAGCAATCCAGGATAGAGGTCGTGCGTCCTCTCGATGAACTTTGCAGCGGCCCGATAAGTTGCCACCATGACCACCGCCTTGATTGGCGGCTTCTGCAATCTCAACTGATTGATCGCTTCGTCCACATCCACGGTGTTTCGCTTGTAGTTGAGCCGCACGATCGCGGCGTCGCTGGCGCCAAGCGAGCGTACGGCCTTTGCGACACCGGCGAATCCCGAATCGCCGTAGGTATCCTGCTGGGCGAAGACAGCGATCTGCCTGGGCGGTATCCGGCGTAATTTCACCAGGTAGCGCACCACGGCGTCGGTTTCTTCGGCATAGCTCGCGCGATAGTTGAATACATAGCGATCGGGAGGATCGTGGCGGAGCACATTAGCGCCGGTGAAAGCTCCGAAGAACAGCATCCGCCGCTCCAGCGCATAGGGGACGGCGACCATCGCGGTGGGCGTTCCAACATTCCCGATGACGCCGAATACCTGGTCTTTCTCGTAGAGCTGCTTCATGGCATCGGGCGTGCGCGACGGCTCGTAACCGTCATCAGCCGCGATGAGCTTGAGCATCCGGCCTTCCACGCCGCCGGCCTCGTTGACCCGGTTGAAAGCGGTATCGATGCCGAGCTTCATCTGGCGGCCAAGCTCTTTTGCAGAGCCGGAAAACGGCGCCGCCATTCCGAACCGGATTTCTCGATCGGTTACGCCGCGGACCGCGGGGCCGACCGAAACCGGTGCGGTTGGCGCGGTGGCCGCCGCGGCGGCAAAAGACGATGATGCGCTAGACGCGGCGGCGGCAACCGAAGGCGGTGCGATGACGGCAGGCAAGGCCGGCGTGGCGATCGAGCGTTCGAGATCGGCAAGCTGGCGGTCTGCCGATCTGCAATCAATCCTTCCTGACGTCACGGCGCCGCTGCCGTCCGCGACACTGCGTTCAAGCAGCTGCGTAAGGTCGGAGCGCTCGGCCTCGTTGGACGAGGCCTCGGTGATCACGGCCGTGAACTTATCGACGATGAGCTGAATCCGGGGCCGCGCGATGTCCCGGCAGGCCAACGCCGAACCAACGACCGGTCCGACCCGGCCCGCAAGATCGCGTACCACGTCGATCTTGTCACCGGCCGCTACCCCCCCACCACTAGCGAGTAAAGCACCGAATATAACCAGCAGGCTCCTTGAGATCAGGCTCTCAATAGGCATCGTCGTTCTCTCAGCGTCTCGGCTATCGATTGCGTAATCAAGGTGCTGAGGGCGGCGTAGGTTTTTGCTGCCATTGTACGAATTGCTGAAGCAGCGTGTCTGACTCCTCGCGCGTGACTGGCTGGGTGGTGGTTGGGGGTGACGCTAGGATCGCCTGAAACTCGGCAAGAGCCGGTTTCGCGTCATCGTCTTTTTGACGTGGCTGAGACAGAGCGGTCTTTAACGACTGCAAAAACCCGGAAACGGATGAACCCTCGCCGTCAGGTTGTCGCGCATAGTCTCGCGAAGCCGGCACCATGATGACAAAGAACAGCGCTACGATGGCCGAAACGCCGATCGCTGCAGCGAAGCGGCCGGCGACGCTGAGTATCGCCATTCGCCGATCCAGTTCGCGCACGAAGCCCGGCGGCTCGTGCATCACCTCAGGGTCGAGTGGATGCCGCAGAGACTCGGCAACCGCTTCCTCGAGCAAAGCGTCGAACGAATGTGGAGGTGAATTGGGGCGACCCAGGCTCTGAGATTTCGGGCTCGGAGATTTCGGGCTCTGGGATTTTATTTCAGCGGGAGGCAATGGCTCAGCTCTTTCACGTAGCCAGCGTGGCGCATAGTACAACTGGTCGTTCGGATTGAGAGGGTCCTTCTCACCTAAGCTACTCATACGCCACTCCTCATCGCTCGGTTACACTTGGTTGTTGTATCGCAGTTACCCGCTCGGCGCTGCAGTAACTGGCCTGTTGGATCTTGTTCTGGTTAATCGGCAAATGTTCCAAGCAATGAAGTCTGTCGCACCGAAAGACCCGCGATCGGTTCGAACGAGTTGTAAAGTCTGGATGTTGAATCACGCCAAGCGATGCAAAATCAGCATCGTTCGATGTCACCTGCGTCAGTCGACGAGACATACCCCGAGACCGCGTTGCCCACGCCGCTTCCATTGCCTCATCCCCTCGGCAATTGTCCACCTTGAACGGCGGCGGAAATGACCCTCAGCTTTTAGCACAGGAGATCACCGCCATGTGATGGAACGGTGACCGGACATTAGTAGGTCCGAAACTAGACGAAACTGAGGTAACATTTTGCGCCATTGCAATCTTAAGGGAATGTTAATTTTTTTGGGAGTCGTTTTTTTTGCCGTTTACGGGCCGAACTTCCTCGGAATCCGGGGTCCGCGCAAATGCGCCACAATTATCGCAGTGATTGGGTTGATTGAGCTTGCTGATTCGCGACGTCGAATCGCGCGCGTCGGGGCTCGAAAGGATCGTTAATCAATCGTTAACCAAGATCGCCCATTATTAATTAATCATTCGATAAGAAAGGCGAGTTGACCATTATGGGGGCAAGGGCGGAACCAAAACGCCAGCAGGTGCGCCTCCGGGGCCGCTCCTATGTTGCCTTTGTGTTCTGTCCTGTCGTGCCGATCGTGGGCTGGCTTGAAGAAATAGACGCGACGCTCGCTCGCTCGCCCGGTTTTTTTGTTGGCAAACCTGTGGTGCTCGACCTATCCGCCGTGGATCTGAGCCAATCCGCTATCGCGCACCTCGTGGCAAGCCTTGAAAACAGGAATATTCGCGTTCTCGGCATCGAGGGCGTCGAGGCGGCTCTCGTCACCACGAGCATGCCGCCTTTACTCACCGGCGGACGCCATTGCGTGGTCCAGCAGAGTAAACCGGAAAAGCCGGAAGCCAAACCGAAGCCAACGTCCCTGCTGCTCGAAAATCCGGTGCGCTCCGGTCAATCGGTTATTTTTACCGAAGGCGATGTGACAGTGCTGGGTTCGGTCAGCTCGGGCGCGGAAATTGTCGCCGGGGGATCCATCCACATTTACGGAACGCTTCGCGGCCGCGCGATGGCGGGTGTCAATGGCAATCCCGCCGCGCGGATTTATTGCCAGAAAATCGAGGCCGAGCTTCTGGCCATCGACGGCTACTACCAGACCGCGGAACAAATAGACGTCACCCTGCGCAATCGGCCAGCTCAAGCGTGGCTCGAAGGCGACATCATGAAAATTACACCGCTGAATTAACCGAGTAAGGAGGGTAAGAATGGCCAAAGTTCTGGTCGTGACGTCAGGCAAGGGTGGCGTTGGAAAGACCACTTCCACGGCCGCGCTCGGGGCGGCGCTCGCGCAAAGCGGAGAAAAAGTCGTAGTCGTCGACTTCGACGTCGGTCTGCGCAACCTCGATCTCGTCATGGGGGCGGAACGACGGGTCGTGTTCGACCTCATCAATGTGGTGCAGGGCGTAGCAAAGCTTTCGCAAGCTCTCATTCGCGACAAGCGCCTGGAGAATTTGTGGCTGCTGCCGGCATCCCAAACCAGGGACAAGGACGCTCTGACAGACGAGGGGGTCGGGAGCATCATCGCGGAACTGCGAACAAAGTTCGATTGGATCATCTGCGACAGCCCCGCGGGTATCGAGCGGGGTGCCACGCTTGCGATGCGCTATGCGGACGAGGCTGTCATCGTCACCAACCCCGAAGTCTCGTCGGTGCGGGACTCCGACCGGATTATCGGGATGCTCGATTCAAAAACCGTGAAGGCCGAGAAGGGCGAGCAAGTGAAGAAGCACGTATTGATCACCCGATACGATACGGCGCGCGCAGCACGGGGCGAAATGCTCACCATCGAGGACATCCTTGAAATCCTTGCGACCCCGCTTCTCGGCATCATCCCAGAGAGCCAGGACGTTCTGCGGGCGTCGAACGTCGGATCTCCCGTCACTCTGAATAACGCCGCGAGTGCGCCGGCTCGCGCCTACACCGACGCGGCCCGTCGCCTGATGGGCGAGACCGTCGCCATGCTGGTGCCGACCGCGCGCAAAGGCTTGATGGACCGACTGTTGGGACGGAGGGCCGCATGACCGCGAGTCTGCTGCGGTTCTTCAGTGGCCGCACTGCTTCCGCGCCTGTTGCACGGGAACGGCTGCAGATTCTGCTGGCGCATGAACGCAGCCTGCGCGGGCAACCTGACTTGCTGGAACTGCTGCGGGAAGAAATCCTAGCCGTGGTGTCGCGGCATGTCGTGCTCGATCCGGATAAGGTTATCGTCAAGATGGAGCGGGGCGAAAGTGTATCGACGCTGGAGGTCGATATCGAATTGCCCAACGGATTCGAGAGGATCGCGGCGGCTGGCTGACGATCGGGCATATCAGGAACGAGCTTCACGCGCTTGCGGAGAGATGGACGTCGCAGCGCGATAATTTCAGGATAATCTGTCGATCGTATCTTCGATCGGGGTTGATCATGAGCTCGACGCGACCTGCGCTTCCCATGACCGGCGGCTGCCCGTGCGGTGCCATCCGCTACCGGATCGCGTCGTTTCCGCTGCTGCTCTACACCTGCAATTGCACCTGTTGTCAGCGTGCATCCGGCAGCGCGTTCGCGCTCAACATGCCGGTCCGTGCAAAGGATTTTCACATTCTGCAGGGCGAGCCAAAGGGATGGCACCGCACTTCGCCGAGGGGCGTCCTGGTCATATCCTGGTTCTGTGGCGACTGCGGCGGCCGAATTTACGGCGAACGAGCCGGACGTCCGGAGTCAATGAACCTTCGCGCCGGCACACTCGACTATACAAAATGGCTACATCCGATCGCGCATATGTTCATCGGCAGCGCGCAGCCGTGGGTTTTGCCCGCGGCCAACGCCGAGTGCCACGAGAGAGGCCCCGACAACTTCGGGCCGCTGGCCGAGAGGTGGCGCGCGATGTGGCCGGAATTCTTCCCGCAAAAATAGTTCCATTTTTTCAGGAACCGTTTGATGCCGCGGAGGTTTGTCCCCAGTCAGGGGTTGGTATGAACGCCGTCGAAAACCTCGCCACCAAGGCGAAATCTGGCATTTGGGGGCTCGACAACATTTTGTCGGGGGGATTTTCACGTGGCCATGTGTTTTTGGTGGAAGGCGCGCCCGGGACCGGCAAGACCACGGTGGCGCTGCAATTTCTGCTCGAAGGCGCCAAGGCCGGGGAGAAATGTCTCTACATTACCCTGTCCGAGACCGAGCGCGAGNTGCGCGACGGCGCGGCGTCCCACGGCTGGGCGTTGGACAACGGTATCGAAGTGTTCGAGTTGCTGCCGCCGGAAAGCTTGCTGGATTCGGAGCAGCAGCAAAGCCTGCTCTATTCTTCCGATCTTGAACTCGGTGAAACGACGAAGCAGATTTTCGAGGCCGTCGACCGCGCCAGGCCGGACCGGGTGGTCCTCGACAGCCTTTCCGAAATCAGGCTGCTGGCGCAAAGCTCGCTGCGCTATCGGCGGCAGATACTGGCGATCAAGCATTATTTCGCGAAATTCAGCACCACCGCGATGCTGCTCGACGATCTGACCGCTGACGTCGCCGACAAGACGGTGCACAGCGTCGCCCATGGCGTGCTCCGCCTTGAGGAACTGGCGCCGTCCTATGGCCCGGAGCGGCGGCGCGCGCGCGTCATCAAATATCGCGGCGTTAGATTTCGCGGCGGCTATCACGATGCCATCATCAGGACCGGTGGCCTGAACGTGTTTCCGCGGCTGGTGGCGTCGGAATTTCGCAGCAATTTTGTCCGTCACAAAATGTCGAGCGGCATCGCCGAACTTGACCGGCTGTTGGGCGGTGGCGTCGAGACCGGTTCGAGCACGCTTATTCTCGGTCCCGCCGGTACCGGCAAATCGCTCGCCGCGATCGTGTTTGCCGTCGCGGCCATCAAGCGCGGCGAGAAGGCGGCGTTGTTCGTCTTTGATGAAGAACTCGGCCTTTTGTTCTCGCGCATGAAAGGCATGGGCATCGATCTCGAAGAAATGCAGCGCTGCGGCAACCTTTTCATCGAACAAGTGGATGCGGCGGAATTGTCGCCGGGCGAATTCGCGCACCGCGTCCGCCACCGGGTCGATGAAGATCGCATCAGGACCGTGGTGATCGACAGTCTCAACGGTTATCAGGCCGCGATGCCCGAGGAAAATTCGCTGATCCTCCACATGCACGAATTGCTGCAATATCTGAACCGCCGCGGTGCTGCGACGTTCATGACGGTGGCGCAGCATGGGCTGGTCGGCGACATGAAAGCGCCGATCGATGTAACCTATCTGGCGGACACGGTGATCCTGCTGCGCTATTTCGAGGCGCTTGGCAGGGTGCGACGGGCGATGTCGATCATCAAGAAGCGCACCGGCGCACATGAGTCCACGATTCGCGAATATCAAATTGATAGCCGGGGCCTCACGATTGGCCATCCGCTCGACGGATTTCAAGGGATTCTTCGCGGCGTGCCGGTCTACATCGGCGAAGACCAGCCGTTGTTGCAAGAGTTGGCTCCGTGAAGCCCGGTGCATCCTCCGAGCGTGCTGTCATTCTCGCGCCGACCGGACGCGATGCCTCGGTGGCCGCGGCGCTGATCAAGGAGGCGGGGTATTACGCCGATGTCTGCGGCGATCTCGCGGCCCTGATGCGCGAGATCGAAGGCGGGGCGGGCCTTGCAGTGATCGCCGCCGAAGCGATCAAGACCGCGGACTTGCGCGGCCTGATGCGTTGGCTGAACGACCAGCCGGCATGGTCGGATTTTCCGATCGTGCTGTTGACGCATCAGGGCGGTGGTCCCGAGCGCAATCCGGATGCGGTGCGGCTGGGGCAAGTGTTGGGCAATGTCACCTTCATCGAACGTCCGTTCCATCCGACCACGCTGGTGAGTGTTGTCGGCTCTGCCGTCAGGGGCCGGCGCCGCCAGTACCAGACCCGCGCGATACTTGCGGATCTCACCGAAAGCGAAGGTCTGCTGCAGACCGCGCTGGACGCCGGCCATCTCGGCGCCCTCGAACTGCATCTTCCCGAGTTCGAACTCGAAGCGTCCGACGCCTGCAGGGCGTTTTTCGGACGCAAGCCCGGCGAGCCTTTTTCATATCAGGATCTGGTGGCGGCGGTTCATCCCGAGGATCGGGCGAGACGCCTCGAGGTGCTGAATCAGGCCATCGCAACCGGCAGCGACTACAGCATCGAATACCGCAATATCTGGCCCGACGGATCGCAGCATTGGGTCGACGTCCGCGCGCGGGCGGTGCGCAGGCCCGACGGCAGCCTCAAATCGCTGGTGGGCGTCTCATCCGATATCACCGCGCGCAAGGTCGCCGAAATCGAACGCGAGAATCTGCTGGCGCAATTGGCGGCTGAGCGCACGGCGCTGGCGGAACTGACGGCGACGCTCGAACAGCGTGTCGAACAACGCACCGCCGATTTGATGAAGGAAGTGGCGGCGCGCGAAAAAGCGCAGGAGCAGTTGCGGCACGCACAGAAGATGGAGACGATCGGTCAGCTCACCGGCGGCGTCGCGCATGATTTCAACAATCTGCTGATGGCGGTGATGGGCAATCTCGATCTGTTGCGCAAGCGCATTCCCGACGATCCACGTCTGCACCGGTTGATCGACGGCGCGGTGCAGGGCGCGGAGCGCGGCGCGTCGCTCACGCAGCGGCTTCTGGCGTTCGCGCGGCAGCAGGATCTGCGAGCGGTGCCGGTCGATCTGCGCGTCCTGATCCACGGCATGATCGATCTGCTGGAGCGGTCGCTGGGGCCGCGTGTCGTGCTACGGCTGGATATTCGGCAGGGAATGCCGCCGGCGCGCGTCGACGCCAACCAACTTGAGCTCGCAATCCTCAATCTTGCGATCAACGCGCGCGACGCGATGCCGGACGGCGGCTCGATCGACATCAAGGTCGCGCAATATCAGGCAAGCGGCGATCCGGCACTGAAGTCCGGCGGCTACCTGAAGCTGTCGGTGATCGATACCGGCACCGGCATGACACCGGAGATCTTGAAGCGGGCGGTCGAGCCGTTCTTCTCATCGAAGCCGCTGGGCAAGGGCACCGGCCTTGGTCTGTCGATGGTGCATGGGCTTGCCGTGCAACTCGGCGGCGCGCTGCAACTCTCGAGCACGGTGGGAAAAGGCACCACCGCGACGTTGATACTGCCGGTCGCGACCAACGCGCCGAAAGCTGAAAGCCCGGCGTATAATGCGCAGAAGGTCAACCGCTCGGCGGTGATCCTGTTTGTCGACGATGACCCGCTGATCGCGATGTCGACCACCGAAATGCTGGAAGATCTCGGTCACCAGGTGATCGGCGCCAGTTCCGGCCTGCACGCGCTCGACATCATCAAGAGCGAGCAGCCGATCGACCTGATGGTGACGGATCACGTGATGCCCGGCATGACCGGAATCGAGCTGGCGGCGGCGTCGCGGGAGGTGCGGCCGTCGCTGCCGATTTTGCTCGCAACCGGTTATGCCGAGCTGCCCGAGGGTGCCCAGCTCGATCTGCCGCGGCTGGCGAAACCGTATCATCAGGACCAGTTGCGCGACCGGCTCGATCAATTGCTGGGATGAGAATGCGATCGTGTCCCGGATGCTGCGCAGCGCCATCAGCGCGTTCACGCGCGTCTTCGACTCGCTATGCTTGCGGCGTGGTGCACTGCTGNTCCGCGACCCATGCATCGCTACCCNCGAGAGCATGGCGGATGTCAGATACAAGGAGATGCTGGTNNAGAGCAGCGCCGACGATATCCTTTTGACCACAGCCTTTACCGGCCTGCAGACCAACATGCTGCGGCCGTCCTTGCCGCCGCGGGTCTCGATCCCGATGACTTGCCGCGACGCGGTGCGATCGGTATCGCAGCGGATATCGATGTCGGCGCGCGTGAGAAGCGTCCGGAGCGCTGGCGCGACATCTGGAGCGCCGAGCATTCCATGTCAGGTGTGACCGGGGTGCTTTCTGTCGATGACCTCGTGGCGCGCACCATCGCCGAGTATCGTGCCGCCGATGCGCGGAGCCCGGTTAGCCCGGTCTAGTTCGCGACAAAGCAGCAATCCGCGCAATCCTTGTGGCGCCGCGCCCCGCGCGTTCGATGCGAATCCCGGGGCATGCGGCCGCGATCCCGTCCTTAACTCGCTGTTAACCAATCTCGCCCCAACAATCGGCTGGGAAGACCGATCTCCGCTCTCGCGGCCGGGGCCGGGCCAGGGACCGTCGTTGAAGGGGATGCAACATGGATTTCGAGGCACTTTTTACCAAAACCCCGGCAACCCTCGACGAGATCAGGGTCCGGGTCGCCCATGCGCTCGGGCGGCATCCGCTGTGCCGCAGCGTGCAATTCGACATCGTCGGCATGCCCCGCACCCGCAACGGCGGCAACTGGACCATCAGTTTGCAGTCGGTCGCCCCTGATGCCTTGTGGGAGGCGTCCGATATCGTCGCCGATATCCAGGACGCCTACGATCTTGCCGCGGCGGCCTGATTTTCTGCTCTGCGCCTCCAAATTAGGCCGCCGCCCCACGGTTAAGCCTTAATTAGTGCCCAGTTTTCGCGAAAGTGATCGGAGTTCGTCGACGGAAACGGAGATCTGCTTGACACGAGCTACTACCCTCATCGCGCTGACCTGTTTCCTCGTGGTGGGCGCGGCCGCCACCAGCATTCTCGGCCGTGACGGGCTGCCTGCGGCCCTATCGGAGATGGTTTCACCCGTCGTCCAGAGCCCTGTCGCGAACAGAGAAAACAAGCAAGACAGGCTGACGGTCGGCGCCGTTGCGCTGACGTCATACGAAGAACCACCGCAAACGGTCGCCGCCTTGAGCGAGCCGCTGCGCCAGGCCTATGCGTCCAGCGGTCCTGCCGATATCGAGGCGCCGAAGATGATTACGGCGCCGGCCTCGATGCCGTCAGCGGCGCAGAAACCGAAGTCTGCCAGCAAGCCGGCGCCGCAGAAAACGTATGCGCTGCTCAGCGACGGGCAGATCGCCGGCATCAAGGACCGCCTGAAACTTTCTTCATCGCAGGAATCCTATTGGCCGGCGGTGGAAAGCGCGCTGCGCGCCGTGGCCCGGAAGATTCATGCAACCCGCCAGAGCGACCCGAGCGCGACCGGCACGCCGATCGATCCCGAGGCCGAGGAAGTCCAGCAGCTGAAATCGGCCGCGATGCCGCTGTTGTTTCAGCTGCGCGAGGATCAAAAGCGCGAAGTGCGCGCGCTCGCCCGTCTCATCGGACTGGAAAAAGTGGCGTCGATGATTTGATCTGGAGACGGAAGCTGCTAGGTCCTCGTCGCGGCGACTGACTGATACAAGCAACTCACCGCCCCGTCACCACAGATTCTTGCCGTCGATCACGGCGACCGGCGCTTCGGCGGCATCGAAGCCGTCGAACAGTCGNGCGTTCACGCCGTACCTGCGNGTTNTTCCATCCCACTTGCCGTCGGGTTCAAACGCCGGGCTGTCCGAGAAAACNGCGCAACCGCACGTCGGGCAAAAATGATGCGCCACCAGTTTTGAATTCCAGCGGTAGGTCGCGACAGCGCCGGCTGACGTCGTCAGCTTGAATTGTTGGGGCTGAAAATACGCATAGAGCGCGCCGCGTTTGGCGCAGAACGACCACGTGCAGCGTGTCAGCTTTTCCGGAAGCTCACCCTCGATTTCGAACGCGGTCCTGCCGCAATGGCAGCGGCCGGTAATGGGCATGACGACGTTCCCTTTTGAGCTTGAAATTTCAGACTCGCAAAGTTCGCGCAACGGGAACGCGCGTGCAACGGTTCGTGATGCGCGTTGCACCGGTCGGGCGGTTCGCCGGGTTCCCCGATGTTCGCAGGCATCGGCTGCGGCGGAACATCAGAGCGGATTGAGCGTTGCCCGCAGGACAAGGGAGCCCAATTATGCGTGCTTCGATGGCTTATTTTGCGGGAGCCGGAACCGTCATCGTCGCGATCGCGGGCGGTGTCGGCGGAGGTTTTCTGATTGCGGACATGGTTAGTCCCAAATCCCCCAAGCAAGGCACTGACCTGACCAAGCTGGAACGGCGCATGTCGCCGGAGCCAATCCAGACAGCGAACGCGCCGTCGGAACCGGTGCAATATCTGGCCGCGCCCCAGCTATCTCCACCCAACCCAGCCGCTGCGACGGTCCCAACACCGACACAGGCGCAGACGCAGACGCAAGCTGACAATTCAGCGTCGACACCCGCGCAGCCGTCGGCCGACACCGCAGCTGCATCACCGCCCGCTGCTCCCGCAGCGCAACCCGCGGCTGCCGCAGCGCAGCCTGTTGCCCCCGCGGCGCGGTCGGTGGTGCAGGAGCAACCCCCGGCTTCCGACGACGCCAACGCCAAGGCGCGGGACGCTGACGCCAAGCGGGCCATGGAAAAGCGGCGCGCCGAGCGCCGCCAGCAATGGGTCGAGAAGCGTCGTTATCAACAAAGACAAGAGCAGGAGCTGCGATCGGTCGACGAACGTCATCAACAAAGACAAGAGCAGGACTTGCGAGCGGTCGAAGAAAAAGTCAGGGAAGAAACCCAGCCGAGGCGGGAGGTCGTGGAAGAGCCGGTAAGACCGGTAAGAAATGAGATGCCTCTGATAAGGCTGTTCGGTTCGGAATGAAAATCCGTTTTGATGCGGAGCGTAGCGATATAGCGGCTCAGATCTCGTTCACGACAGAGACCAGCATGCGCGCGCTGTCAGCCGGGCTGCTCTACACGGTTGGGCATTACGAGGTGCAATGAGGGCCGCTGTCGGCCGGCGTCATTTTGAGCACAGTCCCTGTGGCGGTGCCGTTCAGTTTTCTGTAGCGCCATGTGATCCACGGGCTCACCGCGGGAGTGATTCAAGCCAGATCGTTGCTGGCGGACTTGATTGTTCGCGCGCGTTCGCACGACGCCCTTGGCGGCTGTTTGCCCGACGGGCAAGCGCGAGCGACGTAACAGCCTGACGCGCCTATTGACACTTTTCGACGTCACCTGTCGAACTGACCAAGTCAGTTTATTGGGGTAAAGCGGACCTCGCGATTGGGCGCGTTGAGGCCCAACACGGACATGCGGGAACGTTCCACATGACCGCAGTTTCCAGCGACACAGCCCGCCGGAACCTGTCGGCTCGATGAAGGGGTTAGGCCGGATTGAGCGCACTGAT
>JGI12053J15887_10000591_pt1 | contig 15119 bp, 12 predicted proteins | sample MedBloCAOM1_O3_FD_15887 | JGI IMG/M metagenome (IMG submission 15887)
TTCACGTGGAGATCGCCCATCCCTTCACCGGATTGATCCTCCGCTATCGCGGCTGGCTCGTCCCGCGCGCGTGACGTCGGTCGGCGGGCGTGGGCTGCGGGCGGGCGATGGCCCACATCAACTGATGGTGCCTGCGTTCACGCGCACGCTGGCACGCAGCGGTCGGATGCGGCACAATCGCCGCAAAAGATATGTCCGCACCAATGCGACCAGGGAGGAAATACATGCGCCGCATCCTGCTCGGGATGATTCTTTGCTGCGCGACAATGCCCGCGCTTACGGCTGAGGAAGACATCGTGTTGCGCGGCATGGGCTCGTTCCATGTCGGCGGCCGGGTGGCCGAGGTCAGCGGCAAGCCGGTGCGGATGATCGTGCGCCAGCCCGGCGGACCGCAGACCAAGCTCGATCCGAACGGTCAGTACATGGTCGAGCAGATGTACGTGCAGTATTTCCTGCCCAAGCAACGCAAGGGCAAGCTGCCGCTGTTGATGTGGCACGGCGGCGGCCTGACCGGCGTCACTTACGAGAGCACGCCCGATGGGCGTGAAGGCTGGCTCAACCTGTTCGTCCGGAAGGGCTGGGACGTCTACGTCTCCGACGCGGTCGAGCGCGGCCGTGCGGGCTTCGCGCCCCCCGACGTCTGGACCTCAGAGCCGACCTTCCTGACCTACGCCGACCCGTTCGAGCGCTTTCGCATCGGCGATGGCGAAGGTTCCTGGAATCCCGACCCGGCCAAACGCAAGGTGCTGCCCGGCAGCCAGTTCCCGGTGGAGGCTTACGACAACTACATGAAGCAGTCGGTGCCGCGCTGGCTCTCGACCGACGATGCCATCATCGCCGCCTATGTGGCGCTGGTGGACAAGGTCTGCCCGTGCGTGCTGCTGCTGCACAGCCAAGGCGGCGCGTTCGGTTTCAAGGTCGCGGAGCAGCGGCCGGACAAGGTCACGGCGATCGTCGCGGTCGAGTCGGCGACGGCGGGTAACCTCGACAAGGCCGCCGCACTCAAGGACACGCCGGTCCTGATGCTGTTCGGCGACTACGTCGACCAGCATCCGCGCTGGGCGAACTTCAAAAAGATCGACCTCGCCTATGCCGACGCGGTGCGCGCCGGTGGCGGCACCGTGGACGTGATCAATCTCCCCGACCTCGGCATCAAGGGCAACTCGCACATGCTGATGCAGGACAAGAACAATGCCGAGGTCGCCGACGTCATCCAGAAATGGTTGGCCGGGAAGAATCTGGTGGAGTGAGCACGGCCGCCGCGCACGCGGCAGCGATCTTCAATATCAGAAGGGGAGGGCGTCATGCGCTGGTTAGTGATCGTGTCGGCCTTGAGCCTCGCGGCGGCATCGGCGTTCGCCCAGACCAAGGAGCCGATCGGCTTGCGTGACATGGGTTCGTTCCATGTCGGAGGGCGCGTCATCGACATCACCGGTCAACCGATCAAGGAGGTCGTGTTCACGCCTGGCGGCGTGCCGGCCAAGGTGGACCCGAACGGCAAGTACCAGGTCGAGCAGATGTACGTGCAGTACTTCCTGCCGCAGAACCGCAAGGGAAGGCTGCCGCTGCTGCTATGGCACGGCGGCGGGCTCACCGGCGTCACCTACGAAACCAAGCCCGATGGCGGCGACGGCTGGCTCACCTATTTCATCCGCAAGGGCTGGGACACCTACATCTCCGACGCCGTGGAGCGTGGCCGCTCCGGCTGGACCAGCACCTTCAAGGGCGAGACCGTGGCGCTGCCCCAGGGCGATCCATGGGAGCGTTTTCGCATCGGTCCGGCCGGTTCGTGGAACGACGACAAGAGCAAGCGCGCGACCTATCCGGGCACGCAGTTTCCGATCGAGGCCTACGACCAATTCATGAAGCAGGGCGTCCCACGCTGGCTCTCGACCGACGATCAGATCGTGGCCGCCTATATCGCGCTGGTCGACAAGGTCTGCCCCTGCGTGGTCATGGTGCACAGCCAGTCCGGCTCGTTCGGCTACAAGGTGCTGGAGGCGCGGCCCGACAAGGTCAAAGCACTAGTTGCGGTGGAGCCGACGCTCGGTGGCGACCGCAACAAGGTGGCTGCGATCAAGGACACGCCGATCCTCGTCGTCTACGGCGACAACGCCAAGGACCATCCGCGCTGGTCGAAGATCCGCCAGGGCGGTGTCGATTACGCCGCCGCGCTCAAGGCCGCTGGCGGCAGCATCGATATCGTCGATCTGCCCGAAGCCGGTATCAGGGGAAATTCCCACATGGTCATGATGGACAGAAACAGTGACCAGGTGGCCGATCTCATTCAGAAATGGCTGATCGGTAAGGGTCTGGTGGAATGAGGTTGCGTTGCGGCGCAACATAGCGCCGCACACTCTTAGAACGCGGCGCGCGCCGCAACATCCTCGCGACAACCGTTCTCGCTGCGTACCATCTTGGCAGAGCGCTCGATGCCAATTATAGGTCGCAGGATCGGGGAACGGGCGCTATCATCGGCACAGCCGTAGAGATTGGAGTAAGTCCGGTGCCGGCCGGATGCGTCGTGGAGGTCTTTCGTGCAGGAAACGGGTTTGCGGAATAGCGCCTACGGCGCCGATAAATTCGGCTTCAAGGGCTTGAGCGCGGTGCATTGGAATCTGACCGCGCCTACACTCTACGAACACGCCATCGCAGCAGGGGAGGCCTCGCTTGTCGAGGGCGGCCCGATCTGTGCGGAGACCGGCGTGCATACCGGCCGCTCGCCCAAGGACAAGCACACGGTCGTCGATGCGCTGACCGAGAATACGGTCTGGTGGGACGGCAATCGCAAGATCACGGAAGCCAACTTCCAGCTGCTCTACGACGACTTCATCGCGCATGCGTGCGGCAAGAAGCTGTTCGCCCAGGACCTCTATGGCGGCGCCGATCCGAAATACCGGATAAAAACCCGCATCTTCACCGAGCTTGCTTGGCATTCGCTTTTCATTCGTCAATTGCTGATCCGTCCCGAACGCTCCGAGCTTGCGAGCTTCATCCCCGATCTCACCATCGTCGACCTGCCCACGTTCAAGGCTGATCCGAAGCGCCACGGGGTGCGCACCGACACCATCATCGCGATCGACTTCAGCAAGAAGATCGTCCTGATCGGCAACTCGTCCTACGCCGGCGAAATGAAGAAGTCGGTCTTCACCACGCTGAACTTCTATTTGCCGGCGCAGGGCGTCATGCCCATGCACTGCTCGGCCAATGTCGGCCACGACGGCGACGTCGCGCTGTTTTTCGGCCTGTCCGGGACCGGCAAGACCACGCTCTCGGCCGATCCGAACCGCATCCTCATCGGTGACGACGAGCATGGCTGGGGCCCCGACGGCGTGTTCAATTTCGAGGGCGGCTGCTACGCCAAATGCATTAAGCTCTCCGAGGAAGCCGAGCCCGAGATCTATGCCGCCACCAACCGCTTCGGCGCGGTGCTCGAAAATGTCGCGTTCGATCCGCAGACCCGCATTCCAAACTACGACGACGATTCCAAGACCGAGAATACCCGCTCGGCTTATCCGCTCGATTTCATGCCGGGCGCGTCGCGCAGCGGACGCGCCGGGCACCCGAAGAACATCATCTTCCTGACCGCCGACGCGTACGGCGTGATGCCGCCGATCGCCAAGCTGACGCCGGCGCAGGCGATGTACCACTTCCTATCCGGCTACACCGCCAAGGTCGCTGGCACCGAGAAGGGCCTGGTCGGGGTCGAGCCTGAATTCTCCACCTGCTTTGCCGCGCCGTTCCTGCCGCGGCCGCCGGCAGAATACGGCAACATGCTGCGCGACTACATTTCCCGGCACAACGTCGACTGCTGGCTGGTGAACTCGGGCTGGACCGGGGGCATCTACGGCGTCGGCCGGCGCATGCCGATCAAGGCGACGCGCGCGCTCGTTACGGGCGCGCTCGACGGCTCGCTCAAGGGCGTCAGCTTCCGCACCGATCCCTATTTCGGCTTCTCGGTGCCGACCTCGGTGCCGGGGATCGAGCCGCACCTGCTCTATCCGATGAAGACCTGGAGGGACAAAGCGGAATTCGACCAGACCGCGCGCAAGCTGGTGCGCATGTTCCAGGAGAACTTCGTCAAATACGAAAAGCACGTCGATGCCGATGTGCGCTCGGCCGCCCCCGAGGTGCGCATCGCCGCGGAGTAGGCGGCAGCAGCGCCGGTGCTCCCAAGGGCGACCTCACGGTCGCCCTTGGTATTTGCGCGCAGACCTGCGGCATCATCCTTGAGCAGGACTCAATCTGTTGAATCGTTCCTTCTGCTCGTCGCCCAAGGAACCGTAGAACTTCGCGAGCGCGGGCTGCACCGTATGCACTGCGTGCGACATCGCATCGAGCCGTTGCTCCATGGCCTCCAGACGAACCACCGGAGTGAGTGCCCGATAGGTCGGGCAATCCGACTTCAACAGGTTAGTCGCTTCCGACGTGGCATCCTGAAGTTCCCTGAGCGCGCTGCGTTGCGCGCCATCGGGCCGCACCGCACGCTCGATTCGTTCAAGGGGCAAGCTGGCGATGCCCGATGCGCGCGCGCTGCATGCTTGCGCCAGGTCACGCCGGGATTGTTGTTGATCCGGATCGTCTGCACCGAGCGCATTGAAGCGCGCCTTCTGCTCATCGTTGAGCGACTGGTAGAACTTTTCGATCGCAGGTCGGAGGATCCGCACCGACTGCAGCATCGCGTCCAGCCGCAGGCCCATGGCCTCGATCCGCCCTGTCGGCGTGCTGGACAACTCGGTCGGACACGCCGCCGCGAGGATGTCGAGTGCCTTCGCCGTGGCGCCTTTGAGCTCGTCGAGCGCAGCGCGTTGCGCATCGTCGGGCTCGACCACTTGCGCGATTCGTTCGATCGGCCAGTCCGTCAACCCCGCAGTCTGCCCACTACAGAGGTCCGTGCCGACGGCGCGGGCGCTGCCGGACTTCGGTGATCTCCCGACGGCAGCGTACGTGCCGCCATAGCCCTGAGCGTAGCGGCCGAACGCGCCGTCGTAGAGGTCGTCGTAGGCGTACGGCCAGAACGTGTCGTACGCATGAGGGTAGAAGGTGTAATCGACGAAGTCATCGTAGGCATACGGCCAGAACATGGGCCCGACCCAGCCGATGACGATCGGCCGCGACCGATGCCGTTGCCATCCGGGATCGAAGAAGCGCCCCTGGAATGTCGAACGTGCCAGCGCGGGTGCATTGCGCCCGCCGCCACCGGGTCTGTTGGCAAAGGCCTCGTTGCGCAAGACGCGACCCGTAACCGTCCGGCTGGAGTCTGCCGGTTGCAACGCCCGGCCAGGCTGGTTTTGTCGGCTCTCGCTGGGCGCCACGCGGGCGGACGCTGCGGGCGGCTGCGCGCCCTCCCGGGGTTGGCGTCCCGGATGTTCGCCTAGCGTGGGTTGGGCAGGACCTGGCCCGCCTCGACCTTCGATCTGCCGTCTCTCTTGGGTCGGAGCGACAACCGTCTGCTCCTTGGGCGTACGCCGTGCGCTGCCGCCCGGCGCGGAACCGCCGGAAGGACGCGCGAGCTGGTGCGGGGCAGGGCGATGCGCCTCTGGCGCGGCCCGCGGCGCAGATGTGACCCGAGGCGCTGCTGCGCGCGGCGCTTGTGGCGCCACTCGCGGCGCGGCGATGTGCGGCGCGGCCGCGCGAGGGGGAGGCGCTGCACGAGCCGCCGCGGCCGCTGGGTGTGGCCCAGGTGCTGGATGTGCGCCGGGCGGCGCCCCTGGCGGCTTTGCTGTCGCTGAGGTTGCCGCCATGCCGGCGGCGAGAATAAGGACCGCTGCGCTGCGCATGCTCGATTGCAACATGATACCGGCTCCTGCGTTGTCTCCGAGAGTCAACTCCCGAGCACGCTGCTGGTTGCGCATGCGCTCCCCGTCATGGGTTGATCGCGAGCGACCAATTCGATGACCATCCGTTCAGAATCGCGAGATTGAGGAGAGCGAGATGCGGCTCGTGCGATTGCGACGAAACGGCCGCAGGACGTGACGCTCACGCCCGCCGACCTCGCGCGCGCATCGCACAGGCGTGTCGGCGGATGCGGTGGCCGGCACGCGCTACCTGCCGGCAGTGCGGGCTCTCAGCGAGACGGGTTCCAGTTGATTCCTGTAAGCTTGTAGGGGGAGAAATCGCCCGCCGTACCCTTTCCGCGTGGGCACGGCGCGCGCGATCTTGCCCACGCGCGAACACCGCGCAGCGCGCCTTTGCCCGCCTATGGGTCCTAATCTAGGCGCGCTCGTCATCGCCCTCATCCTTCGAGACGGGTGCTGCGCACCCTCCCAGGATGAGGGCGGAGCACTCACCGCATCATCAGCGTGCCGGCGCCGTGGTCGGTGAGGAGCTCGAGCAGCACCGCGTGCGGCACCTTGCCGTCGAGGATCACCACGCCCTCGACGCCCGCTTCGAGCGCATAGATGCAGGTCTCGACCTTGGGGATCATGCCGCCCGAGATGGTGCCGTCGGCGATCAGCCGGCGCGCGTCGTCGGTGGAGAGCTCCTTGATCAGTTTTTTCGATTTGTCGAGCACGCCCGGCACGTCGGTGAGCAGCAGGAGCCGCTTGGCCTTGAGCGCGCCGGCGATCGCGCCGGCGAAGGTGTCGGCATTGACGTTGTAGGTGAGACCCTCGGTCGAGGTTGCGAGCGGCGCCAGAACCGGGATCAGATCGCGGCCGAGGATCTGGTTGAGCACGGTGACGTCGACCTTCTCGGGCTCGCCGACGAAGCCGAGATCGACGATCTTCTCGATGTTGGAATCGGCATCCACCACGCGGCGGCTGGCCTTGCGCGCGACCACCATGTTGCCGTCCTTGCCGCACAGCCCGACCGCCTTGCCGCCGGCCGCGTTGATGAAGCCGACGATCTGCTTGTTGATCGAGCCGCCCAGCACCATTTCGACGATCTCGATGGTCGCCGCGTCGGTGACNCGCAGGCCGGCCGCGAATTGCGACTTGATGCCGAGCCGCTTGAGCATCTCGCCGATCTGCGGGCCGCCGCCGTGCACGACCACCGGGTTGATGGCGGTCTGCTCCATCAGCACGATGTCGCGCGCGAAGCTCCTCGCCAGGTCCTCTTCGCCCATGGCGTGGCCGCCGTATTTCACCACGACGATCTCCTCGTCGTAGCGCTGCATGTGCGGGAGCGCCTCCGACAGGACGCGCGCGATGTCGTGGGGCGAAACGTTCATCGAGGGGATCTTTCGAATAGTCGGCGGAGCGCCGCGGCACCAATGTCGCTGCGCCTTTTAGCCATGTTCCGGAAAAGTGGGAACCGGTTTTCCGAATGCAACATGCGCAAATCGCGTCCCGGATGCGGCGCAGCGCCCGGGACACGCCCTAATCCGCGCCGCGCTCCTTGAGCAGGCGGGCGATCGCCGCGCGCAGCTCGGCGATGCCGGCGTCGGTGCGCGACGAGGTCAGCACCACCTCGGGGTAGGCTGCGGGATGCTTGGCGAGCGCCGCCTTGGTCGCCGCCACCAGGGCGGCGAGGTCGGCATCCTTCACCTCGTCGGTCTTGGTCAGCACGACCTGGTAGTTGACCGCGGCCTTGTCCAGGGTTTCGAGCACGGTGTCGTCGACCGGCTTGAGGCCGTGGCGGGCGTCGATGAGGAGATAGACCCGCGCGAGATTGGCGCGCCCCATGAGAAAGGCGTGGATCAGCGCGGTCCAGGCTTTGATCTTGGTCTTGGCGGCTGCGGCGTAGCCGTAGCCCGGCATGTCGACCAGGGTGAGCTTCGATGGCGCGGTGAAGAAGATCAGTTCCTGCGTGCGGCCGGGCGTGTGCGAGGTGCGCGCGAGCGCGCGCCGTCCGGTGAGCGCGTTGATCAGGCTCGACTTGCCGACATTGGAGCGCCCGGCAAAGGCGATCTCCACGCCGCGCATCGGCGGCAGCGTTTCGACCGATCCCGCGGCCCAGGCGAACTGCCAGTCGCCGGCGAACAGCTTGCGGCCGGCTTCGGTTTCCGCGCGCGTGAAGGAGGAGAAAAGGGCGGGCGCCTCGTCGTTCATGACGACGTGACGCTCATGACGACGAGCCGCTTACGCCGGTGTCACTTTTTTTTTTGAAAAGATTTTTCAAGGCGTCCCATACCCGCTTGAGATTGTCCCCCAGCTCGATCTTGGCGCCATGCTTGTGCATGATCGCGCTCTGCTGCAGCACCGAGAGCGTGTTGTTCCAGGCCCAGTAGATCACCAGGCCGGCGGAGAAGCTCGCCAGCATGAAGGTGAAGATGATCGGCATGTAATCGAAGATCATCTTCTGGGTCGGGTCGGGCGGGGGCGGATTGAGCTTCATCTGGAACCACATGGTCACGCCCATGATGAGCGGCCACGGGCCGAGATGGAGGAACGGGCCGATCAGCGGAACCACGGTCGGATCCCAGGGGATGAGCCCAAACAGGTTGAACACCGTGAGCGGGTCGGGCGCCGAGAGATCCTTGATCCAGCCGAAGAACGGCGCGTGCCGCATCTCGATGGTGATGAACAGCACCTTGTAGAGCGCGAAGAAGACCGGAATCTGGATGACGATCGGCAGGCAGCCGGCGATCGGATTGATCTTCTCTTTCTTGTACAGCTCCATCATCGCTTGCTGCTGCTTCATCTTGTCGTCGCCGTAGCGCTCGCGGATCGCCATCATCTCCGGCTGCACCGCCTTCATCTTCGCCATGGAGGCGTAGGACTTGTTGGCGAGCGGGAAGAAGATGATCTTGATCAACACGGTGATGATCAGGATGGCGACGCCGAAATTTCCGACCTGGTGATAGATCCAGTCGAGCGCCAAGAACATCGGCTTGGTGATGAAGCGGAAATAGCCCCAGTCGATCAACAGCTCGAAGCGATTGAGCTTGAGCTCGGTATCGTAGTTATCGATGACCTCGACCTCCTTGGCGCCGGCGAACAGCCGCGCGCTGGCCGTACCGGTGGCGCCGGGAGCGATCGTCTGCGGGTCGAGCAGATAGTCGGTCTGGAACTTCTTGATGTTGTTGGAGAGCTCGAAGGAGAACCGCGCACGGAGCTTGGCTGCGATGTCGGGGACGAGCGCGGCGGCCCAATATTTGTCGGTGAAGCCAAGCCACGCATTCGTGACGTCGAAGTTCAGCGACTTCGTCTCTTCCATCTTGGCGTAGGTCTCTTCCTGCAAGCCCTTGTCGCCGAAAACCCCGATCAGGCCCTCGTGCAGGATGTAGTAACCAAGCGTCGGAGGTACGCCGTGGCGTGAGATCAGCGCGTAGGGATAGAGCGTCACCGGAGCGGCGCCCTTGTTCACGACCTCGTCTTTGAGCGTGAAGAGGTATTTGTTGTCGACCGCGATGGTGCGGCGGAACTCGAGGCCCTCGCCGTTGTCATAAACCAGCGTCACGGGATGTTCGACCGTGAGCGCGCCTGAACCTGCCTGCCGCCACAGCGTATCCGCGGTCGGCGCCTTTGCCGCGGTTCCCGCCGCCACCACCCAGCCGAATTCGGAATAGAACGGGTTCGGGCTGCCCGACGGCGCCAGCAGCACGATCGGGGGCGACTTGGGGTCGACGGTCTCGCGGTACTTGATGAGCGCGAGATCATCGATCCGGGCGCCCTTGAGCGCGATCGAGCCGGCGACGCTGGGCGTCTCGATGCGCACCCGCGGCGACGTCGCCAGCGCGGCTTCCCGGGTCAGAACTTGACCGGGCACGCTACCCGGCAGGCCCGGTGCCTGTGGGGTGGCTCCCGGTACCCCCTGCGGGGGCGCGCCGGTCTGCGGCGTGGTCCCGGGTTGCTGCGCGGAAGACCCGGGCGGTTGTTGCGAGCGCTCCTGCGCCTGTTGTTGCTGTTGGATCTGCTTCTGCTTCTCCATCTGCGGGATGCCGAAGTAGATCTGCCACCCGATCAGCACGAGCGCGGACAGCACGATGGCGAGGATTGTGTTCTTCTGGTCGGTCATTTGGGAACTCGCAGCCGCCGCAGCGCGCGCTTGAAATCCTCGGTGATCTGGTCAAATGGCAGCGACAAGGCGGCGCGCCGTCCGATCAGCACATAGTCATGGCCGGACGAAAGGCCAGTTGCGGCCGATAGCCTCACGATTTCCTTGAGGCGGCGGCGCACCCGGTTGCGCTCGACGGCGTTTCCGACCTTCCGCGATACCGTAAAGCCGATCCGGACCGGGCCACTTTCGGCGCGCGCGCGCGCCTGCAAGACGAAACCCGCGGTTGGCACCTTGCCTCCGGTCGCGGCGGCCAGGAAATCAGAACGTTTCCTCAGCCGCTCCATGGATGACGCCCGCCGCGCTGCGGCAGATGTCAGGCACTGAGCCGCTTGCGTCCACGCGCGCGGCGCGCGGCCACCACCTTGCGCCCGCCCGTTGTCGCCATGCGTGCGCGAAAACCGTGACGGCGTTTGCGCACCAGCTTGCTCGGTTGATAGGTCCGCTTCACGGGTCGTTCTCCGCTGGCCGCTAGTGTCCCGATTCCGGAGTTCGCCAGTACTCTCGGCACGCTCAGATGCGAACTTCGGAATCAAAGGGGCACTAGCAAATTAAGGTTCTAGTGCGGTTTTGGATTTGAAGTTCCTACACGAAGTCGCCGCAAGGCCGATAGGAACTTCAAATCCACCGCACTAGATGTCGATGATTGGCTCGCTCGGACGATGCAAGGGGCCGGTTTCTCGGCCCTCGACTTCCGGGATCGCCGCGCACAAAATCTCGCGGCTTATACGGGAGGGCGCCCGGGGTCGTCAATGCGAGGCCGCCCCGCTGGCACAAGCGCGTGAGGGGGCGTCACAAGACGGTGAAACCGCGCTTTTGTCGGCAATGGCCCGCTAGGATCGGCCCGTTCCCGCGACCGGCCAGAGTCCCGGTTGCCGCCGAATGAGGACCAGCCCGGATTATGCCGTCAAATCAGCCATGACCGCACAGAACGGCCCGCCATCTCCGGCCGCCGGCGCCGCTTGCCCAAAACTCTCGCTGCGGCGGCTCACGCCGCTGGTCGTGCTGGTGGTGGTGTCGGTCGGCGTGATTGCGTTCGGCTGGCATCGGCAGCTCTCGTTCGAGGAGGTGGCCCGCCATCATGAGGCGCTGGGCGCGTTCATCGCGATGCACGAGCTCCAGGCGGTGGCGGCCTACATCGCGCTCTATGTCGTGGCGGTCGCGCTCTCGATCCCGGTCGGATTCTACCTCACGGTCATCGGCGGAATCTTGTTTGGCGCCGTTCTCGGCGGGGCGGCGGCGCTGGTGGGCGCGACCACGGGCGCGATCTGCATCTTCCTGATCGCGCGGAGCGCGATCGGCGAATATTTCGTGCGCCGGGCGGGTCCGCTGGCGGTGAAGCTGGCGCAGGGGTTTCGCGCCGACGCGTTCAGCTATCTGCTGTTTCTCCGGCTGGTGCCGATCTTTCCATTCTGGGTGGTCAACCTGGTGGCGGCGGTGTGCGGCGTGCGGCTTGCGACTTTTGCTGCGGCGACCGCGCTCGGCATCATCCCGCCGACATTCATCTTTGCCTTCTTCGGCGCCGGTCTCGACAGCGTCATCACCGCGCAGCAAGCCACCTACGGCGCCTGTGTCGCCGCCGGGCGCCCGGACTGCCGGCTCAAATTTCATTTGCATGCCGCGGTCACGCCGGAGCTCGTCGCCGCGCTCGTGGCGCTGGGTGTGCTCGCGCTGGTGCCCGTGGTGGTGAAACGGCTGCGGGCGCGCTCACGCGCGACTCCGCTGGAGGGGTAGGGCGTTGGTCTCACCCGTGGGCTTGACCACGCAAGTCGGATTTCTCCGATTTGCGCATCTAAAATGTCCGAAACCGGACGCTGCGCAATACTTCCATCACCTTGGGACCGGACATGGCGGAAACCCTGAGACCCGATATCTGCGTGATCGGCGCCGGCGCCGGCGGGCTGTCCGTGGCCGCGGCGGCGGCGGCGTTCGGCGTGTCGGTCGTGCTGGTCGAGAAGGGCAGGCTCGGCGGTGAGTGTCTATATACCGGCTGCGTTCCGTCGAAGGCGTTGATCGCCGCCGCCAAGCGCGCCCGCGGCATCGCCGAGGCTGAAGCGTTCGGCGTGTCGGCGGGACCGGTGAGCATCGATTTCGGCAAAGTCCACCAGCACGTGCAGGACGTGATCGCGGCGATCGCCCCGAACGATTCGAAAGAACGGTTCACCGGCCTTGGCGTGCGCGTGATCGAGGCGGCCGCGCGCTTCAAGGACCGCGACACCGTCGTGACCGGCGACGGCACCGAGATCGCGGCGCGCCGCTTCGTGATTGCAACCGGATCGTCGCCGTCGCTTCCCGATATCGCGGGACTGAAATCGGTGCCTTACCTGACCAACGAGACCGTGTTCGATCTCGCCACGCGGCCGGAGCACCTGATCGTCATTGGCGCTGGGCCCATCGGTCTCGAGCTTGCGCAGGCGTTTCGCCGTCTCGGCGCTGCGGTGACCGTGCTGGAAGTGGCGGCGCCGCTCTCGCGCGAGGACGCCGAATGCGCCGTTGTCGTGCTCGACGCGCTCACGCGCGAAGGCGTCGACATCCGCAGCCATGCCGACATCGCGCGCGTTGAAGGCGCAGGCGCGAAGCTCAGCGTTGTCATCCGCGCCGGCGCCGGCGAGCGCACAATCACGGGCAGCCACCTTCTGGTCGCGACCGGCCGCACCGCCAACACCGGGGGTCTCGGGCTCGAACAGGCCGGCATCGCCTGCGACCGCCGCGGCATCTTGGTCGACAAGCGGCTCAAGACTACGAACAAGCGCGTCTATGCGATCGGCGACGTCGCCGGTCACGGACAGTTCACCCACCTCGCCAACTACCAGGCCGGGCTCGTGATCCGCAACGCGCTGTTCCGCCTGCCGGCGGTGATGAACGAGGACATCGTCCCGCGCGTGACCTTCACCGACCCCGAACTGGCGCAGGTCGGCCTGACCGAGGATGAGGCCAAGGGGCGCGGCCGCCCGATCCGGGTGCTGCGGTGGCCCTATCACGAGAACGACCGCGCCCAGGCCGAGTGCGCGACCGTCGGGCACATCAAGGTGGTTACTGACCGCAGGGGACGAATCCTCGGCGCCTCCATCGTTGGGGCGGGCGCGGGCGAGTTGATCGCCACTTGGGCGCTGCTAACGACCAAACGCAGCAATATTCGCACACTTTTAGGTGTTATAATACCGTATCCGACCCTGGCCGAGATTGGAAAACGCGCATCCATGACATATTTCACCCGTGGTTTGACCAGCGTATGGGTGCGGCGCATCATCGCCTTGTTGCGCCGCTTCGGCTGAGCCGGGGCGCAAGGATCAATGTACACATGAACGAGGGACCCGCGGCGGCGGACAAACCGAGCCGCACGCGCACGCATCTCGGACTATCCGGCAAGCTCCTCGTCCTCACGCTGTTGTTCGTGATGATCGCGGAAGTGCTGATCTATGTCCCCTCGGTCGCCAATTTTCGCCTGAACTGGCTCAACGACCGCCTTTCCGCCGCCTATACCGCGGCGCTGGTGTTCGAGACCGCCCCCAATGGCATGGTGTCCGACACCGTCGCGCGCCAGATCCTGGAGAGCATCCGCGCCCGTGCGGTGGCGGTGAAGATGGGCCAGCAGCGCCGCCTGCTGGCGTCCTCGGAGGTGCCGCCGACCATCACTCATGTCGTCGACATGCGCGACATGCCGTGGCATCGCGCCATCGTTGACGCCTTCGAAACCTTGATTTGCGTCGACAGCGACGTGATGCGCGTGGTGGGACCGGCCCCGATGGGCGAGTTCGTCGAGATCGTGCTCGACGAGGCGCCGCTGCGCAAGGCCATGGTGGAATTCTCCATCCGCATCCTGCTGCTGTCGCTGCTCATCTCCGCGATCACCGCCGCGCTGGTCTATCTCGCGCTGCATGTCCTGCTGGTGCGGCCGATGCGGCGCATGACCGCCAACATGGTGGCGTTCCGCGCCGACCCGGAGAACCCCGGCCGCATCATCGCGGCGTCCGACCGACTCGACGAGATCGGGACCGCCGAGCGCGAGCTTGCCGCCATGCAGCTCAACATCGCCACGATGCTGCAGCAGAAGAACCATCTCGCGGCGCTCGGGCTGGCGGTGTCGAAGATCAACCACGACCTGCGCAACCTGTTGTCCTCGGCCCAGCTGTTCTCCGAGCGGCTGGCGAAGATTTCCGATCCGCACGTGCAGCGCTTCGCGCCCAAACTGATGCGCTCGCTCGAGCGCGCCATCGCGTTCTGCCAGTCGACCTTGTCCTATGGCCGCGTGCAGGAGCCGCCGCCCGACCGCCGCTCGATCGCGCTCGAGCCGCTGGTCGAGGACGTGCGCGAGACGCTCGGGCTCGATGCCGGCGGCGCGCCGGTGCGCTGGATCAGCGCGGTCGAACGCGGCCTGGTGGTGGACGCCGATCCCGACCAGCTGTTCCGCATCCTGCTCAATCTCGTGCGCAATGCGCTGCAGGCGCTCGAGAGCCGCGACGCCCGCGATCCCGGCCGCGATCAGATCCGCATTACCGGCCGGCGCGAGGGCGCGGTGGCGGTGATCGAGGTCTCCGACACCGGCCCCGGCCTCTCCGAGCGCGCCCGCGCGCATCTGTTCGAGGCGTTCCAGGGCTCGACCCGCACCGGCAGCGTGGGGCTCGGGCTTGCCATCGTGGCCGAACTGGTGCGCGCCCATGGCGGCGACATCCGCCTGGTGGAGGGCACCATCGGCGCCACCTTCCGCGTCTCGATTCCGGACCGGGCGGTCGACATCAACGCGCGCCGCGGCGAGCGCACGCGCGTGACCGCGACCGACCGGGTTTAGCGCGGGGAGGCTGGCGTCAATGTCTTGCACGGAAGCCAGGTTCGCGTGCTCTGTCTGGTTCCGCCCTCATTCTGAGGGCGTCGGGTAGCGACGCGTCTCGAAGGATAGGGGCGGCCCGTGCCCCGCAAACTTGCCAATGGAGACCGAAGCCTATAGGGAAAGGCCCGTTCCAACCGGCCCTTGGCCGGTCCGGGAACATTCTCCCGCGCGATGCGCAACAGGCGCCCGTAGCTCAGCTGGATAGAGCACCAGACTACGAATCTGGGGGTCGGCGGTTCGAATCCGTCCGGGCGCGCCATAAATCAATGTGTCCAGCCCGGACACATAGGTGACAGGTCGTACCTAAGACATGGGTGACAACGTCGTGCCGAACGGGTTGTCGAGAGGTTGC
>JGI12053J15887_10000592_pt1 | contig 15108 bp, 14 predicted proteins | sample MedBloCAOM1_O3_FD_15887 | JGI IMG/M metagenome (IMG submission 15887)
TGTATGGAATCGAAAAAGAATGAGCCAGAGCTTCGGGACGCCGAACTGGCGAAGTTAGCTCCGCTGGCTCGAGAGATACCCAATATCGATTCTGCTATCGCAGAGATTGCGCGCTTTTCGGCGGAACTCACATTACCACGAGGTACGATCCATGTGATCAGTGACATTCACGGCGAAGACAAGAAACTCCGGCATGTCATTAATAACGCCTCTGGCACCTTGCGTCCACTAGTGGAGCGGCTGCTCAAAGACCGCATGCCACCGGAACAATTCCAGGAATTTCTGACCCTAGTTTTCTATCCCGCCGAAGTAATAGGTCGCTTGGAGCAGACCCTGCAATCAAAGCAGGAACGGAAGGACTACGCCATGCGAACGCTTGACAATCTGTTTCATATTGTCCGCGTGTTAGCAGCGCGTCGGAGCCTCAAACACTCCATGCGTATTTTTCCGGCGGAATACCGGGAGCTCTTGGCAGAGATTCTTCACGAACCTTCAACCGAGCGCGACTGGTCCTACGTAGACGCGATTGTCGACGAATTAACCTGCCGCGGCCGCATATTGCACCTGATTCATCTAACGGGGCGCGTCATTCGCAACCTGGCCATCGATGAGTTAATCATTGGCGGTGACTGCTGGGATCGCGGTTCCCGGGGAGATCGGGTTATGGACTATCTGATGCAGCAGCCAAACATCTCGTTCGTTTGGGGCAACCACGACGTGGCGTGGCTAGGTGCTTGCCTCGGGCATCACGCCCTAATCTGCCAAGTGCTACGCATTTCCCTGCGCTATCGTCGACTCATGCAACTGGAGGAGGGCTACGGGATTCCGGTGCAGCCCCTCGATTTGCTTGCGCGAACTGTCTACGCAAACGATCCGGCAATCCATTTCGAGACCAAAGGAACTGGCATGCGCGAGAAGAGCATGATGGCCCGCATGCAAAAGGCGGCGGCAATTATGCAATTCAAACTGGAAGGGCAGATGATTGCGCGCCACCCCGAGTGGGAAATGGAGCATCGCCGCCTCCTGCACCGGATAAACTACCAAGCGGGAACGATCGAGATAGACGGCATTTCCTACCCGCTCTTGGACGTCAATTTTCCCACGATCGATCCGGTCAATCCATACGAACTCACCAGTGACGAACGCACTTGTCTGGAACGGATCCGCAGCTCGTTCATGGCAAGCCAGAAGCTCTGGGATCATATGCGCTGGATGGTCTCGCACGGAAGAATGTACCTTCGGCGAGAAGAACATCTTATCTTCCATGGTTGTGTGACGGTAGACCAGCAGGGTGAATTTTTGCCAATGCCGGTGGATGGTCAGCCGTACTCGGGGAGAGCCTTGTTCGATGCGATTGAACGTTTCGTACACCGGTTGTTAGATGGACCGGTACACGAGGAACTGGATCTGCTGTGGTATCTTTGGAGCGGCCCGCACTCACCCCTTTTTGGAAAAGATCGGATTACCACCCTGGAGCGCGACTTGATCAGCGACCCGCGAACACACATAGAGACCAAAAACCCTTATTTCCGCCTGATTCATGAGCCGTGGTTCTGCGACAAGATCCTTTCTGAGTTCGGTGTTGACCCTGCCCAAGGCTTGATTGTGAACGGGCATGTGCCGGTTGAGGTGGAAAAAGGCGAATCACCTCTGAAAAGGAGCGGAAAAGCGATTACCATCGACGGCGCCTTTTCCGAAGCCTATGGAGACCACGGATTTACGCTGGTGCTGGAGCCGCATCGGACTTTCCTAGCGAAACATCACCATTTCGAGTCGGTCGAAGCAGCCATCAACAAAGGAGCGGATATTATCCCGAGCATTACTGTTGTTCGCGAATGGGAGAAACCGAAGCGTGTGGCAGACAGTCAGCGTGGCCGATACCTTCGGCAGGTAATCAGTCTACTGGAGGAACTGATTCAGGCCTATCGGAGCAACGACTTACCCCAACGATGACCAGCGTATGAATTGAAGCACCAGAGTGAGACTAAAGATCTCACGCCAAGCCGCAAAGACGCAAGGATCTGAGACTGTTAAGTACTTTTGGCGAAGGAATCTGCTAAATAGTCCTTTAGACTCAGGCCGGTCACGGCCAGTAAGGCATCGTTGCAATCGCAGCCAACACAAACCCATTTAGATCGACTCTGGCGAGGCTCTGCGGGGCGTTAGTCGGAGTAACCGCTCAGCGGCTGGTAAGCTCTAAAATAATCAACAATGAATTTCTTAGGATAAGAGCCCGCATTCGATAATTCGATTTGGATATCAGGGCGCTCATAGATGCCGAGCATGAATTGCATCGGATAATTGGGCGACTGTTCTATCGTTCTCGTCTTCTGATTATCAAGATAGAAGTCTACGTGAGTTGCAGTCCATTCGACTGCGTACACATGAAAGTCGGTAGCGTCTAGCTCAAGGAAGTCCTCGTAAAATGCGTCATGTATCGCCGGGTCGGACCAGGGATGTACCCCATGCCCTATCCGAGAAGAACTTGTCTTAACGTAAGCGCCCATAATCTCACATATGGCGATTTCCGCGGATCGCTCTGGCCTATCTTCATATCCGATCATCCAGAGAGCGACATGATCCGCCGGTGTGTTCACCGCCTTAAGTCTGGTTTCGAAATAGCCGTACTGCGGAGTGTATGTTCTCGCGTTCTGTTGGGCTTCACGAACAACGCATGCCCGATTAAACCTGTGTTGTCCGATCTGGCTACCGATCCGACCGGCGAACACTCCGGTTTGGATTGACGAGCACCGAACCTGCCCGTCGAATTCTAGACACCAAGGTTGCTGATCCTCCGTGATCAGGAGTATCAAATTACCGTCTTGAAAGGAATACCTAGGAGCCGATAGAGCCCTGGAACTCCACTGAGGAAGATGGAAAGGTAACCATTTTTCGGTATCGAGACTTTCTCCATTAAATTCGTCATGAAATTCCAGCCTGTAGCCAGCTCGCTCTAGAGGATTGGCAGGAAAGTCTCCGGATGTAAATTTGGCTTCCATGGAAGTTATCGAACCGCATCCACCTGACCTAGGGTCGCCAATCTGTAGATCTTAGTTGCGGTATCATGGAAGAGCTCCCGCTTTTCTGAAAGACTGAACCCTGAAACAACGTCCAGGTAGCCATGGTAAAGGTCCTGAAAGCTTACTTTCACGCTTCTCCGGTTGCGCAATTGTAACTGANAAACTCGTACGAGTCTCGGATTTGTGTCGAGCCGGTGAGCCTTAGGTGATCTCGAGATCAGCTACGTTTTAAAACTTTCGCCAGAAAATTGCCCTATAATGTCCTGAATGTATCGATTCGTTCGTCGGATGATCGAATTCGGCACAGATCAATCGACTTCGAAAACGAAGAAAACGCGTCAGCCGGAAGAGCAATCCTAACCCGCAACACTTAAAGAAAGAAAGAAAATGACCCATCAAGTTAAGCCAGTTCCTGAAGGCCATCATACGATTACTCCTCACCTGGTAGTGAAAGGGGCTAGTCAAGCCATTGAGTTTTATAAGCAAGCTTTTGGGGCTGAAGAAGTCCGCCGGCTTCCGGGATCGGATGGAAAATCGATTATCCATGCGGAAGTCAAGATCGGAGACTCACCGCTCTTCCTGGTCGATGAGTTTCCGGAGATGAACTGCCTGGGGCCAGGAAGTTCCGGTGGAAGTCCCGTCACCATTCATCTTTTTGTGGAAAACGTCGACTCGGTTTTCAAAGCTGCTTTGGCAGCGGGCGCCAAAGAGCGGATGCCCGTGGCGGACATGTTCTGGGGTGATCGCTACGGGAGACTGGTTGATCCATTCGGGCACGAATGGTCCGTGGCAACGCATAAGGAAGATCTAACCCCGGAAGAACTAAGTAAGCGGGCTCAGGCTGCCTTCTGCAGCTGAATGCCTTCAGGCCCACGATAGTTGAAAAATCTCACGCAAAGACGGCCTTTGCGTGAGATTTTAGCCACCGAATGTGTAGGAATATCAAACCCCTCTTCAACTTCGATCCGCCGGTCACCGCCGAAGAGATCCGAGCTGCTTCGCTTCAGTTCGTGAGAAAAATCAGCGGCTTTAACAAGGTGTCCAAAACAAACGAAGCCTCGTTCCTAGCGGCAGTCGATGAAATCGCCGGTATCTCGACTCGTCTTCTCCGTTCGCTCGAAACCAACACACCGCCGAAGAATCGAGAGGAAGAGGCGGCAAAAGCGAAACTTCGCGGCGCTGAGAGATTCGGCGCTTAAGTCCGCCAAAGAAGTCGTGCTTGTGGTCGCGCCATGTTGCTTGCCCCCGGTTTCATCGTACAGAATCGGGAATGCTTGTACCACAAACCCTCCTGCGGCCCTTAATNCTATTCTGCGCTATTTCTGTCGTCGCTACTCTGCCGGGCGCAGCGCAAACCGAAAATGGAAAGACGAAAGACAAAACTGAGACGATTGTTTGTATCAGGCACGGGGAAAAACCGCCGGCAGGGTTCGGTCAGCTGAACTGCCAAGGACTCAACCGTGCGCTAAGGCTGCCGCAGGTCCTTCTCACAAAATTCGGTAAACCAGATTTTATATTCGCACCGGATCCGAACCAGGTAAATCATGATCCGGCCGGTGAGTTCAGTTATGTGCGACCGCTAGCCACGATTGAGCCGACCGCCATCCAATGCGGCCTGCCGGTGAATACCCATTTTGGGTTCACAGAAATCGCCAGCCTAGAGCAAGAATTGTTGAAGCCGGCTTATTCGGGCGCAACCGTTTTCGTTGCCTGGGAACACTGGTATCTGGACAATTTTGTCAAAGACATGGTCAAGTTGTCCGGTGGTGATCCCGCTCAGGTGCCAGGGTGGCCAGGAAACGATTTTGACAGCATCTTTGTGGTTCGACTTCTGCACAATAAGAGCGGAGCNCGCGCAACCTTTACNCGCGATACTGAAGGCCTGGACAACCTGAGCACGGATTGCCCGAACTCCAGCGCACGCTGAGCTTTCCGCTAAGGTCCCGGCGTCTTGAGTTGAGATATCTGAACTTGCCAAAGGATAAATCCTAATGTATCCAAATCCCTTTCGCGCGGCATGAATCTAGCTGCTGACGAAAAGAGGTTTATGCAAAAGAATTTTTCTGTTGTGACCGATGCCACTGGCATTGTTCATATTGATCGCCAAACCGGAGTCATGCTCTGGGAACAAGAGGATCTCGATCCCGTCTTAAAGCAATACGCAAAGAAATACCTCGTCTCCGAAGGCTTCCTCGAACAAGCTCTCGGAGTACTCGATCCCTTACCCGACCCAGAGATCGTCCTCTTCCTCGACACCATTTCAATTTAGAGAAGATCGTTTCGCGACACCAGGGCGCATGCTCCCCGCGGCCACCGGAGCGCTGTACCTGTAGCCAGGCAAAAGGTTTACTGAAAACGGCCTCTTGCTGGTTCGGCTTCGCGAGGCCAAGATCCGCGCCCGCGCGATTGTCCAGATTGGACAAGGCTTTTCAGCGTGCGGATATTCGCCAACTCGAACCAAGCTAAATGGAAGTGAACTTGCAGCGGATATTTCTGCTTTCACCCGCTAATGTCGGTGGTAAGCGTGCGCGGATGCTGCTCAATCCAGAGGCAGGCTTTGAACTTGCCCAAAGATTGCGGACTGGTGCGGGGGTATCTCTGGGAGAAGTTTTTGCTTTCATGAGCGGGCTCTACTTTCGCGGTAAATTGGCGTATGCTCGGGCCTTTGCCCATGCGCCCGATGGTCAAGCCGGAGTGCTTATTATTACCAGCAATCGCGGTTTTGTTTCTGCCGATGCACTGGTGACCGCAGAAGAACTGCGCTCGTATTCCAATGTGCCGATAGATGCTCACGATGAACGCTATCGCCAGCCGTTGATTCGAGACGCCCTGGCGCTGGCCAATTCATCCTCAAACAACAGCTCGATTGTCTTACTCGGAAGCATTGCCTCGGGAAAATATGTGGATCATCTGCTGCCGATCTTCGGCAACAGGTTGCATTTCCCGCACGAATTTGTGGGACGCGGCGATATGAGTCGCGGCGGGCTTCTGCTACGCAGCGTAGCGGCGAATCGACTTCTGACTCATATCCCAGTCGCTGGCGCGTTGCGCCGTGGCAGCCGGCCGCCCAGGCTGAACCTTACCGTAAGCGGCCTGAAGCTGTAACGCCTACGCCAGCGTTAGCGTCACTTGGCGAAACTGATGCAGTCGTTGAGCGGTAGGCCAGCGCGCTCACTCGAAATCGTACACGACCACCTTGGTCCAGAGCGCCTTACATTGGTCGATGAACTCCAAATGCATAGGATGATCTTGATAATCGTCCTGCGCCTTTTTGCTCTCAAACTGGATGCTTAGCCCGACCTGGTAGCTTTGATCGACAACGTCGCGATGGCTGCGCGCCATCTTGCCGAGATGAAAGTTCACGACGCCTGGAATCGGCGCGAGATAATTCTTTGCACCGGCGATCACCTCATCCGGTGCACTGGGCTTGGCAGGATCGGTCCAGAAGATGACGACATGCGAAAACATTCAGCCATTTATCAGGGATTTCTCATTTTGGCGCAATCCTCGAATAAACCAGCGCCGGCGCGTCGGAAAGATCCGACCAATCGTCAGCGCTTCCACTAGCCTAGAGATGTCCCAGACCAGGGGCAAGGTGGTAGTAAATTTCATTTTGCCGAAGTTGCTGTTTGAAGTCGCGCAACCTGGTACCGGCATCAATAACTGCTAATTCGATTCCGGCGATTTCGGCGAAATCTTCCAAGTGCTCGGTTGTGACGGCATAGCTGTAACCCGTGTGATGAGCACCCCCGGCATAGATCCACGCTGCACAGGCGGTCTTGAAATCGGGTAAACATTTCCAAACGGCACGAGCAACCGGCAACTTCGGCAGAGGCTCCAACGGTTCGACTGCGTTCACCTCGTTCACGATCAGGCGAAAACGATTGCCCAGGTCGATGATGGAGGCGTTAAGTGCTGCTCCAGACGACGCATTGAAAACCAGGCGTACCGGATCTTCCTTACCGCCGATCCCGAGCGGATGAATTTCAAGCCTGGGTCTGCTTTGGGCGATCGATTCGCATACTTCCAGCATGTGGGCCCCCAATACTAAATGCGCGTCCGGGTGGAGGTGGTAAGTGTAATCTTCCATGAATGACGTGCCGCCCTCGAGATCCATGGCCATGGCCTTCATTGCCCTGACCAGGGCACAAGTCTTCCAGTCACCTTCGCCTCCGAAGCCGTAGCCGTCTGCCATCAAGCGCTGTACCGCCAGCCCAGGCAACTGCTTCATTCCATGCAAAATCTGAAAGTTAGTGGTAAAACCCTTGAAGTCGCCTTCCTGCAAAAACCGGCGTAGACCGAGTTCAATCCTAGCACCATCACGCAGCGACTCATGGCGCGTACCGCCTTTGCGCAGCGACTCCGCGACATCATAGCGATCCTCATATTCAGCACAGAGCTTCGCGACGGCTTCATCGCTGGCGTCGCTCACGTATTCCGCGAGATCGCCGATGCCGTAGCCGTTCACCGAATAACCAAACTTCGCTTCCGCCGCGACTTTATCGCCCTCGGTTACAGCCACGTCCCGCATGTTGTCATCGAACCGGGCAAACTTAGCGCCTTGCCAGTCGTGCCAGGCACGAGTGGCTCGCATCCAAACTGCGACTTGGTCTTGTACCTGCGCATCCGACCAATGACCTACTACCACTTTGCGATTCAACCGTAACCTGGTGTGAATAAACCCTGCCTCTCGGTCACCATGCGCCGACTGATTGAGGTTCATGAAGTCCATGTCTATTTCACCCCAGGGCAGATCGCGATTGAATTGCGTGTGCAGGTGTAAAAACGGTTTGATGAGGCTGCGCAGCCCACCGATCCACATCTTGGACGGAGAAAAGGTGTGCATCCACAAAATCAGTCCCCCGCAGTTCGACTCATTGTTGGCCCTTAGACATAGGGCACGAATTTCCTCGGGCCGAGTTAGTACCGGCTGAATCACTAGCTTGAGTGGAAGTCGCTCGGAAGCGTTTAGTTCTTCAACCATCTGACGGGAATGCGCCGCCACTTGCTCAAGGGTTTGCTCGCCGTAAAGGTGCTGACTGCCCGTGATGAACCAAATTTCGGGAACTTGAAGATTTTTCATTAGAGATTCTTAATCCGCATTTTGCAAAGCGAAGATGCCAAACGATACCGGGTCCATCTCGAAGCGGCCTTGCCGGAAGGCTGCACCTTGTACCAGTAACGGTGTGACTCTGGTCACCTCCTTCAATGCAACCGTGCATGGCCGTCCGGCGGGATTGACGGAAACAATAATGCGCTCTGAATCCGTTATGCGCAGATACACAAAGGGAATTGTTGCCGTGTACAACGGCTGAAAACCTGAGGTGTTGGCCAGGGCCGGATGCTCACGGCGCAGCTTCAACAATGCACGAGTAAAGTTGAGCATTGATGCCGGATCTGTCTCCTCGGTCGCGACATCGGGCCGCGCGTCGGACGGATCAATTGGAAGATATAGTTCAGCTGACGCCGCAGTTGAAAACCCCGCGTTCTTCTCTTTGGACCACTGCATCGGGGTGCGTGAGCCGCAGCGCTGCAAGTCGTCAAGCAACCCGCCCTCTTTATTGGGCGCCTCTGGTAGAAAGTGCATTCCGATCTCGTCACCATAATAAATAAAAGGCACTCCGGGCATAGTAAGCAGCATGGCAAAAATAGTGCGAACCTCTGGTGTGTCCCGCCCCCAGGTCGGGCGCGGCATATCGTGATTCCCAGTCGGGATAGCAATATAACCGCGAGCTTTCGTCGGGGTGTAGTGCTTAAGATAATTCGCTAGGAACGCCTTAATGTCGCCGCCCCCTGCCCGTTCAAAAAAGGCGTGGGGCTCACGAGCATCACCATGAAGCTGCGACTTGGGACCGAGGAGTATTGCATAGGCCGGTTCACCAAATTGGAGAAGCGAATCGACGTGAAAGCCGGCCGGAATAGCTACAGCGGGGTTGCTCCATTCGGAGATTAACACCGCCTCAGGGTAGTCTTTATCAAACCAGCCTCGGTAATATTGCCAGAGCGTAGTAATCGCTGCGTGATCTGGATCGTTTCGGATCAGCGAGGCAGCCAAATCAACGCGGAAACCGTCAGCTCCTATGTCCAACCAGAACTTCATTATATTTTTGAGTTCCTCGCGCACGGCGACGCAGGCGGGGTCAGAAGTCGGAAGCTGCCAGCGTTCTTTTGGATCTGGCCGAGCGTAACCATAGTTAAGCGCGGGTTGAAAAGGAAAGAAGTTGGGCAAGTACCTTTCGGCGCGATAGCGCTCGCCGGGAAAAGGTTGACTACCGGGAAATCTTTCATCGGCCGGTGTCCAGATATACCAGTTCGAGTAGCGGTTCGGCTGGTCACGGGCAGCAGATTGCTGGAACCAGAAATTCGAAATCGAGGTGTGGCCAGCGACCAGATCGAGACAGACGTGCATCCCACGCTTATGCGCTTCGGCGCAGAGATCCTTTACATCATCGTTGGTACCGTACCGTGAAGCGACCTTATAAAAGTCAGCCACGTCATAGCCCGCATCACCGAAAGGTGATTCAAAAATGGGATTGAGCCAGATCGCGTTGCAACCAACCGAGCGGATGTAATCAAGCTTCGCGATGATCCCAGGGAGGTCACCGATTCCGTCGCCGTCGGAATCGAAGTAGCTTTGGGGATAGATCTGATAAAATATCGCCGTCTGAAGCCATTTCGGCCCAGGCGGAACTTGGGCGGACAGCGTANCGGCTTCGCTGACCAAACAAAGTGTCGCTACCAAGGATGAGTGGCTCATGAATACTAAGGAACGGAAAAAGAGAGNTCANGCCAAGACGGAAGATGAGATTAAAGATCTCACACCAAGACCTGCCCGCAACGCTTCACGCAGTCTTACTTACCCATTTCGCTATACGGAGTGTGCCGCATAGTGATGCAGGCGGGCGCAAAGACGCCAGAAGCAGGCCGGAAGCTGGACGATCCTCGGCGACGATCAGACACGTCCCGCGTACAGTTCCTTGTGGAAAGTCGCCGACGCCCGGATCGGGTTTTGCAGGATTCCTTCGTGCAAAGGGAAAGAGACTCCTGTCCGCCCATTGACTCACACGATCGAATTCGTTCCGAATCGTGACGAGGTGCGAACGGTAGATCTATCGTGCGAGTCTGTCGGGACCGCCAGCAAGTTTAGCCAGGCGTCAGATTTGATATTCGAGGAGAAAACCGCCGATCCGAGCTCTCTGTGCGGAGATTCGGCGGTTCGCCCCGCTTTTTCCTGGTCAGCGTATTTAATCGACCTTGACTTCGATGGACTTCGGTTTGTCCTGTTCGCTCTTTGGCAGTGGTCTCGACTGACCCTCTTCTGGAAACGGGACCGTTTCTGAGGTCAAAGGATTCTCGTCTCGAATAACTGGCATTTCGTGATGCGTCGCTTTCGTTGATTTCTTAGTCACCTGCCGGGTCCCACGTCCAACCACCGCGCGGTCATTTCCATCTTTAGGGATGAGCACAAACTATTGACCGGATTTGGAATCGGAATCACAAATATGGGCATAAACTAGCAGAAGCATGGCCAAAGCCTCCGACAGCAAGGCGATTGAAAATATGAATCATCCACCGGTTCGGCTGGTTGCGGTTGACGTAGATGGAACGCTTCTCGATGGCTCTCATCGGTTGAGAGCTAATGTGAGAGACTCCCTGGACCATTTGGCGAGTTCGGGTGTCAAAATCGTCTTGGCCACCGCGCGCGGTCCGCGGGCCCTCGGTTTGATTGTCCGCCAACTGAATTTCTCTCCCTGGTTGATCTGCTTTTCCGGTGGATGGATTGGTGAACTGGACTTCGGATCGCTGCTAGCGAAAACAGTATTGCGCGATAAGCGGCTTGCTCCCTCTGCAGCGAGAGTTATTGTGACGGCCGCTTTCGCGCACAACATCGAGCCGAATATCTATACTCCCACCGAATGGCGCGTCCGTACTTTAACGCCAGAGATTCGTGCTGAGTCGGTGATCGTTGAGTCCGCTCCGTTAGTTACTCCGAATTTGCTCGGCGAAAACGAGAAGCCTAGCAAAATTATGCTGATTACCGGGGAGGACGAGCAGACCAAGCCGCTAACGAATATTGCCAATTTAATCAAGCCACTGAGCACCACGGCCTTCTCTAAACCCAATTATCTGGAGATCATTCCGATCGGGATGAACAAGGCAAATGCCTTAGCAACCGTCGCCCAAAGTCTCGGAGTAGAGCTATCACAGAGTGCTGCCATTGGTGACGGATTGAACGATCTGGAGCTGCTGAGAGAAGTTGGTCTGGGCATCGCCATGGGCAATGCGTCTGAGACTGTCAAGTCCGCGGCAAAGTGGATTACGGGAACGAACGACGAAGAAGGTGTCGCACAGGCAATCCAGAGGCTGGTGAACGAGCGTCTGGTTTGACGCCTGGAGCGCCGACAACTCCGATCCGTCCGCTACCGAATACTCGGGCTTGGGTAGCATCGCCCCTATCTACTCGACCTCGGATTCCCGGTTCTAGATTGCTGATTCCGAATTCTTGTTTCCAGCTCATTGATCCGCTGTTTAAGCGGCTGCAGCAGATCGCGAACCTCGTGCTGGGAGAAGCGCGGCACGATATATTGCGAGCAATTCCAATCAAATGCCTCTACTTGAATGATGATTGCGCGTTCCACCTTGGACGAAAGATTTTCGGTCTCTAGACGCCGGTGAATGGTGGGGCCGCCCTCGCGCCGGGCATAAGCGGTCCGGCTGTTCAACCGTTGCTGCACGCGTTTTACGCTATCGTGGCGGCGATCTCGAGATATTTATTTCCCATGGAAGTAAGGTCCGCAGTTGTACTATACAGGTGTGAACACTCTGACTAAACGCGATCAACTGCTCGAGCGTGGCGGCGTTTGGCTGCGGGCTTTTCTCGGATGGGACTTAGGGACAGAATGAGACCTGTAGGATCTGTCCGCGTGCGTGACCCATCACCGGAATTCATGCGTTCTACCACCTAGAAATCGAGATTCGCCGTTTGATCTAGTTACAAGCGGCGATTGTAATCTCGGCAAGTCGTGCGAAAATTTGGAGCGCGAAAAAAAGCGAGCCTTATGATGGGCTCTTTAATCCCCCTGCTGTTATGGTCACAAGGCTAGTGCTAGCAGCTTACGTTTTATCCACCACTCTCGGAGCGAGAGCTGCCACGGAATTACCCGCTATCACTGTTACCGGCGAGATCAAGCCTCCTGGTGATATCGTGAGCAGAGACCGTGATCAGCGGTCCCCAGATATTCATTGGCCCACCACCTTATCGATCAAATGGTCAGAAGTATTTGCCCATAATGGGATCGTGATCAATGCGTCTTGCGCGACGGTATGGAATTACCTCGTCGAGGCGCGGGAGTGGCCGAATTGGTGCCCGTTCAGTGGCAAGGTGCTGATTCAAGATGGTTCACCGATCCTGCAAAAGGACACCAAGTTCACCTGGAGAGGTTTTGACCTGCCACAAGATATCTCGTCAGAGTATCAACACAGGTCCGAGCCATTGCAAGCCAAAGTGATTGAATGCGTTCCCGAACGTCGCATCGGCTGGTACAGCTGTTCAGGGATATTCACTATCCATGGGCCTCTCTATATCTCCTACCATACCTGGCTTATTACCCCGATAGGTTCGAAAAAGTGCTACGTCACATTCGAAGAAGTCGCCACCGGCATGGCGGCGCGATACGCTCGAGGAATCTATCCTGAAGTAGTGCACGTCAGCCATCAACATTGGCTGGAACGGTTGAAAAGGGTCTCAGAAAATCACGGCTGATAGGCTCCACCGGTGCCGAAGCACTTAAGGAATGGTTGCGGGGGAGAGATTTTGAACACTCGACCAGCGGCTGCGGGAGTTGCGATCTGACGCAGTCCGTTTCCAAAAGCTTTCTCACGCCGTTGTCGCCGGGTGGCTGCCTCTAAGCATTTACCGGTCGCGGTTCTACCTAAGATCGGATGCTCACGGCGGAAGAACTCTTCCACTGCCGTAGGCGCCTTATCGAGGACGATACCTTGTCTACGGAGAAAGGGCTCACGCCCCAATGCCACAGAGATCTCCTTGCTTGTGCCACCGAACTTTCCTTTTGGTGAAGTCCAAGGCTCCTCCGCAATCTCCTTTGTATTAGTCTTGCGCATTCCGACCAACAGAAGAGCGCCGCTATCGAACATTTTGATTGGCGATCATTGATTCAAGCTCTTTGATTCGCTGCTTGAGGGGTTCGACCAGGCTGCGCACCTCGTCAGAAGAGAATCGCGGGACGATATACTGGGAGCAATTCCAGTCAAACGCTTCCACCTGGATGACCATTCCACGTTCGACCTTCGACGGCAGATCCGCACTTTCCAGCCGCTTTAACAAATCGGGATTGGCGGTGCTCTCGACCAGGCTTGCTCGTCCGAAAATTTTGAGGCGTTCCCGGTTACGGAAGTCGATCAGAAAAAGCGAAACCCTAGAGTTGCTCAAAATATTGCCGAACGAGAGATATTGTCGGTTCCCGCTAAACTCGGGGAATGCTATGGTATTGGGATCGAGCACTTGGAGAAATCCTTTGGGACCGCCTCGATGTTGGACATAAGGCCAGCCGGTCTCGCTGACCGAAGCGAGGAAGAAGGTGTCTTGGGCTTGGATGAATGCGATTTCCTCTGGGCCGAGCCGGTCGTGGACGACGGCGCCGCCTTCGCGGCGGGCGTAAGCGGACCGACTTCCGAACCGTTCCTGCATTTGCTTTACCTGATCGGTCACGGCGAGCTCGAGATATCTATTTCCCATTGGCAGATCTCATTGCAAGTATACAGACAAGTCTGTATACTTACAAGGTCGATTCTAATTACGGTGAGCCCCAAACGCGACCAACTGCTGGAGACGGCGGGAATGCTGTTTTACCGAGACGGTTATCACGCCACCGGTATTGATCGGATTCTGGCCGAGGCCGGGATCGCCAAAATGACCCTCTATAGCCATTTTCGCTCCAAGGAAGATCTCATCCTCGCCGTTCTGAAAAAGCGCGATCAGACTATGTTTGAGTCCCTAAATCAGTTTCTCGATGCGAAAAGACGGTCTCCGGAAAAACTTCTGGAAGCAGTATTTGATTGGTTAGTCGTTTGGATCGGAAGCAAAGGGTTTCGCGGCTGCGCCTTTCTAAAGGCGATGGCCGAATATCAGAATCTCAATGACCCAATTCACCAGGCTGCCCTGGCGCACCGAATGGCTTTAACAGCTAAAATCCGACATTTAACTACGGCCGCCGCTTTAATCACGCCTAAAAATTTGGCGGATCAGCTGTCTCTCCTGTTCGAAGGAGCAATCGTGCAGGCTCACGCCGCCGGTAATGTGGCTCCGGCGATTCATGCCCGGGAAGCGGCGCGCACGCTGATTAAAGTCAGTCGGCGGAGACGGCAACGAACGACAGTGAACGCCAACGCCCGGCAATGAGTATCAGCCATCGACCGGAGATCATCTATTAATCTTGTTCCTGCGGCTTTTCATCTGTCGAACGGATGTTAGGATAAGGTCGATGAATGCAAAGATCCTCTTAGCGTTAGTGCTAAGTACCCCCCTGTTCGTTTCACCCGCTGAAGCGATCGTGTTCCCGGTTCGGACGGCCTCCGGGCCGGTGACTTACAGCCTGGAGGTTCCTCCGGGCACGCCGGTCGGAAGCTCAATAAAGCCAGATAAGCAAGTTACCTATTCTGCCAATTTCCCCATGACAGCCGGCTCCGCCGAAGTCGCCGCGGTCGGTTGGGCGGGCGGATTGGCAGATAAGGATAAATTTGATAACTACCCAAATTCGTTGACGATTCTTGGTGGAAAAGTTCCCGGCGGTTTTTATGACGCGACTTTTATCAAGGTCGACCACGTTGAACGAGTAAACGGTCCGGTTCCTTACTACCTGGTCCAAATGACGGGGAACGTCGCCGGCAGCGCGCAGACTTTCTATGCCGCGGTGCTCGACGACGGGAATCTCGTTCGCCCGGTACCGGTGAGTCCATACGCCTACCACCCAGGTCGCCGTTCTCGGGAACACTGGGGGGGTGCCGAAGAAAAGAAATGGGGCGGTGCTGAGGAGAAGAAAAAGTGGGGGGGTGCCGAAGAAAAAAAGAA
>JGI12053J15887_10000593_pt1 | contig 15108 bp, 15 predicted proteins | sample MedBloCAOM1_O3_FD_15887 | JGI IMG/M metagenome (IMG submission 15887)
GGCCGTGAACGAAAGACCGCCGAGCCAGGCCCGCATCGGACCATCCAGGACAAACAGCTCGGTGCCCCGATCGCGATGCACATCATTAGCCCGTATATGACTCCCACGACCATCGATGGAACCGACGTGCGACCTTGGGCGATGTTAAGCGCGAGTCCCGCGCTGCTCCCGGCCGCAATGATGACGGCAAACAATCGCAGTTTTCCTTCAAGCCTTGCGTTCATGCCCCCTACCCACGCGTTGCCGTCGCCGCTGATTATACACGCGCGTGTCGGCTGCCCGACGCTTGGAGCGCGGCGAGGCATCGCTACTCGACAAAGGTCGTGAGCTGCGCGCCCTCGTCCGCCACGAACACCGCGATCAGTTCGGCGGGCTCGGTGGCGCTCGCATTCGCTGACACCAGATGCGTTGCGCCGGGCGGCTCGAAGAACGATTGCCCTACCTTGAAGGTCTCAGCGGGACCGCCGGCAAGCTGCGAGCGGATTTCACCTTTGGTGATATAAGCGGTAACGGCGCCCGCATGGCGATGCGCGGGGGTAAACCCGCCGGGACCGTAGAACACGCGCACGATCGTCACGCGCTTTCCCGGCACATTGGGCAGCGCGTGCGAGGTGATCGGTTCGACGGTATCGGGCGTCGATCCCGAGGAATCGCCGATCGCGCACAGCGGCGCAAGCACCGTCGAAAGCGTATCCATCATGATCGGCAGCGTCTTCCCGATCACGAAAGCGCACGCCAGCCCGGCGATAATAGCTGCATAAAAGGGCCGGGCTTCAGGTCGCGTCTGCATCGTAGTGGATGTTGTGGACATGATGATCTCCCGCAGTCTGGTTCAACGTGTATACAACCCGGATTGGTCATTCCGGGATGGTCTCACCAGACCCGGAATGACGGCGGCGGCTATCCGGCGCCCTGATCGAACGCCTTGCGCAAGGCGACATAGCCTTGCTGTTGCTGGGTCCAGTTGCGGCCACCGGTGATGGCGCCATCGACCACCAGATCATGGCCATTGATGAAGCTGGATTCGTCGCTGGCGAGGAACACCGCGGCATGGGCGATGTCTTCGGGCAAACCCGCGCGCGGTATGGGCTGCGCGGTCTTGTAGACCTCGCGCATCACGTCGGACGTCTTCTCCGCCGCCTCGACCGAAAGTCCGAGCGCCTTGCCGAAGATACCGGTCGCGATCGCGCCCGGTGAAATGCTGTTGACGCGGATGCCGGATTCGCCGAGCTCCATCGCCACGCATTTGGTGAGGTGAATGACCGCGGCCTTGGCCGCCCCGTAGACCATCGACGACGAGAAACCGGCGAGCCTCCCCGCGATGCTGCCATTGTTGATAATGCTGCCGGAGCCCTGGCGGCGCATATGAGGGGCGGCGTGCTTCATGCCGAGCATCACGCTGCGCACCAGGGTCGCCATCGCGGCGTCGAAGCGGGCAACCTCGAGGCCTTCGATGCCGCCGGTCTGCGCCGGGCTGCCGGCATTGTTGAACAGACAATCAAGGCGGCCGAATTTCTCGACCGCCTGCCCGATCAGCGCGCGCATCTCGTCTTCAACCGTGACATCGGTCTGGCGGAAGACGCAGTTGGCGCCGAGTTTGCTGGCCAGCGCCTCGCCTTCCGGCGCGCGACGTCCGGCGATGACGATCTTCGCGCCTTCGGCGACGAAAATCTCGGCGGTCCGCAGCCCGATGCCGCTCGTCGCGCCGGTGATCACCGCAACCTTGCCGTCCAGCCGTCCCATGCCATCCTCCTCATTTTTGAGTCATATTGTGTTCCGTTATATTCCCGCCCCGCCGGAACAACGCAAGTCTATGCTGGTTGCGTGCCCTGATGCCGGACCGGGTTGTCGCCTTTGTGGCCGCGGACCGCGCATTTTCTCCTATACTCCTCCCTTTCAGGATTCGCTGATCGCCTGGGCTTTGGGACGCATGGTGAAATTGATCGAGGAATTTCGGCGCGGCTGGCATGGAATATCCCAGCCAACGCCGGTTTTTAGCGTTGGATTTGCTGCCTCCTGCCTCGCTCTGTCGACCGCGGCGCGGTGGGGCTTTGCCCTGATCCGGCCAGACATATTTTTCACCCCGTATATTCCGGCCGTATTCTTCGCCACCGCATTCGGTGGTTTGCGGGTCGGGATCGCGACAGCCATCGTCGGCGGCACGCTCGGCATGACCGTCAGTTTCGGCAACGCCCCGGCCGATATTACAAGAATAGCACTGCTGGCGATCTATCTGATCGTTTGCGGCCTGACGATATGGGGCATCGAGCACTATCGATCGATCGCGGCGCAGCAACGGGAGATCTCAAGGCGCCTGATCCAGGAGGAGGAGTATCGCAAGCTTATTGTCGACGAGTTCCAGCACCGGCTGAAAAACAAATTGTCGACCATTCACGCCGTTCTCCATCTCGTGCTGCAGGATCAACCGCGAATCTGGGCCGGTATCGATCAGCGGTTACGGGCGATGTCCGCGACCGACGATCTGATCGCAAAGGTAGACGGCAGCGGTTGCGATATCAGGGATCTCTTGCTCTCCGAACTCGGACCTTACGGGCATGTCCGATTTACCCTGAACGGTAATCCGCTGTTTCTCCCCGCCAAACTGGCCGTGAGCCTGGCATTGATATTTCACGAGCTCGCCACCAACGCCGGAAAGTACGGCGCGTTTTCTTCGGCGCGCGGGCTGTTGCAGGTGTCGTGGTCCGTGTCAGGCGATCGCCTCAACATTACCTGGGACGAGACCGAGGGTCCTCCGGTCGCAAGCGTCGGGGAGGCCGGATTTGGGACCAAGTTGCTGAAAGGGGCGCTCACTCCTTTCGACGGCAAGAGCGAGATTAGCTTTTTGACAACGGGGGTTCATTGCGCCATGCAGTGCCGCATACCGCTGGCGTGAGCGGTCCTGGGCCGGGCAGGAAGACCCGTTGACGGATTGTTAACGATGCCTCGCGGCGTTTGGATCCGGCTCGGCTGTCTACCCGCCGTCTCATCGAGTTTGTCGCTGCCACTTAACCAAAACTACAAGAGAGCTTGGCAGACTTCGCGGTCATGCAAAGCCGCGCCAAACACGACCCGCAGGCCGCCGCGACGGAAGCCGGTGGCGGATTCGCCGTGGATACCGAGCTCAGCGTTCTGCGGGATGTTTTCAGATCGCTCCCCGGCGGCGTGACGGTTCAGGACGCGCAAGGCCGCTTCCTGCTGGTGAACGATGCCGCCGCGGCGCAGCTTGGGATGGCCGGCGGCGGGCCGGCGGCGCCGGATTCGAAAGAACTGACCCACCGCCGCGAAACCGGCCTTGAATTGCTGCGCGCCGGTCGCTGCGCCGTTATCGAGGAATCGATGACCGGCAGTGAGGGCAAACAGACGCTTCTCACGGCCCATCGACCGGTTCGTATTGCAGACCGCACTCTGCTGCTTTCGAGCTCTGCCGATATCAGTGCGCAAAAGGCCATCGAGGCTCAGCTGTTCCGGTCGGCTTACTATGACGAACTGACCGGTCTGCCGGCGCGCCGTGTGATTGAACATCGCGCCAACAATCTTCTGCAGCGCGACAAAACGCAGGCGAGGTTCGCCCTCGCATTTCTCGACATCGACAATTTCAAGCAGATCAACGACTATTACGGGCATGCGATCGGGGACGCGCTGCTGGTTGAAGTCGCAAAGCGGATCGGGTTGAATTTGCGCGAATCCGACATGCTGTCGCGGATCAGCGGCGACGAATTCCTGCTGCTGCTCGATCCAATCCAGGGCGAGCATGAGGTGACGGAATACATCGACTTCATGCTGCGGCGGCTGCGGGCTCCGTTCTTCATCGATGGATCGGAAATATTCGCATCCACTTCGATCGGGGTCGGCCTTTGTCCCGAGCACGGCCGCAGCTTCGACCAGTTGTGCCAGAACGCCGATATCGCGATGTATAGCGTCAAGAACGACGGCAAGGGTGCCGCGGCCTTTTTCGACGCCGGCATGGAGCGCGAAGCGCTTGCGCGAATGAAGGTCGAGCAGTCGCTGCGGCTCGCCATTCTGGAAAAGCGCTTTTGCTGCGCCTTTCAGGCGAAAGTCGACATCCGAACCCAGGATATCAAGGGCATCGAGGCGCTGGTCCGGCTGCGCGATGACGACGGGGTCATTCAGGCCCCCGGCACATTCGTCAATCTCGCCGTGGAGCTCGGACTGATCGACGAGCTTACCCACCTGGTGCTGGCGGAAATCGTCAAATCGATTGATCTGATCAACGACACCTTCGGCCCCGACACCACCATCAGCATCAACGTCGCGGCCAAGCAGGCTGGCAATCCGCAGTTCATGCGCCCGTTTGCGTTAGCCCTTGAGGCGACCGGCTACCCCAAGCGCTTCATGATCGAGGTGACCGAAGATGCCTTCGTTGCCAAGACCCATTTCCAGGACGAAATTCTGCCGATGTTCCGCAAGCTCGGAGTTGGGGTCTCGATCGACGATTTCGGCATTGGCTATTCGTCGTTGTCGGCACTGGCCGACATCACGGCCGACGAAATCAAGATTGACCGGTCGTTCATCACCGACATCCACAAGCGCCCGCGCAGCCAGGGGATCTTGCGGGCGATCGAATCGCTGAGCGAAGCCCTCGGCATGACCGTCGTCGCGGAGGGCATCGAAACCTTCGAGGAACTCGCCTATCTGCAGGCCGCCACCAAGATCCGCTACGCGCAGGGCTACTATTTCTCCAGGCCGATTTTTCTCGAAGAACTCAGGCCGCCGATTCGGATCTTGGGCCATGCGCGCGCCAGTGCGGCAAGCCGCCCGCACCAGGAAAGCCGCTCGGTCTATGCGCGCAACGAGCGTTATCGCGGCTGACGCGCGGATTCACGCTCGCATTTATTTCGATAACGCCTGCAACGGCGGCACGCTGTCGTTCGGCGCCTCGGCCTGCATGGTGATCAGCGTCATCGAGACCAGATCGTAATAGCCGATGATACCGATGATATCCATGATGCCGCGCTCGCCGAATTTTTCCAGCGCTGCCTTGTAGATCGGGTCCGAGACTTTCCGGTCGCGATAAAGTGCGGTGGCGAGATCATAGAGCGCCGCCTCGTCGCCCTTCATGTTGTCAGGGCGTTTGCCGGCCGCGATATCGTTCGCGACGTTCGGATCAAGACCGCCTTTGAGCGCCAGCGGGTAGTGCGCAAACCATTCATAATGCGCGGTCCACTGCCGGGCGGTGATCAATATCGCGAGCTCGCTCAGGCGCGGCGGCAGCGATGTATTCCAGCGCAGATAGTCCGACAATGCCGACAGGCGGGGCGCCAGATCGGGGTTGCGGATATAGGCGCGATAGGGCGGGTTGACGAATTTCGCATTGCGCGGCGGTGCTGCGATCATGTCGGCCCATGCCTTTTGCGCCTGCGTCAGTTCGTCGGCCTTGGGTGGCGCAAAGCGGGTGATGTCCTCGGCGCGGCTGACATGCGACGTTGCGATCAGAATGGCCAGACCAATAGCGGCGGGCAGATATTTCATCGTTTCTCTCCCTGGTGTCGCGGACTTCCGCCGCGTTGACCTCCACCAAGAATATGCTGATGAAGCGGTGGTTCAACGGAATATTGGCCGCCGGGAAGCGACTGTCCGCACCACTGCCGCCTTGACCCGGGGCGAGCCGTCACACTAACTGTGGCGCGTAGATCGAAACTGGGAGGAGAGTAGCCGTGCGAACGACCTTAATCGTGCAGGCCATTGCCGTCGCTTTACTCGGGACAGCCGCCCAGGCGGATGATCTGAAGATCGCCCTGATCTATGGCAAGACCGGGCCGCTGGAGGCCTATGCCAAACAGACCGAGACCGGTCTGCGCATGGGTCTGGAATATGCTACCAAAGGCACCATGACGCTGGACGGGCGCAAGATCGTCGTCATTACCAAGGATGACCAGAGCAAGCCCGATCTGTCCAAGGCAGCACTCGCGGAAGCCTATCAGGACGACAAGGCCGATATCGCCATCGGCACGTCGTCTTCCGCCGCAGCACTTGCGGACCTTCCGGTAGCCGAGGAAAACAAGAAGGTCCTGATCGTCGAGCCGGCGGTCGCGGATCAGATTACCGGCGAGAAGTGGAACAGATATATCTTCCGCACCGGGCGTAATTCTTCCCAGGACGCGATCTCGAACGCGGTGGCGATCGGCAAAGCGGGCGTCACGATCGCGACGCTCGGCCAGGACTACGCCTTTGGCCGCGACGGCGTAGCTGCGTTCAAGCAGGCGCTGGCAAAAACCGGCGCGACGCTGGCAGCTGAAGAATACGTGCCGACCACCACAACCGATTTCACCGCGGCCGGTCAACGCCTGTTCGACGCGCTGAAGGACAAGCCGGGACGCAAGATCATCTGGGTGATCTGGGCAGGCGGCGGCGACCCCCTGACCAAATTGCAGGACATGGACCCAAAACGTTACGGCATCGAGCTTTCGACCGGCGGCAACATCCTGCCGGCGCTGGCCGCCTACAAGCGGCTGCCCGGCATGGAAGGCGCGACCTACTACTACTACGACATTCCGAAAAATCCGGTGAACGACTGGCTGGTCGCCGAGCATCGGAAGCGTTTCAATGCGCCGCCGGACTTCTTCACCGCGGGCGGATTTTCCGCTGCGATGGCCGCGGTGGCCGCGGTCACCAAGGCGAAATCCGCCGACACGGAAAAGCTGATCGGCGCGATGGAAGGCCTGGAGTTCGATACGCCCAAGGGCAAGATGATCTTCCGGAAAGAGGACCATCAGGCGCTGCAGAGCATGTATCACTTCAAGGTCAGGGTCGATCCGAACCTCGCCTGGGCCGTGCTGGAACCGGTGCGCGAGCTCAAGAGCGAGGACATGGATATCCCGATCCGCAACAAGCGGTGATTGCATTCGTCATTGCCGGGCAAAAGCGCGAAGCGCGTCTTTAGCGCCAGATGACCCGGCAAATCCATCTCGCTTCCGAATAAAATGCATTTTTGGAAGCGGATGGATGCGCGGATCAAGTCCGCGCATGACACCGGAGTGTATGGCAACGCTGGCGAAACCAAATAGACAAGCCTTCGATGGCGCTCGAATGACCTTCACTCTCGAAACCCGCGATCTGACCATTCGCTTCGGCGGACACGTCGCGGTTAACCGCGTCAGTTGCACCTTTCGCCCCGGGGAGCTGACGGCCATTGTCGGTCCCAACGGAGCCGGCAAGACCACCTATTTCAATCTGATCTCCGGACAGGTGCGCCCCAGCGATGGCAGCATCCTGCTCGATGGCGCCGATATCACCCAGCTTTCCGCGCCGCTGCGCACCCGCGCAGGCCTTGGCCGCGCATTCCAGCTCACCAATTTGTTTCCCAATCTGAGCGTCGAAGAGAATGTTCGCCTCGCCGTGCAATCCGACAGCGGCGTGCATTACGAGATGCTGCGGCCGTGGACGACGCGCCGCGACCTGATCGCGCGAGCCGACGCGATTCTCGACAAGGTAGCGCTTGGCGGCCGGCGAAGCGTGCCGGCGACCGCGCTGTCGCACGGCGACCAGCGCAAGCTCGAAGTCGCCCTGATGATGGCGCTCGAGCCGAAGGTCTTCATGTTCGACGAGCCGACCGCCGGCATGAGCATCGATGAAGTCCCTGTCGTGCTCAATCTGATCGCGCAGCTCAAGCAGGATGCCGGCAAGATCATCCTGCTGGTCGAGCACAAGATGGACGTGGTGCGTTCGCTGGCCGACCGCATCATTGTGCTGCACAACGGCCAGCTGGTTGCCGACGGCAAGCCGGCCGATGTGATCGCTTCCCCGATTGTGCAGGAGGCCTATCTCGGCATCGCGCCCGGAAAGAGCGCGGCATGACCGACCTTCTCACCATCGCCGGCGTGCACACCCATATCGGGCGGTATCACATCCTGCATGGCATCGATTTCGCCGTGCCCGAAGGCCAGACCACCATGCTGCTTGGCCGCAACGGCGCCGGCAAGACCACGACGCTGCGAACCATCATGGGCCTGTGGCAGGCATCCTCGGGGCGGATATCGCTCGACGGGCAATCCATCGAGCACAGCGCGACCCCGGATATCGCGCGGCTCGGCGTCGGTTATGTTCCGGAGAGCATGGCGGTATTCTCCGATCTGACCGTGAAGGAAAACCTGATTCTGGCGGCGCGGGACGGGCCGCTCGACGACAGCCGTCTGGAGTGGATTTTCGGATTCTTTCCAGCGCTCAGGCGCTTCTGGCTGTCGCGCGCAGGCAGCCTGTCCGGCGGACAGAAGCAGATGCTTTCGATTGCCCGCGCCATCGTCGAACCGCGCAAGCTGCTGCTGATCGACGAACCCACCAAGGGTCTGGCGCCCGCGATCGTGGTGGCGCTGATCGAATGCTTTACGGAAGTCAAACGCCGCGGCGCCACCATCCTCCTGGTCGAACAGAATTTCCACGCAGCGCGCGAGCTCGGCGACAAGGTTCTGGTGATGGATAACGGCATGATCGTTCACCGCGGCGCGATGGCGGCGCTGGCCACCGACGTAGCACTGCAGGAGCGGCTGCTGGGCTTAAGTCTGGAGATGCATCAGTGACTGACCTGGCCGCACCCGCCGCGTTGCCCAAGCCGAGGCGGGATATTCTGCCCGGGCTGCTGCCGGTTATTCTCGCATTGGCGATGCTGCCGTTGATCGGATCGGCAAGCTCCTGGATGACGCTGACGGTGGCGAGCCTTGCCATGGGCATGATGATCTTCATCATGGCTTCCGGCCTCACGCTGGTGTTCGGCCTGATGGACGTGCTCAATTTCGGTCACGGCGCATTCATCTCGGTCGGCGCCTATGCCGCGACGCTGGTGCTGTTGCCGCTGGCGCCTTACGTGCAGGCCGACTCGCTTTGGCTCAATCTCGCGGTGCTGGCGCCGGCCGCCGTGTTGTCGATGGCGGTCTCCGGCGCGCTTGGCCTTGTGGTCGAACGGGTGCTGATCCTGCCGGTCTACGGCCAGCACCTCAAGCAAATCCTGATGACGACGGGCGGATTGATCGTTGCCGAACAGGCGCTGTATGCGTTGTGGGGCCCGCAGATCATTCCGCTGCCGCTGCCGACGTCGTTGCGCGGCTCGTTCATCATCGGCGACATCGCGATCGCGAAGTACCGCCTGCTGGCGATGCTGGTCGGCCTCATCGTGTTCTCAGCGATTCAGCTGGTGCTGAACCGGACCAAGATCGGCCTCCTGATCCGCGCCGGCGTGGAAAACCGCGAGATGGTGGAAGCGCTCGGTTACCGGATCCGGCGGCTGTTCCTCGGGGTATTCATGACAGGCTCCGGTCTTGCCGGACTCGGCGGGGTGATGTGGGCGCTGTACCGTGAGCAGGTGCATGCTTCGATGGGCAACGATCTCACGGTGCTGGTGTTTATCGTCGTGATCATCGGCGGCCTCGGCTCGATCGGCGGCTGTTTTATTGGCGCGCTGCTGGTGGCCATGGTGGCAAATTACGGGGGCTTTCTGGTGCCGAAACTGGCGCTGGTTTCCAATATTCTCTTGATGGTCGCGGTCCTGATGTGGCGCCCGCGCGGGCTTTATGCGGTGACAAGCCGATGATGGTCCTCTCGGGCGATCCGCCGCGCAGCCGCGTTCTCGGCATCGTGCTTGTCGTCATCATCGCGGCACTGGCCGTTACGCCCCTGGTCTTTCCCGGCGCCAAGGCGATGAACGTCGCCACCAAGATCTGCATCTTCGCAGCCCTGGTGGCGTCCTATGACCTCCTGCTCGGTTATACCGGTTCGGTGTCGTTCGCGCACACCATGTTTTACGGCATCGGCAGCTATTCGATCGCGATCGCACTTTATTCGATGGGACCGAGCTGGGCGGCGGTCGCGACCGGCGTCGTCATCGGCCTGCCGCTGGCGATGCTGCTGGCACTCGCGATCGGCCTGTTCTCGTTGCGGGTCGAGGCGATATTCTTTGCGATGATCACGCTGGCGGTGGCATCGGCCTTTCTGGTGCTGGCATCGCAACTGTCATGGCTCACCGGCGGCGAGGACGGCCGCAGCTTTCAACTGCCGGAATTGTTGCGGCCGGGCACCGTGCTGATCTCGAAAGATCGCTTCGGCTTCGAACTCAATGGCCGCGTGCTGACCTATTATCTTATCTTCGTCGCGGCCGCGGCGATGATCCTGGCGCTGCTACGCGTGGTGAATTCGCCGTTCGGGCGCGTGCTGCAGGCGATCCGGGAGAACCGTTTCCGCGCCGAGGCCCTCGGCTTCCGCACCGTATTTCATCTGACCTACGCCAATTGCATCGCGGCGCTGGTTGCCGCCAGCGCCGGCATGTTGAACGCATTGTGGCTGCGTTATGCCGGACCGGACACCTCGCTGAGTTTTTCCATCATGCTGGACATCTTGCTGATGGTCGTGATCGGCGGCATGGGCACGATCTACGGCGCGATCATCGGCGCCACCATCTTCATTCTGGCGCAGAACTATCTCCAGGCGCTGATGGGCGCGGCCTCCAATGCCGCCGCCGACGCAGGACTGCCGCTGCTGCCGGGATTGCTGCATCCGGATCGCTGGCTGCTGTGGCTCGGACTGCTTTTCATCGCCAGCGTTTATTTCTTTCCCACCGGGGTGGTGGGACGGTTGCGCAACGCAGCCCGCAAGTCGTCTTGAGAAGATCATCATGGCCAAAATCGAAACCCGCCTCACCGCTCTCGGCCTGGTCCTGCCGCCGGCGTTCACGCCGCCGCCCGGCGTTGTCCTTCCGTTCGTAAACGTGCGCCTGATCGGAAATCGCGCGGTCCTTGCCGGACACGGGCCGCAGAGCCCCGAGGGGCCCCTCGCGCAACCGCTGGGCAAGGTCGGACGCGAGCTGACGCTTGAGCAGGGCTACATGGCCGCAAAGCTCACGGCCCTGTCGATGCTGGGCTATCTCAAACGTGAGCTTGGCGATCTCGACCGCATCTCGCATTGGGTGCGCATTTTCGGCATGGTCAATTCCGCACCCGGCTTTGTCCAGCAACCGGCCGTCATCAACGGCTTCTCCGACCTCATCCTCGAGCTCTTTGGACCCGAGGCCGGAGCCCATGCACGCAGCGCGGTGGGTATGGCCGAGCTGCCCTTTGGGATGCCGGTGGAGATTGAAGGCGAGGTCCAGATCTCAGCTTGAGCGCCGCGACAGCCTTAGTGGGACGATAACGACGGCGATCGCGCCGGCTGTGCCCGCCCGGGCAGATATCTGATCTCGAAACTATTCGAGGCTTTGAACCGGCGGCGCTGCACCCGGCTGCGCGGCNGCGGGCGCGAACTTGGGCGGTGCAGCTTCCTTGGTTCCCGATTGCTCCGGGCTTGCCGCCGTCGGCGGCAGATTTTCGCTGATGCGGCTTTGAGGAGCGCCGGCGCGGGACTTCTCCCGGGCGACGCGCTTCGAACCGGACCTTCTCAGTCCCCAGGAATGAGCAATGGATGGTCCAGCGGTATATCCGATGACCGCGCCTGCAACCGCGCCCACCGGGCCCAACACTACCGCGCCCGAAACGGCACCCAAGGCAGCATCACTGCCGCGCCCCTGGGCCAGCGCTATCGCCGGTACAAATGTCAAGAATATCGCCGACCCAAGGACAAGCCTTTTCATATATGGTTCCCATTGTGGATTCTGATTGAACACGTGACTCCCGAATTGCGGCCCAACAATGGAACGGTCCAACGGTGCGTCGCGCGATCGAAGATAAAGCTGCCAGCCCGGCCTGGAATGAGAGAAAATGCGGGCAAATTCGCTGGCGCTGTTGCGCAAATGATCCGGCCACGGAGACCCGTCATGACAAGCCTGCTTTATCACCAGGGCAATCGCGCATTTCAGGACCGGTTTGACAGTCGGCGTCTTGCCGATCGGCTCGAGGAGAAGCTGGCACGGACGGTGTTCAGCGACGACGACAGGGTCTTCATTGAAAGCTGCATCTACTTCTTTATGGCGACCGCCGACGCGTTTGGGCATCCGGATTGTTCATTCAAGGGTGGCGCACCGGGTTTTGTCCGGGTCACCGGACCGTCGGAACTTGCGTTTCCCGACTATGACGGCAACGGCATGTTCAAGAGTGTCGGCAACCTCGGGGTCAACCCGCACGTCGGACTTCTGTTCATTGCGATGCATGGCAATCCCAAGCGATTGCGTATCAACGGCGAGGCCCGGATTGAACGCGATGATCCCTTGCTTGCCGACACGATCGGCGCGCAATTGATCGTTCGCATCAAAGTGAACGTGATCTTTCCAAACTGTCCGCGCTATATTCCCTCAATGACGCTCACGGAACCTTCGGTTTATGTTCCCCATGCGGGGACCGCTCCCGTCGGACCAGCCTGGAAAGGATTCGACGCGTTCAGGGATGTCGTGCCGCCACGCGCCGGCTTGCAAAGCGGATAGGCTCGTCTTTTGCCGAGGATGCTGCACGCACCACAGCGCAAAACCCCGTCGCTCCAACTTCAAAGAAATCTCATGCCCCCTGTTTCGATATTGTTGAACATACTGTGGATTGTCTTCGGCGGCCTGTGGATGGCGGCGGCCTGGGTGATAGCTGCCTTCATCATGGCCATCACCATTATCGGCCTGCCGTGGGCGCGAGCCGCCTTCAACATCGCCGTTTATACTCTGCTGCCCTTCGGTCAGAGGGCGGTGCGGCGCGACAGCCTCACGGGCCGCCCTGATATCGGCACCGGCCCGCTGGGTCTGATCGGCAACGTGATCTGGCTGGTGCTCGCGGGATGGTGGCTTGCGCTCGCACACATCATCACGGCAATCGCGCTCGCCGTCACCATCATCGGCATCCCTTTCGCCTGGGCGCATCTGAAACTCGCAGGGATCGCGCTTTGGCCGATCGGCAAGGTCATCGTTCCCGCGTAGGTTTTGAACTTTCTGTTTTTCGCAAGCGAAATTTTTCCGAGCGAGATTTTTCGAAACAAGACCTGGCAAATCAGACCGCCCCAAGGCATTCGGATTGCATCAACGCCGGCCGGCGAACTGAATGACAGTTGGCGCGGGCCGCGATAGGCTGCAGGATGCAACTTTTGCACATCCTGCAGATATTGGTCTTGTTGACGTTGGCAAACGGCACGCCGATTGTCGCCAAGAAGGTGTTCGGCCCGCGCTTTACTCTTTCGCTGGATGGCGGAAGCACATTCTATGATGGGCGGCCGTTGTTTGGTCCCTCGAAAACTGTCCGTGGTATCCTGACTTCGATCGTCATCACGACGGCAGGCGCGCCGCAGGTCGGTCTGGATCTGACGATTGGCGCCATCATCGCAAGCGCGGCAATGGCGGGCGACGTGTTCGCCAGTTTCGTGAAACGACGCTTGAATTTTCCACCGAGCAGCCAGGCGCTCGGGCTCGATCAGGTGCCCGAATCGCTGTTTCCGATGCTGGCATGCCGCGATACATTTTCGTTGACGATCGCAGACATCGCGCTCGGCGTGGCGCTCTTTTTTGTCGGCGAGCTCATTCTGTCCCGCCTTCTATACCGGATCCACCTGCGCGATAGACCCTATTAGCCGCGCCGAAGGCGATGCAGGGTGATTTCCGGCGGACAGTTCAGGCGCACTGGAACGACGCTCGATCCTGCACCCACGGATGTGTAGCCGCTCATGTTGTGGTACTGCCAGGCTCCCGCCCCCATTCGTCTTGGCAACACCGCCTCCAGCTTGATCGGGATAGACCCAGGAAGACAAAGCTGGCCGCCATGCGTGTGGCCGCTCAGCATCAGATCGAAATTGGCATGGGCAGCCTGACGATAGACTTCCGGGGTATGAGATAACAGGATCGAAAACGCGTCGTGCGGGATGTGCGACGCAGCTTTTTCGATGTTGTCGACCCTGAAGAAGTGGGCATCGTCGATCCCGGCCAGATAGATGCGCTGATCGCCGCGCGCGATCACTTCACATTCGTTGAGCAGCATTGGTATGCCCATGGCCTCCATCGCCGGAACCATCTGGATGGTATCGTGGTTGCCGAGCACGCCATAGATCGGCGACCGCAGGTGAGCTCGCACCTTTGCCACGCCCACCAGGGCCGCCTCGAACGGTCCAAAAGTCTTTCCTCGATAATCTCCGGTCAGAACACATAGATCGTATTGCATGCCGTCGACGAGCTGGATCAGGTGCTGCATGGCAGCTTCGCTCATGTCCACGTGCATGTCACTGATGTGGAGAATGGTGTAGCCGTCGAAAAGCGATGGTAACGCAGCAAACCTCAGCTCGTTTCGCTTGACGACAATGCGTTCCGCATTTCGGCGAGCCCGCCGATAGAGCCCGGTGAGTTTCAGCGCAGTTCGAATGATCGCCGGCGCCGAAGACAAATTCTCCCAATGAAAGAAGGTGAGTCCTTGGCCGAAGACTTGCGCCTCGTGATCGGTCTCGATCCCCAATCGCTGTCTTGCGTGGATCGGTCCGAGACGTTGCTCCAGTTTATGCAGGATGTCGTTGTCCACGGAATAACTTCCTCCGAAATCGGCTCGGTCTTCGATTGAGACGCCAAGCTCGGCCGGACACTACAGAGTATTCCCTTCAGGGAAACAGCCTGTTTCACCGAATTAAATAATATGGTTGATTTGCACGTCGGGGATACAAGGCAGGAGAAATCAAGCATCCTGCTCCGCGGCAACCTTGGACGATCCAGCCGCGCGGTCCCGGCACTCTCGGCATCCGCCGTTCCGGCCCGCCACGGTGGATGACAATGGGCAATATTGCTTCGCCGTGGCGCTATGCCGGTCAAATCCAGGATTGACGTTATGGCCTAACTCCATACCTCAGGCGATCCGGCAGCCCGACCACCCTATCGCTGGGAGTCGATAACCATTTGCCCATCGGCCAAATGCCGATCGACGAATCCTGGAATCTTGCGAACCCTGCTATGATTGGTTTCGAACTCAGCGCTGACCGTAGTGGGTTGTGCCGGAGTGCATCTCATGGATTGTGCGCACATGGCGTTCCAACTGCGGCCTGCCGGTAGCGAAGATTTCCGGTTTGCCTGGTCACTTTACAGAGACCTGATGAAGCCGCTGACGGTGGAACTCCTGGGAAAATGGAACGAGCCGGGACAGAAACGCGTCGTAGAGTTGGTGCTCGTAACAAAGGGAACGTCCATCATTGTCATAGACGGGTTAGACGCCGGCTGGCTGCAAGTGG
>JGI12053J15887_10000594_pt1 | contig 15103 bp, 14 predicted proteins | sample MedBloCAOM1_O3_FD_15887 | JGI IMG/M metagenome (IMG submission 15887)
TTGGAGCGGGCTGCGGAACAACTACTGGAAGGGTCGCTCGCCTGAAGCTGAGAAAGCGATCGCCGGTTTTCTCGAGCCGCCGACCGTCCACGCTGTTTACACAACCGGGCATCCCAAACCAGAGCTTATCAGCCCCGATAACTGGAACATGGACAATCATTTTCTCGAACGCCCGAACGCAAAGCAGGTACAGCTCGACTTCTTCTATGATTATCGGACCAACGTAGAGCTTTATCCGAAGTGGCAGGCGTTCCTCAAAGATCACCAACCCAAGACGATTATCTTTTGGGGCCAGGGTGATATCTTCTTCACGCCGGCTGGTGGTGAGGCCTTCCTCGAGATCCTGCCCAAGGCCGATATGCATCGGTTGAACTCAGGTCACTTCGCTGTTGAGGATTGCCTGGACTATATCGCGAAGCATATGCAGGACTTCTATCAGACGAATGTGATCGGCTCCCAGAAACGCTGAGGAACCGGTCATTGATACATCCGCCGGGCCTTCTCCTTTATGGCCCGGCGGTACTTCAGGCTTGAGGGCTTTGCATGGAATCGTGTTTTGCAGAAAGAGCAACGGTCGTCCTGGTTCACGGCCCCTGGCTTGATGCAGGGATGTGGAATAGCGTGATTCTTCCGCTTCAACAACATGGTCTTCAGGTCGTTGCCGCCCAACTTCCTCTTACNTCGTTCGAGGATGATTTAGCGGCGATCGAACGAACGNTGGAGCTGACAGACGGTCCGCTTATGCTAGTGGGACATTCCTATTCCGGNGCCCTCATTGCAAACGCAGCACTACGCTCAGAGCTTGTNCAGGCTCTGGTATTCATCTCCGCGATTACTCCGGATNGCNATGAGACCGTAGCGGATNTATTGAAATGGGATCTCTCGNCCNCAGAATCGCCACGAATGATGGCGGATCGACACGGATTCATCTGGATGTCTGAATCTGAATTCAAGACATTGCTCGCTCCCCATGCAGCTGCGCACCAGTGGGCTCTCATGACCGCCGCACAAAAGCCGATCTCAGTACGATGCCTCAACGGTGGTATTCCGAATCCTTCCTGGCAGCGTCTTCCATCTAGCTACTTGATCGCGGAACAGGATCATGTTCTCAGCGCAAGGACGCAAAGAATGATGGCGCAGAGGATGAACGCGCACATTTATACCCATCCACTCGACTACGCTGCGGCCATGACCGAGCCCGAAGTGGTGTTGGACGTTATTCTCGAAGCTGCTCACGAGCATCTGGCTTAGCAGCCAGTTCCAGGGTCGCGACAGCTAACGGGTTTGTTTAGGGAATGCCTAAGCTTGGTTTCGGGCGCAACACAACAGCCATTGAATAACTCTGCGGATATCTCTCCCATGTACGAAGAACTGAACAACGCGCTACCGGCATCGAGCGTTCCTCCGTTTCGGCCCGATCTTGCATACCCCGACCTTACATACGAGATGATCGACCGGCTACGGGCATATGGAACTGTCGAAACTGTCCCCGATCGAACAACGCTTTTTGTGCGCGACGAACGTCAGGTCGATATGTTCGTCATCATTGAGGGCAGCATAGAAGTTTACACGCGGGCTGAGCAAAATCACGAGTGTTTCCTGCAATTGCTCACCCCACGACAGTTCTCAGGAGAGCTGGATCTGTTTAATTACCAGCGGACACTGACTGGATGTCGAACCAAGGGCGATAGTCTCTTGATTCGGATCACTCGGCCACAGCTTCAACATGTCATGCGCGCTGAAGGCGATATTGCAAATCTGATCATGCAGGCTACGATCTGGCGCAAGCTGCGATTGATCGAAGAACAAAAGGGTGGTGTCATCCTTGTCGGTCAGCCAGACAACGCCGACTATCTGCTTCTGGAGAGCTTTTTCATCCGGAACGGCTATCCGCATCAAACGTTGGAGGCGCACCGCGATTGCACCGTGATGCCATCTGTGGTGCTCGCCGACGGTCGTGTCCTTCAGAAACCAGAAATTGCTACGCTGGCAGATGATCTTGGAATCACTGAACTCCCCGATCCGAAGTCGGTTTACGATGTTACTGTCGTTGGTGCTGGACCTGCCGGCCTCGCGGCTGCGGTTTACGCGGCCTCTGAAGGGCTTTCAACGCTGGTGATTGAAGGCATCGCACCGGGCGGACAAGCCGGTACCAGCTCCAAAATAGAAAACTATCTGGGTTTTCCAACTGGAATCTCTGGCCAACGCCTTGGGCATCGCGCCCATGTTCAGGCACTTAAGTTTGGTGTTCGCTTTGCCATTTCGAGAAATGCAATTTCGGTGCGCCCCAATGGTGGACTTCACACACTTGTACTCGAAGGCGGCCTTGAAGTGCAGTCTCGCGCCGTCGTCGTCGCGAGCGGCGCAAGGTATCGGAGACTCGATCTCGACAACTACCTTCGCTTCGAGAACCAAGGGATCTATTACGCCGCAACCGCAATGGAGTCGCTCCTGTGCAGGGATCACGAGGTGATCGTTGTAGGCGGGGGAAACTCCGCTGGGCAGGCCGCGGCGTTTCTCGCGGGCGTTTCTGCTCACGTGCACTTGATTGTCCGGGCGAAATCACTAGCGAAAACCATGTCTCAGTATTTAGTCTCGCGAATTGAAAGCTCTGCGCGCATCACACTTCACGCCAACAGCGAGATTGAGAGACTCGACGGAGATGGAAAACTCGAAGGCGTCTCCTGGGTCGATCGGAGATCTGGCGCGAGAACGACCCGACCAATCAAAAACGTGTTCGTCATGATCGGAGCCGAGCCCAACACGGGATGGCTCTTCGGAACTTTGCGACTCGACCGCAAGGGGTTCGTGGTAACGGGTGAGTCGACCGGCTTTGAGAACTCACGTTACGCGACGAGCGTTGCAGGAATATTCGCTGTCGGGGATGTGCGCTCCACCTCTGTAAAACGTGTCGCCTCTGCAGTAGGGGAAGGCTCGGTTGTTGTCTCGGACGTTCATCGCTACCTCGCTGACCATCGTGACCTGGTAGCCGCTGCCCCCGATTCCGCGCTGGCTGCGATACAGTCGGCAAGTAGCTCACCTCACGACAATGAGGTGAGCCTATGACAGTCAAGATCAAGCGAATCTATGAAGTTCCCGATGTGGAAGATGGCACGCGGATTCTCGTAGATAGGCTCTGGCCGAGAGGCGTCAAGAAGGAAAATGCCCGGATCGATTTGTGGCTCAAGGACATAGGTCCAAGCTCTGATTTACGCAAGTGGTTCGGGCATGATCCAAAACGCTGGCCGCAGTTCAGGGCAAAGTATATTCAGGAACTCGGGTTCAAAAAGGGGGACCTGTCAGTCATCATTCGCGCTGCGACCGAAGGCCCGGTCACGCTCATCTACGCTGCCAGGGACGAAAGCCATAACCAGGCGGTGATCCTCCAGGAAATCGTGAGCCGGGCTTGAAAACAAGGCCAAGTTCCACACAGATCGTGCCGCGTTCGTTCTACGCTCGCTCACCCAAGATCGTCGCGAGGAATCTGATCGGAAAGGTCTTGATCCATGATCTGAATGGGGAACGACTGGTCGGACGCATCATTGAGACCGAGGCCTATCTTGGTTTGGCCGATCCCGCCTCCCATGCGTTTCGTGGAGAGACTCCGGCCAATGCAGTATTGTTCGGCCCACCTGGCTTTACACATGTCTATCTGATCTATGGGATCAATGATTGTCTAAGCATTTCGAGCCATCTCGATGGGAAGGCTGGCGGTGTCTTGCTTCGTGCCCTGGACCCGATTTCTGGCTTGGAGACCATGACACGATTACGTGGACTATCGGGAACACAAAATGCAACGGCGCTCACGGGAGGGCCGGGGAAACTTTGCAAGGCTCTTGGGATTAACCGCAAGCATCACAATAATATGGACGTGACCGATAGCGGTTCTCCGATCCGAATTTTCGACGATGGGCATCGTCAGAACAAGATACAAACTTCGATTCGAATCGGAATCACTAAAGCCACAGAAGAACTTCTCAGATTCAGGGCGATCGTCGAAAAACCATGAGAACGGAGAATCGCACTTTCGTCCTCTCATTCTCAGACATGCATGCCAATAGAAACAGGTTAGACCCGGCTCTAACCCCGAATCCAACCCGTTTTCCTGACAGCATCGAAGCTATTCAAACTTTGCAAAGATTTCGTTGAGCTGACCGCCGGAGGTCGCGCCTCCTAAACCGTCGAAAGATCCTGCCTTGAGTTTTTCACTCGCCGCAACCATGGCTCCCCATCCTGATAACGAAAGAGCTCCACCTACACTGATTCTGCGAACGCCGAGGTCCTCCAATTCCCTTGCCGTCGTGCCCGGTCCCATAACGAGAACATTGACAGGTTTGGGCGCTACCGCTTTCACCATCGCGATGATGTCTTCTTTCTTGCCGACGCCAGGAGCGTACAGGCAGTCGGCTCCGGCGGCTGCGAACGCAACCAGTTTATCGATAGCTTTCGTGATGGCTCCAGAGTCGATGAGTAGCCCCTCGGTCCGTGCTACCAGGATGACATCCTCACCTGTCGCATCAATCGCAGAACGAGCGGCCTGAATTCTGGCAACGGATTGAGACACGTCGTAAAGATTGGAGAGATCCCCCATCTTGCGATCCTCGATCGAAACACCCGCGATACCTGTCCCGACCGCAAGTTTTACGTTTGCCGCGACGCCATCCGGCTCTGCAGCGAATCCGGATTCGAAGTCTGCATTGACTGGAAGATCGGTCGCATCGCAGAGCGATTTTAAGTGGCCTAATACGTTGTCCATGGTCATCGCATAGTCGGGTTTGCCCATTGTCCAAGCAAAGCCTGTACTTGTTGAAGCGAGTGCGGAAAAGCCCAGATGTTGGAGGACACGCGCGCTTCCGACATCCCATGGGTTGGGCAGAATGAAGCAGCCATCTTTGTGAAGAGCGCGAAATACTGCGCGTTTTTTGGCGGTTGTTTCTTTCATCGGGATCTCCTTGATTCGGTGTGAGGAACGATTGAATTTCGGCTCAAATGTAGCTGCTGATACGCGTTAGCAAATGCAGGCAGCGATGGGTTTATTGCTTTGTGACTTTTGCTTCACGGTCGACCATGGGACGTTGTCGATCATTTCCACGGTTCGGGCTAAAGGAGAGCGCACGTTCCTTATGCAGGACTCGATGGCAGGGAACGGCAAATGCAAAGGGATTGATCGAGCACGCATTGGCAACGGCGCGTATAGCTTTCGGGGCGCCAATGGAACGAGCAAGATCGGTGTAGGTTGTCGTTTCACCTATCTTTATCTTCCGCACGGCCCGCCATACCTTTCTCTGGAACTCTGTACCTCGCAGATCCAGATCGAAACTTACGTCCTCTTCTGCTGATTCGATGTAGTTGATTAGCTGTGAAGTCTCCGTTGCGTGCCTCTGATCGTCACGAACCAGATGTGCCTTGGGGAATCGCGTACGAAGATCATCAATCACCACGGTCGGCGATCCGCCGATCAGAACAGCAACCACTCCTTTGTCGCCGGTAGCGACGAGAACGTGTCCCAAACTTGATTTCGCGATTCCATAGGTGAGCGACTCGTAATCGTTATTTCGATGGCTCCCTTGGGTCTGTTTGCTGGTCGGCTCCTGTGCACTCGACACCGCTCTACGCTTTTGCATGGTCCAGATTCTCCCTTCTTTTGAGAGCTTGGATTGGAGTGCTGACGAATGAAATAGGTGACAAATTATTTCACTGTCTTAGGGTTTGTTTGAAGCTTTCGGCCGCTTGTAGGGGCGGCGCGAATAAACATAAGTGTGCTCGTGGGGTGTCGAGCAATTCGCGGTCACTAGCGCGCTATCGGCAGCTACCGGACCTGACACCTAGTCTATTCCTAAGACAACACTTCCCCCCGCCAGGCCCGCTCCCGCTGTAGTCAAAAGAAGCCGTTCACCGCTGGCGAAAGGCCGACTTATGTTCGATAGGGACAGGGATAACGGTATGGTAGCTGCGGAAGAGTTTCCGAATTCTTCAATCGTGTGGACCGTTTTGCTGCTTGCAATACCGAGGTTTTCACAAACAGCGTCGAAGATACGGATATTGGCCTGATGTGGAACGAAGCGATCGACCTCTGCCGCAGCGATATCTGCCTGTTGCATGGCGCGCATAGAGCATTTCGTCATCATGCGTACTGCCTGGGAGAAAACTGATCTGCCATCCCTCATCGTCATCAATAACTCTCGCGGGTCCATGCCTTCAATAAAAGGTCTCCTGCTCCCGCCGGCAGGAATGGAGATCAGATCGTAGTGGCTTCCGTCAGCAGCCAGATCGACTCCGAGCAACCCACTCCCTGCAGAATCCGAAGGTGCCAGGAGGACCGCCCCGGCAGCGTCTGCAAAGAGGATGGCGCTTCCCTGCTCCTCGGGATTGATTCGTCGGCTCAATATGTTCGCTGCGACGATGAGTACGGGCTTACCCTGTGTCCTCACAAACCCATCTGCCAGGGTCAGAGCGTAGAGAAACCCGGAGCAAGCACCGGTGAGATCGAGCGCACCCGAGTTTGGAAGGCCCAGACGATGGGACAGCAAAGGAGCGGATGGAGGCAGAAGGTGGTCAGGAGTGGAGGTTGCCAGAAGCGTTAGACCCACATCGGCTCGCGCTATACCAGCATTGTCAATTGCCATGGCTCCCGCTTCGACAGCCAGATCCGTCAGCGCCTGGTGAGGAGCCGCCCAGCGCCTCGCCCGGATGCCCGTGCGCCTCTCGATCCAACCGGCCTCGAGACCAAGTCTCGTTTCAATCTCTTCATTCTCAACACGCCTTTCCGGAACATAGTGGCCCAGACCAGCAATGCGGCTCGATCGGACTAGCATCATTTATTTGCCTTGCGAATCATGTCAGCGCCTTCGTCGATCGCCGCATAGGCACGATCGAGTTCGTTTGGAACCACGCAGTAGGGTGTCATGAGGTAAATCACATTTCCGAGTGGGCGGATGAGCAGATCTCGGTCTCGGAAGAAGCGTCTGAGCTTTGGCCCGACGTCCGAGAGATAACCTGCAGTCGAGACGTCGAGATCGAGGGCAGCGATGGTTCCAGTTTGCCGGACGTTAGCAAACCGCGGATCAGTCCGGAATGGTTCTAACCGTTCCTTGTGCAGGCGCCCCAGTTCCTCGATGCGTTGTGCAACTGGCTCAGTCTGCCAGACCTTGAGATTCGCTACGGCTGCAGCACAGGCAATGGGGTTTGCGGTGTAAGAGCTCGAGTGGAAGAACATTCGGCTTCGGTCGGTGGAGAGGTGAGCATCGAAGATTTCTCGGGAACACAACGTCGCCGCCATTGGCAGCGCGCCGCCGGTGATTCCCTTGGAGGTGCAGAGGATATCCGGGCTAATAGCTGCCTGTTCACAGGCGAAGAGCGTCCCCGTTCGCCCCCAGCCGGTCATTACTTCGTCGACGATCAGCAACGTATGAAACCGCTCCGCGATTTGCTTCAGCTCGGTCAGAACACGAGCCGGATACATTTTCATGCCGCCCGCGCCCAGCACCAGGGGCTCGACGAGAAGCGCCGCGATCTTGTGGTCCCTGCAGAGTCGCTCGAAAGCATCGAGTGTGTCTTGCTCCCGACCGGCCTCAGGGAATGGCACCTTGTCCACATCGAACAACAATGCTCCATAGGGCGCATTGAAGACACCTCGTTCTCCCGTGGACATCGTGCCAATGGTGTCACCGTGATAGCTGTGCTCCATCACAACAATGCGCGAGCGCGGGTCTCCTACGTGATGAAAAAAGCCGAGTGCCATCTTCAACGCCACTTCCACCGAGGTAGAACCGCTGTCGGAGTAAAACACGTGCGCCAGACCAGGTGGCGCCACGCGGAGCAGACCCATTGCAAGTTCTTCCGCCGCCTCATGGGTGTACTCGGCGAAGATAACCTGATCGAGAGTCTCGGCTGCCACTTGAATCGCTTCCGCAATGGCTGGATGTCGATGACGATGAGTGATGACCCACCAGGACGAGATTGCATCTAGAACCGAACGGCCGTGTTCATCGACGAGGTAAGCACCTTCCGTCCTAACGATCTTAGTAGTTACAGGATCGAGGCCGTGCTGAGTAAATGGATGCCAAACAGGAGACCGCAAATCGGAATGCATTACGTGATTGCCTCCCTGATCGATGGGACGTCGAAGCGCTCTCGCATGGCTTGGCGTAACCCCTCCGCTGTCAGAGGATTGAGATATGGCAATCTCCCCAGAATGCGGACATCTCCCATCTCCTCAATCGTTTTTTGTGTATCGGGGTAATCCTCCCCAATAAATGCGACGCCAAGGACCGGAATGAGGCGACGTCGCATAGCCTCCAGGGAAAGCAACGTATGGTTAATCGTCCCGAGACTTGTCCGGGCACATAAAATCGCCGGGATCTGCCAACGCGCGAAGACATCGGCGAAAGTACTCTGGCGGGTTAGAGGAACTAGTAGACCTCCAGCCCCTTCAATAACGAGAGGCAAGCCCGTAATCGGCGGCTGGAGCACCTCCGGGGCGAGCATCACGCCGTCGTTCTCCGCCGACAGGTGGGGAGACACCGGGGTATTGAGCCGCCACACTTCGGGAAGAATCCGTTGAGGTGGTATATGTCCGAGCCGGGCTACAATCTCGCTGTCAGTCTCTTCATCCAGTCCGGACTGGATAGGCTTCCAATAGCAGCCACCAAGCGCGTCAGTCAGTCCAGCAGAGAACACTGTCTTGCCGATTCCTGTGTCAGTGCCAGTGACAACGATTCGCAGGCTCATTGCTGGGTTTCCGCGATCACCGTTGCCAGACGATCGAACATACAAGAAATGGTTGACAGATCCACGTTGAGTGTCACGGAGACTCGCAGCCGAGCGGTATTTGCTGGAACTGTCGGGGGACGAATGGCTCGAATGTCGAATCCATCCGCCTGCATCTGTTCCGCGACGCGTAAAGTACGAGCATTGTCGCCGAGGATGACTGGCAGAATCTGAGAGCCGCTAGATTCGCGTCCGAGAACACCGAGGACCTTCTCATTCGCGCAAGCGATCATGCTGTGGAGCTTTCGCCGCCGCTCCGGTTCGTCAGACAGGATCTTCAACGCTTCACGTACAACCGCTGCCATAAGTGGAGAAGGCGCAGTGGCGTAGATGAAGGGCCGTGCGTGGTTGATAAGGTAGTCACACAATATGCCACTTGCTCCTACAAGCGCACCCTCCGCCCCAAGTGCTTTCCCGCAGGTGTGAAGTACGACGACGTTGTCCCGGCCTTCCAGTTCGGCGGCAAAACCGCGGCCGTCTGTGCCGTGAACGCCTGTTGCATGTGCTTCATCGACGAAAAGAAATCCGTCATACCTATCGGCTAATTCCATTAGCCCGGCAAGCGGAGCCTTGTCTCCATCCATCGAATAAAGACTTTCAACGACGATCCAGGGATGCCCCTTGCCGTCCGCCTGCCGCCATTTACGAATGACATCTTCCGTCGCATCGAGATCGTTGTGTGGCACACTCGCCGACGAACTCCGCCCGGCCNCTATCCCTGCGTGTGCGCTCGCGTGGATCAANTCGTCGTAGACAATCAGGTCATTGCGCTGCGGCAGCGTGGCAAGAACCGCGAGATTGGCTGCATAGCCGCTCCCGAAATACANCATGCGTTCGGANCGGAAGAAGGTGGCAGCTTCTGCCTCCAGCGTCTCGTGCTCGNAATGATTGCCGCGAAGGAGTCGCGATCCGCCCGCTCCAACAGGAACGCCTCTTTCGAGTGCCGAGACTACGCTCTCGCGCAGCCTCTGCGATTCGGCAAGGCCAAGGTAATCGTTCGAGGTGAAGTCCTTGCCTTGTTGTGCAGAAAGCTTGCGACGCCTTCCCTTCCCTTCGAGTTGATTCAGTATGGCCTCATAGCGACCCAGTAACTGCTTCATCATTTGGCTGTTGCCATGGGCTCCGGTGAGATCCCAAGCCTTTGAAGTAGACTCGTATCCCGATCGCTTCCAGGGTTCGCAGCCGTGAGTAATGTGTCCCCAACGAATATCGAATTCGCNCCTGCAAAAAAGCAGAGCGCCTGCAGTTCGTCGGACATGTCCTTTCGTCCTGCGGACAGGCGTACATGAGATTTCGGNATGAGTATCCGNGCGAGCGCGATAATCCGAATGAATTCGATCGGATCGACCGGTGCCGCATCGGACAGTTTTGANCCCGGNATTGGAATGAGCATATTGACCGGNACGCTCTCAGGTGGCGATGGCAGGTTAGCCAGGGTCAATAGCATGTCGACGCGATCTTCCGGGTTTTCCCCCATACCGATAATGCCGCCGGCGCACACCTTCATCCCAGCCTGTCTGACGTTCTCCAGAGTTTCGATACGATCCCCGAAACTTCTGGTGGTAATGATCTCCGGATAGAACCGCTCAGAGGTATCGATATTATGGTTGTAGTAATCAAGCCCGGCTTCGGCTAAAGTTGCGGCCTGCTGCGTTGAGAGCATGCCAAGTGTCATGCACGTCTCGAGATTCAGCGCTTTTACGCCCTTGACCATCGCGACAACAACATCCATATCGCGCTCTTTCGGACTGCGCCAGGCCGCCCCCATGCAATAGCGAGTAGCGCCCCCATCCTTCGCCTTGCGTGCCTCGTCAATTACCTGGTCGACGCCCATCAACTTTGAAGCGTTGAGACCCGTCGCGGAGCGTGCAGACTGACTGCAGTAACCGCAATCTTCAGGACATCCACCAGTCTTTATGCTCAGCAATTTGCTGAGCTGAACTTGATTGGGATTGAAGTTCTCGCGATGAACGGAATGTGCCCGAAAGAGAAGATCGTTGAACGGCAATTCGTATATTGCGCGGGCGTCAGCCGCCGACCAGGTATTACTCGTAGGTGAACGGTACGGTGTTAAGGCTGCTCTTGCGGATGGCATTATTAGTTCTGTTTCCGACGGCACAGTACGTCTCCTTTGATGCATCACCGGAGCCAATCATAGATAATGACGTTGCATCCGGAGTTATTTCTGTCCCAATGTAGCAGCGGGAGCGATATGGAAGCGGAGAATCATAGATTATCTATGATAAAAGTGGTTGATGGCAGAAACCACGGCAGAACGGATCGCGCGCGTCCTTGCGGAACGCATTGTCTCTGGAAGGCTCCTCCCCGACGCTCCTTTGCGTCAAGACCGGATCGCGGAGGAATTTGAGGCGAGTCACGTTCCGGTACGAGAGGCATTCCAGCTCTTGCGTGCCCAATGGCTGGCCGTAAGCGAACCGCGTCGCGGCATGAGGGTGGCTCCTCTCGATCATGTCTCCATGCAGGAGATCGTTGAGGTTCGTGCATCGCTTGAAACATTGGCGCTTTCTCATGCAGCTCCCAGGTTGAATGCAGGTTGCTTCGAAAAGATCGAACACGCCATGCTGATAGGTGATCAGGCACAAACGATGACCGAGTGGGAACAGGCGAACAAGCTATTTCACAGGGAATTGGTTGCGCCTTGCAAAATGCCAAGATTGCTCGAAATGATTGATCAACTCCAACTCGCGAACTCCCGCATCGTTTTGTCCGCAACCCGCTCCGGCGGCTGGAAGCCCACGTCCAGTCACGCTCATCGGCAAATTGTTGACGCTGTAAAGGTGAAGGACTTTCCAGAGGCCATAGAGCTACTCCGGCGTCATATTCGCGGCTTAGAGCGGGTTACGAGGTAAGACGCTCGGGGGCGTGAGAAATAAGCCTCCGAGCATCAATCAAACACCCTTCACTGAAGGAAGAATCTTTGCCAGATGAATCAGGTCTTTGGCAACGAAGTTTGGCTGAGGCAATCCGGGAGTTGGCAGGGGTGCATTTCCCGGGCGCGTGATGAGTGCGGCCGAGAATCCTGCGCTTTGAGCTCCGATTGTGTCCCATACGTGAGCGGCAACCATGCAGCACGAGGAAGGTTGGACATCGAGCTCCTGCGCAACCATGTGATACACCCCTTGAGAAGGTTTATAAGAGCGTACGGTTTCAATGCTGAATTGACGCTCGAAATATCCGGCAAGACCGGCCTGCTCGAGTGGACTCTTGCCGCTGGGATTCGGTGGCGAGTTTGTCAAAGTCACCATGCGATACCCCAGCTTCTTCAAATGCTTCAACCCTTCGACGACATCTGAATGTGCCGGCATGGTCATCATCGCGGTTTTGATCTCTTCATGGTCCTCGGGACGTATGTTAACCCCTTTGATCGAGCCAATCATTTGGAGCAGCCCCTGTCCCAGGGAATAGTAGTCCACGTAGAGTCCGGATAACGTAAGTGTCATCGAGTACATGATCAGATGGCCTAGCCATTCGCGCATCACGTGTTTGTCACCGTAGATCCGTTCGAACAGCGCATTCATCGATTCGAAGTTAATCAGCGTCTCATTGACGTCGAACACAAGCACTGAAGGCTCTTCGGAGTTCCACTGATATTTCGGGTTGATCTTGTCGATTTGGTCAGATGGTCCTTTGCTGGGTTTGGTGGTCATTGGTCGTGTTCCTCTCGCTTCTGTTTGCGTGCGCGCATCAGCGATTGTTTAAATGATCGCGAATGCAACTTCGAATGCCACGATCTCTGGCGCGGCGGATTTTTCATCGATATCTCAGGAAGTTAGTAATTAGGAAGCTGAGTAGCGTCCCAACCCCCTCCAATAGCCTTAATCAGCAGGACGCTCGCGTCCATCTCGCGCTGACGTAGATCGATATCGTTTCGCTCATTCTGTAAGGCGGTTGTCTGAGACGTCACGACCTGGAGGTAGGTATCGACCCCGTCCTGATAGCGTTTTGTGAATAGGTCGAGTGCTTTTTCCGCGGAGATAGTCGCGCTCCTTTGTTGTTCCACTTCCTTGGCCAGAACGTTGAGGGCAACAAGATTATCTTCGACCTCCTGAAATGCAGTAAGGCTGTCCTGTCGATAAATGGCGATCGTCGCGTCATAGTTGGCACGCGCCCCCTCGGAGATTGCACGGCGCCGTCCACCGTCGTAGATCACTTGAGATACAGACGGACCTACGGCCCAAAGCCTGCTGGGCCAGCTGAACCAATTGGAAGCTTGGGCAGACTGAAATCCTGCAGCCGCACCGATGGTCACCTGGGGGAAATAAGCCGCCTTGGCAATACCGATCTGTTCGTTGGCTGCGGCTACTCTACGTTCTGCCGCCGACACATCTGGCCGGCGTTCAAGAAGGGTTCCGGCGACTCCAACGGGTATCTGAGGTGGTTGAAGCACAAAATTCTCGTCGAGGGCGATCGAGAACTGGGCAGGAGTCTTTCCGACCAGGACTGCAATCGCGTGCTCATAGTTAGCCCTGGCTTGAACGATGTCTGTCTCTAGAACTCGTGCTGACTGAAGCTGAGTACGGGCCTGCTCAACATCTGCGCGAGGTGATGCCCCGCCGTTGTATCGATCTTCAGTAACCTTTAGCGCGTGTTCATACGTTTTCACAGTATCTCGAAGGAGCCGCTCCTGAAGATCTGCACTCCGCAGGCCGAAATAATCACGAGCAAGCTCCGCATGAAGACTCAGCTTTGCAACTTCCACATCGCCGGCTGAAGACTGTGCTTCCTCTTTCGCTGCAGTCACCGAACGGCGAACGCGTCCCCAGAGGTCTACCTCGTAGGAGAGCTCGAGAGGAAAGACGAAGTTGCCTGTACCGTTGTTGACCAGAGCCTGATTGAAGTAGGGCTGGTTGGCTGAGTCTCTCTCGTTCAGAATGCTTGGAGACAAACTGATGGACGGAAACTGAGAAGCGCGATTGAACCGAATGGCTGCCCGTGCCTGCCGAAGACGCGCCTCCGCGAGTTGGAGGTTCTGGTTCGCCTGAGTGAGCTGGTCTTCATAGTCATTCAGCCGACCATCACCAAAGACCATCCACCACTTTCCCCGCTCTACCTGATCATTAGGACTGGCTGTCTTCCAATCTGATGAGTCAGTGACATTGGAAGGCAACGGCTCCTTAATAGCTGGTGGCGATGGTAGTGCAGATGGTTTGACATACTTCGGGCCAACCTCGCAGCCTGTCGCGAAGAGTCCGCCTAACGCCAGAAAAATAGCGACCCGCTTAACGATCATTTCCCGCCCTCACGATTCTCCGGGGCAATCCTCACTGGCGTTCCAGAGGTGAGGGAGTCAGAAGGATTCAGAATAACCTTGTCCCCCATGGAGAGCCCTGATGTGACTTCTAAAGTCGAACCAAAGTCTCGGCCGATTGTTATTGGAACCAGTTGCGCTTTGCCGTCGCGAACCACAGCGGTTCGCATACCTTCGGAGCGGAACAGAATTGCATTGGCAGGAACAGTTAGAGGCCCCGCCGCTGGATCTTTAGCGTTTGAGGCCTTGAAGTGTGCCAGAACATAGGCCCCAGTCTTGATCTCATCCTTTGCGTTGTCGATGTCGATCTCGACATTGAGAGTTCTGGTTGTCTGGTCGATCGCATCCGACGTCCGAGCTATCAACCCCTGAAACGTTCGGTTTGGATATTCATCGAGAGTAAGTTCAACCGGAGCCCCTAACCGTACTACGGAGGACTCTGCCTCGGGGACAGAGACGAAGATGCGCAGGCGCGACACAGACGCCATGTGAAATAGCTCCTTGGGACCACCGGATCCGGAGTCGATGAGGGCGCCAATATCTGTATTGCGCGCGGTAATCACACCATCGAAGGGAGCGTAGACCTTTTCAAACGACTGGAGTTGCTGCAATCGATCGAAGTTAGCGGAGGCGGAGCTTGTCGTAAACTTTTTTGCTTTGTAATCGCTCTCGTATTGTTCCGCTTCTTGCTTCGACACGGCATCATCGTTTACCAGTCGCTGCCACCGAACGGCGGTCGTATAAGCGAGCTCTTCGTTCTGCTTAGCCGTGAACAAGTCCTGCTGGGCTTGTTTCAGCTGCTGGTCAAGTTCCGGCGTTTCGATTTCCGCCAGCAGCTGTCCCTTCCGAACGTGCGCGCCGATATCGAAGTACCACTTTTTAAGATAGCCGTTTGTGCGGGCGTAAATGGGTGTTTCAATAAATGACTGCGTCGTCCCAGGCAATATCAGTTCGGTCGCTCCTTTAGCTGGCGCAATCGAGGTCACATTGACGAGTGGAACCGCCGCGCGATTCGTCGTCTCAGTGAGTTCGGCCGAAGCCGACTTGCGGCTTAGAAGTCCGATG
>JGI12053J15887_10000596_pt1 | contig 15092 bp, 13 predicted proteins | sample MedBloCAOM1_O3_FD_15887 | JGI IMG/M metagenome (IMG submission 15887)
TCTGAAACCGGCTGCGTTGATCGCCGAGTAGTGCACGAACACGTCCGGACCGCCGCCGTCCTGCGCAATGAATCCGAAACCCTTCTCCGCATTAAACCACTTGACAGTACCCGTAGCCATTGTGCCGACCTCCTGCGTTGTTCAGCCGTACGCCCACCAGGGACATCTCAGCATCTAAGACAAGATCCTCAACTACTGACCGAGCCTATCAACCTCAACGCCGGTCGTCCCACACCAGACCGAAGGCCCACGGTCGCAGAACCAGTAGCACGACATCGACCAGTTCGGCATGTCCAGGTTCGGGACCCAGCCGGACGATCAAACAAGACCGAGGGGGTCCACGGACGCAGCTGATCTCCCCCGCCAACCGTGGAGATTGTCAGCTCGTCCGCACGTCGAGTGCGCCCTTCAACTGCCCTGCAGATGGCTCCCTGCCGCGCTCCGAGACAAGCTTGCCGACGCGACGAGGTACCACTTCCGACCCGCCCGTCTTGGGCTCAGGCCGACATCCAGCGTGCTGTGGACGTGGACCGGATGGCGACGCAGAACCAAGATCAGGCCGTGTCCAGGCCGTCAGGCATCAAGTCGCGTCAGGNCACAACNGNACACAACGAGAAANAAACCAGCAGGCCAGAGCAGGTNACCCTCCGACCACTGCAGGTCCGCCTGCCAGGCTAGGAGAAGTCGGGCTTCTCGTGCCGGGTTCGCTTGAGCTCGAAGAAGTGGGGGTAGCTCGCCAACAGCAGCGTGCCGTCGAAAATCTTCCCGGCCTCCTCGCCACGCGGAATCCGGGACAGCACCGGCCCGAAGAAGCCCACCCCGTCCACATGAATCGTCGGGGTCCCGACATCCAGCCCGACCGGAGCCATGCCTGCCTCGTGGCTAGCCCGAAGTTCCTCGTCGTACTCGGTGCTGTGCGCAGCCGCTGCCAGCTCGGCGGGCAGGCCTACTTCGTCCAACGCGGCCGCGATCACCGCGTCGAGATCCTTGTTGCCCTCGTTATGGATTCGCCTGCCCATGGCGGTGTAGAGCGGCTCGAGCACCTTCTCCCCGTGGTCGCGTGCGGCGGCGATGCACACCCGGACCGGCCCCCAGGCCTGGTCCATCGATTTCCGGTAATCCTCGCTGAGCTCGCGGTCCGCATTGAGCACCGACAGGCTCATCACCCGGAAGTGCACGTCGATGTCCCGCACCGTAGACACCTCCAGGATCCACCGCGACGTTATCCACGCCCACGGGCACCGCGGATCGAAGTAGACATCAACGCGCGCCGGGCGGCGCTCGATGGAAACCTCGCTGTTGTGGCCCGCCGTCACCGTCATCACACTCTCCGTTCCTCGATGCGTTGTACAACCCGTCCGGGTGGTCACGTCTTCCCCGGGCCTTACTGACCTGCGGGCCGACCTCCACCCGTGATTGGATCCCAAGGAATCCCATCCGACATCCGAGGTGATCCGTGTCCGTTCCCAACCTCACCCAGGAGCAGGCCGTCGAGCGCGCCGCGCTGCTCGACGTCGACTCCTACACCGTCGACCTCGATCTCACCGACGGCGCCGGCAAACCGGGCGAAGGCACCTTCCGGAGTACCACCACAGTCCGCTTCTCATGCCACCGTCCAGGCGCGTCCAGCTGGATCGACCTCGTGGCCGCCGAGATCCGCGCTGCGACGCTCAACGGAGCCGCGCTCGACGTCGCCGGCTACGACGAGGCGAACGGGATCGCGCTGCCTGACTTAGCCGCGGAAAATGAGGTGATCATCGAGGCCGACGGCCGGTACATGAACACCGGCGAGGGCTTGCATCGCTTCGCCGATCCCGTCGACGGTGGCGTGTATCTCTACACCCAGTTCGAGACTGCGGACGCGAAGCGAATGTACGCCTGTTTCGATCAGCCTGACCTCAAGGCGGTGCATCGGATCCGGGTGGTGGCACCGGCCGACTGGGTGGTGGTCTCCAACGGGCCGTGCCAGCACATCGAGGACGTTGCGGGCGGGGCAGTTCACCATGTCTTCGCCGACAGCGCCCGGATCAGCCCCTACATCGTCGCGTTGGTGGCCGGACCCTACGCGAGCTGGACCGACGAGTACGTCGACGCCGAGGCAACGATCCCGCTGGGTATCTACTGCCGCGCCTCGCTGGCCGAGCACATGGACGCCGAGCGCCTGTTCACCGAGACCAAGCAGGGTTTCGGCTTCTACCACCGCGCGTTCGGGGTGCGCTATCCGTTCGAGAAGTACGACCAGTGCTTCGTGCCCGAGTTCAACGCCGGAGCGATGGAGAACGCTAGCTGCGTGACCTTGCTGGAAGACTACGTCTTCCGCAGCCGGGTCACCCGCTTTCTCTACGAGCGGCGTTGCGAGACGGTGCTGCACGAGATGGCCCACATGTGGTTCGGCGACCTGGTGACTATGCGGTGGTGGGACGACCTGTGGCTCAATGAGTCGTTCGCGACCTGGGCTTCGGTCCTGTGCCAGTCGCAGGCGACGGAGTACACCGGTGCCTGGACCACGTTCGCCACTGTCGAGAAGGCCTGGGCCTACCGGCAGGATCAGCTGCCGTCGACCCACCCGATCGCTTGCGAGATCCCCGACGTCCAAGCCGTCGAGGTCAACTTCGACGGCATCACCTACGCCAAGGGCGCCAGCGTGCTGCGTCAACTGGTCGCCTACGTCGGTCTGGAGGAGTTCCTCGCCGGATTGCGGCTCTACTTCACCCGGCACGCCTGGGCCAATGCCACCCTCGCTGACCTCCTGGCCGCGCTGGAGCAAGCGTCTGGTCGCGATCTGTCCGGTTGGAGCGCGCAGTGGTTAGAGACCACCGGGCTCAACACCTTGCGACCGGAGTTCACCGTCGACAGTGACGGTGCATTCGCCTCCTTCGCGGTGATCCAGGGCGGCGCCCGCCCCGGCGTTGGCGAACTGCGCACCCACCGCCTCGCTGTCGGTGTATACGACTCCCCCGCCGACCTGATCGGCGGTGCGCTGGTGCGCACGCACCGGGTGGAGCTCGACGTCAGCGAGGGCCGCACCGAGGTTCCCGAGCTGATCGGGGTCCCTGCCGGTCAGCTCGTGCTGGTCAACGACGACGACCTCACGTATTGCACGATGCGGCTCGACGAGAAGTCGCTGGCCACGCTGGTCGACCGGATCGGCGACATCACGGAGTCGCTGCCCCGCTCGCTGTGTTGGTCGGCGGCTTGGGAGATGACTCGCGAGGCTGAGTTCAAGGCCAGGGACTTCGTCGCCGTCGTGCTGGCAGGGTTGCCCGCCGAGACCGAGGTGGGCGTGGTTCAACGGCTGTTGGCGCAGGCACAGATTGCGCTGTCCTCCTACGCCGACCCGGTGTGGGCCAGCGAGGATGGCTGGCCGAAATTCACCAGCACGCTGATGAACCTCGTCAGCACGGCCGACCCGGGCTCCGACCACCAGCTCGCCCTGGTCAACGCGCTCACCACGTCGCTGCTGGGCAAGCCGGAACTGGATGCGCTGGCCGGCTGGCTGGCCGGGGACGGTGTCCCCGAGGCGCTAGCCGTGGACACCGACCTGCGCTGGCGGTTGTTGCAGGCGCTCGCCGCGCACGGCGTGATGGGCGAAGACGAGATCGCCGCCGAGCAGGACCGTGACGCCACCGCGACCGGGCGCCGGCAAGCCGAGCGGACCCGGGCGCTGCTGCCCACTCCAGCGGCGAAGGAACGTGCCTGGCAACGCGCGATGCGCGACGACGAGCTGCCCAACGCCATCAGCGAGGCGATTATCGCGGGCTTTAGCCATCCGGTGCAGAAGCAGCTGCTGGTGCCCTATCTGGACCGGTACTTCACCGAGATCGCCGACGTGTGGGACCGCCGGACCTCCGAACGGGCCCAGTCGTGCGTGGTCGGCCTGTTCCCTTCCTGGGCCGTCGAGCAGCGCTGCGTGGATGCTGCGGACAGCTGGCTCGAAGCCACTGAGCACCCGCCCGCACTCCGGCGACTGGTTTCCGAGGGGCGGGCCGGCGTGGTCCGGGCGCTGGCCGCCCGGGTCTTCGACGCAGGCGGGTCGTGAGTGGCATTACGTGCTATGACACTGTTTCGCACTCACGAGTCCGTGTGGTCGGAGAGCATCCGCAGGCCGGCGGCCAGTCCTCCAGCGAGATCGCCCACTTTGAACGACGAGACCATGCTGTCCACCGCTAGCTTGCACTCCCGGTCGGGAAGCCGCCGGGCGGCCTTGCCGCCGGTGACCACCTCGACCACCCGTTGTCCGGGCGAGACGGCCACCAACACAGCATGGTCGGCCCACTTACCCATCGAGTCGTGCAGCACCTCAGCCCGACCCCGGGTGTCCGCACCGAGGTCACCGAGGTAGATGCCGAAATGGAGGCTCGCGCTGCGGCTGGCCCGGACCAACGCATCGTCAAGTGTGGCCAGCTGGGACTTGGTGAAGGGCAAGGTGGGCAGGACCGGCTTGACCATTCGCGCGGCGGAGATCCGGCCAGTGCCGACGATAGCCTCGCCCGGCACGGATTGCCGCTGGTCCCCATCGCGCTGAGAACGGTCCCGCCGGGCGGGATCGCGGTGGTGCGAGTTACCAGTTGCCACGAGCACCTCCGCGGGCTTCACCGGATCCATCCTGGCTGCCATGGGCCGCCTTGTCGCGCAAAGCCTCGGGGTTGGCCGTCCACAACACCGGTGGGTGGTCCCACTCTTCGCCGGGGCGGTAGCGGCGGGTCCGAGTGAACTTCGGCCGTAGCGTCAGTAGCCCCAACAAGATCATGATGGCCAGCGGAACACCAGCCAGGATGAGGATGACCTCCAGCGATGTCACAGGATCACGGTAGCTGACCGCAGCCGGTCCCCATCTCATCAGGTAGCCGCTAACGTCAGGCGACCTCGCCGAGGTAGGGCAACCACAGCGGGTCGGCGTCGGGCACCGTAGCCAGCAACCGCCAGTGTTGCCCCCGCGGGGCGCGCGGCGCCACCCGCAGCTTCCAGCCCAGTTCGCTGAGCAGCCGGTCAGCCTTACGGTGGTTGCACANCGCGCAGCAGGCGACGCAGTTCTCCCAGCAATGCTCGCCACCACGACTCCGCGGCACCACGTGGTCGATGGTTTCCGCGCGGGCTCCGCAATAGCCACAGCGGTAACGGTCCCGATGCATCAACGCCGCCCGGGTCATCGGGACCCGCGCCCGGTAGGGCACCCGCACGAACGTGCACAACTTGATCACCGAGGGGGCCACGACGCTGGTGGTCGCGGAATGCAGTACCAAGCCCGCGGCGTCACCATGCACGACATCCGCCTTGCCGCACACCACTAACACGATTGCCCGACGCAACGGCAGCGCGGTCAGCGGCTCGAAGCTCGCATTGAGTAGCAATACCCGCTGGCGTCCCCAGACCGGTGCGCCCGCAGTGGGAGCCGAGCCGGTGACGACGACAGTAGTTTCGAGAAGCCCGGTTGAGGTTCCTGAGCGCGAGGCGGTCCGCCGGTCCGCCCCCGCTGGGTGACCCTCCGGGCTGGGTTGTCGGTCGTGCATGCGACCACCTCCACCGATGCGCGGGACTAGTCCACCACATCAAGTGGCGATCGCGCACGTGTCGCAACGTGACTCGCGCTGGTGACTAGCTGTCGAACCGGCCACGAGCGGTGGTCACAGAGAGGTCACGGATACAGTCCCCGGTGTGCTCCAGCCGATCGTTTCCCTCATCGCCCAGAGGATCACTCAACCCGACTGTTCCCGGGACACGGGGTCGTGGTGTTCGCGCATTTACCACGTCACCCACAATGACCTGCTGTCGCGCTACGCCGATGCGGTGGTGGGAACCGGACTGCGCATCCTATTGATCATCGTACTGGCAGTATTGATCCGGCTGATGGTGCACCGGACGATCAACCGGTTGACCCAGGTAACGGCCGAAGGACCACCCCCTGGATTGCTTCGGCCGCTGCGCGAGCGGGCGCCGGAATCCTGGCGGGGCACCGGGATACTAGGGCAACGCCGATCCCAACGGGCCCGCACGATCGGNTCGGTACTGCGGTCTGGGATGACGTTCGTGGTCTACGGGGTTGCGTGCACCCTGGTGCTGGGCGAACTGGGGATCAATCTTGGCCCGATCATCGCCTCGGCCGGCATTCTCGGTGTTGCGCTCGGCTTCGGCGCGCAGAATCTGGTGAAGGACTTTCTGTCCGGGATGTTCATGATGGTGGAGGACCAGTACGGCGTCGGTGATGTGGTGGACCTCGGCCAAGCCACCGGCACCGTCGAGGGGGTCGGACTGCGAGTGACCACCCTGCGGGACACCAAGGGCACGGTGTGGTACGTCCGCAACGGCGAAGTACTGCGCGTCGGTAACTCCAGCCAGGACTACTCGGTGGCCGTCGTCGACCTCCCCATCGGCTACAACGCAGACATCCAGGCCTCTGCTGAGCTCGCCGGTCGTACCGCCACCGAGCTCACCGCCGACGGCAGCGCACTGGCCGCCGATGTGCTCGAACCGCCCCAGGTGCTCGGCGTCGAGTCGATAAATTCCGACGGCGTAACTCTACGGATCACCACCAAGGTCCAGGCAGGGCGGCAGTGGGCGGTGCAGCGGGCGTTGCTGGCCGGCATCAAGGCAGCCTTCGCCGAAGCCGGGATTCCGGCGCCCTCGCCAGCCGGTGTCACCGCTCCCCCGACCTAAGGCTTCCTGCTCGCGTTGTGGCCGAGCAGGGCAAGATGGGGGGATGGCTGCGCCGGAGAACTTCTACGAGGCCGTCGGTGGCGAGCAGACGTTCCGCCGGATCGTCGGCCGTTTTTATGAGCTGGTGGCCAAGGATGTGGTGCTACGCCCGCTCTACCCGGACGAGGACCTCGGTGCTGCCGAGGAGCGGCTGCGGATGTTCCTCGTGCAGTACTGGGGCGGGCCACACACCTACTCGATGCAGCGTGGACACCCGCGGTTGCGGATGCGGCACGTCCCGTTCCGGATCGGGCCGACCGAACGCGACGCCTGGCTGCGTTGCATGCGCATCGCAGTAGATGAAGCCGATCTCGGTGAGGCGCACCGAGCCGTGCTGTGGAACTACCTCCNGATGGCAGCGAACAGCCTGGTGAATTCTTTGACCTGACGTCCGACGGTCTGCCCCGACTCCAGTGGCTAGATTGACCCTCGTGCGACGCGCCGACGACCGCCGACTGACTGAAGACGAGGGCTGGTGGCGAGATGCCACGTTCTACCAGATCTACGTCCGTTCCTTCGCCGACGCTGACGGTGACGGAGTCGGCGATCTGGAGGGCGTTCGCAGCCGGCTGGGTTATCTGGAATTGCTCGGTGTGGATGCGCTGTGGCTCACTCCGTTCTTCAGCTCCCCGATGGTCGACCACGGCTACGACGTCAGCGATCCGCGCGCCGTCGACCCGCTGTTCGGTGATCTGAACGGCTTCGATCGGCTGATCGCCGACGCTCACCGGCGTGGGTTGCGGGTAACCATCGACGTGGTGCCCAACCACACCTCCGACCAGCACGAATGGTTCCAGGCGGCCGTCGCGGCAGCACCGGGCAGCCCCGAGCGAGCCCGCTATTTCTTCCGCGACGGTTCCGGGTTCAGTGGGTCGCGACCGCCCAACAACTGGACGAGCACCTTCGGCGGTCCGGCATGGACCCGACTGCCCCCCTCGATCAACGATGCCGGGCAGTGGTACCTGCACCTGTTCGCGCCCGAGCAGCCGGACCTCAACTGGGACAATCTGGAGGTAGCCGCCGATCTTGAACGGACCTTGCGGTTCTGGCTGGACCGTGGGGTGGACGGCTTCCGCATCGACGTCGCCCACGGGATGGCCAAACCTGCTGGTTTGCCTGACATGCCGCAGCCGATCGAGGCCTGCTCCGGTCTGCTCGACGCCGACGTCGCCGATCCCCGCTTCAACGCTGACAGTGTGCATGACATCCACCGGATGATCCGCAAGGTGATCGACGAGTATCCGGCGCGGATGGCGATCGGCGAGATCTGGGTGGTCGACGACGCCGCGTTCGCCCGCTACATCCGCCCTGACGAGCTGCACTTGGGGTTCAACTTCCGGCTGCTGGAGGCCGACTTCGACGCCGGCAGTGTCCGTGCGGCCATCGAGCACTCGCTGTTGGCTGTCCAGGGCAGTCCCGCACCGGCCACCTGGACGATCTCCAACCACGACTCGGTTCGTCCGGTGACTCGCTACGGCGGAGGTGAAGTCGGCCTGGCCCGGGCACGGGCGCTGGCCCTGGTACAGCTCGCCCTGCCCGGACCGGTCTATCTGTATAACGGCGACGAACTGGGGCTGCCGAACGTCGAATTGCCCGACTGGGCGCTGCAGGATCCGGTGTGGAGGCGCTCCGGACACACCGAGCGCGGGCGCGACGGCTGCCGGGTCCCGCTGCCCTGGCAGGGCAGCGTGCCGCCGTACGGATTCAGTGCAAGCCCCGGCACCTGGCTGCCGATGCCGGGTGACTGGGGTAACCGAACCGTGGAAGCGCAGCTGGAGGATCCGACTTCGACGTTGTCGCTCTACCGGCGGGCCCTGGAACTGCGCAAGGGTCACAACGCGTTCAGCGGCGCCGAGCTGGAATGGTACGGCGCACCGCCCGGATGCCTGGCGTTCCGCCGGAAGGGCGGCGGGTTGGTCTGCGGCCTGAACACCTCCGGCAACCAGGTATCACTGCCACAGGGACAGGTGCTGCTGGCCAGTGGCCCGCTCCCGCCCAGTGGCGATGTCCTGCCGCCCGATACCGCCGTCTGGCTGGTGTGAGCCGATCAGACGAGCAGCGGCAGCGCAGCGTGCCGGCGGCGCAGCACGGCACCGTAGCGAGCATCCAACCGCAGCCATGAATCGGTCGCCGAAACCCGGACGGTCTCGCTCACGCTGGAGGTTCCCACGAAGCCCATGCCCGACAGGGCGAACAGACAGCGCAGCGGCACTCCCACTTCGAATCCCGCCCCACTGACAGTGATCACCTTCTGATCCAACAGTGCGGCGGGCGGCGAGCCGCGCGGGCCGCGGTTGTGCCTGGCGACGGCGGCACCCTGATCGGTGAGCTCGGCCAGCACGTCAGCGGGCACCTGGTCCACCGCATGCCATCCTTGTTCCGGCGGTAAGGCGCAGCGCCAGAGCGCATCCTGCGCCGGGCCAGGGTCCGACACCGCAGCGCCGACCGCTGCCACCGCGGCCAGCAAATCCGTGCTCCTGACGGTGATGTCACCGGGCCGCACCACTCCCCGCACTGAGCGAGTCACCAGCGTGTCGAACGGGGTATCGACCCAGGCATGCACCCGGCCGTGCCCATCCCGCAGCCGCACCATCGCGTCGCGGTCCAGCCGCACGGCGCGGGCCACGAAGGCAGCAAGATCGTCCCGCTCGGTTGGATCCGGAATGCACAGTTCAGCCACCGCTACCCCCGTCTCGAAACGCAGCCAGGAATTCCCGCTCATCGCGCGTCAACCGCCGTGGCCGTCGCGCGGCGGTGTCGTACGCAGCGAGCTGTGTACGCGCAGTGACTGCGTCGCCGCCAGTGCCCGCCACGACGTAGTCCAGCGCGAATGAGGCGGCCAGCAGTTCGCTGACCCACAACCGCACCCGCACTGGGCTCACCGAATACACCAGGGGCTGCCGATAGCGGACCAACAGCTCGACGACGACCACGCCCTCGGCCAGAGTGTGGGCACCCCGCCGTGCACCCTCACCGAACAGTAGCTCGGTGCGCGCCTCCTCCAGCAGCGTGACCACTCGCGCGTTGTTGACGTGCCCGTAAATGTCCATGTCCGACCACCGCACCGCGACGTCCGTACTGAACATCGCCAACTGCTCACCTCCGGTCGGCTCCCGAGCCGCCTTCTAGAGGTCGACCGACGAAGTCGCGCTATTCACCTACGAGCAGGCCGCTTCTACAACCACTTTCCACTAGCGCCAGCTGCGGATCGGCGATCGGCCTCAGGCCGAACCCCATCGTGGTTCAGCAGTCAGGTTTGGCAGCCGCAGCAGGGGGTTGGTGACCGCCGCATCGGGATCGTCTGCGTCTGCGTCGACCGGATCCGGTCCGGCCGAATCGGCATCGATCGGCTTCGGGGCTAGTGCGAGACCCACTGTCCGGGGCGTTCCTAAACCACGGTAGCGGGACACGTCCAGCTCGTTCTCGGCGTCAGCACTAGTTGAACCGTCATCGCCGTGCATCCCGGCGGATCGCGCGCCACCGTGGACATCCCGGCTTTCCTGGTATGCGGCGAGTGCCTCAGCGAGCAGGTCACCTAAACCCATCTGGGCCTCGTCGCCGGCTACGTCGTCATCCGCAGGTTGCCAGTCCAGCGCGCGGGGCGTCGGAGCGGGCGGCGGCCCAGTAACCGACAACTCCCGCCGTGTCTGCGCAGCATTTTCGGGTTCTTCGGACGGGTCGTCGTCGGTGGCCTCATGCTCTAACGTGGCCGACGACTCCGATGGGGGCTGGTGCGGCAACGGGTAGATCACGACTGGAACGGGTGGTTCATCCGATTGGCCTGCAGCCCATCGATCGCTCGCGCCGGTCGATTCTGGGTCAGCGTCGCCGATCTGACCCATCCCAACCGTGGACGTCTTGGCGGCACGGTCCTCCGCGCGACGCCGGCCGGACCGGCCTGCCGACAACGCCGACGCGGGCAGCAGATCGCTTACCGATACCAGGGTGCCAGCACCGCGGCGGTGCCGCGCCCCGGCCTGCCATGAATCGATCTCACTCGACGACTCGGCGGCCGCGGTGTCTGGAGATACCGAGCTCGGATCCTCGGCGACCGGCGATGCGACCGCGGGACCATTCGAAACCGGCGACGTCGGCGTAGCGGGGGCCGATTGAGCAATCTCCGGCTCGACGACCTGCCCAAGAACCTCCGTCTCAGCGACCTCCTCCTCAGCGACCTCCTCGTCGGCGACCTTCTCCTCAGCGACCTCCTCGTCGGCGACCTTCTCCGAAGCCTCCGCCTCAGCGATCTCCGCCTGCGCGATCTCCGCCTGCGCGATCTCCGCCTGCGCGATCTCCGCTTGCGGGATCTCCGCCTCAAGCGCCTCCGCCTCAGCGGTGTCAGCTTGCGCGATCTCCGTCTCAAGAGTGTTTGGCTCGGTCTGCTGCGCGGCATTGCCGACGCCGACCTCGACGCTCAGCGGACTGGACTCCGCGTCTGATCCGGCGGCACACCCCGTCGTGGCATCGCCGAGAAGCGCAGCTACCTGGCCGATCAGGCGCGCTTCCTCACGGCGGGCAGATCCGCAGTTCTCCAGCAGCGTGCAACGCGCGGTTTCCACATCGCGGCGGTGTCGGCCTTCCGCTGCCCGGGCGGCACGCACGCAATGCAGAGCGTCAGCGAACTCGCCGCGAGCCTCGTGCACGTGCGACAAACCCTCAAGGCACTCCGCGAGGACGACGTCCACCCCATATCGCTGAGCACCCTCAACCGCGTCGGCGAGCAGGGTCAGCGCCGGCTCATGGCGACCTTCTGCGAGGTGCACCCGAGTGGCCAACGCCAAGCGCAACCGGCCGACCGCCGCGGCCGCAGCGGCGCGCACCGGACGGCGCAACAATGGCCGTACTTCCTGCATGGCGGCGTCGCCGGCACCACGATCTAGCAGCGCGAGCGCTATCTCGAGCATCAACCGCGCGCTTACCTCGCCGCTATCATGCTCAGGATCGGCCAGACCCGCCAACAAGTCGCGGCCTTCCCTAGCTTTCGCCTCGGCCACCGCGCCCGCCTCGCGGCGGCGGTGACGCGTCGCGTCCACCGCCCGGACTGCAGCCCGCAACAGCAGAGCGGTGTCGTGGTCGAGACTTGTGTCCTCACGGTAGAGCTCGTCAGCCTCGTCGAGGGCGGAGGTAGCCAGATCATCTCGGTCGAGCGCGGCCGAGGCCTCGGCCACGGCGACGAGCGCACCCGCCCTGAGCACTGGAGCGACATCATCGCCCGCGGCCAGCACCGCTCGCACCGCACCGAGCGCGGTAGCGGATTCACCTAGCGCGACCGCGCAGTGCGCAAGCTCCACGTGCAGTTCGTGCCGCAGCCCCGGCGGAGTCTCGGCGTCTCGAATCGCCGGGAACAGCCGATGAGCCGCTTCCCCGTGCCGACCGAGACGGTTGAGCGCGAAAACCGCGAGGTGGTCTGCCTGCATAACGGCCAGCTTGTCGTCCTGCCCGGCGGTCACCGCCCGATCGGCCAACAGCAGCGCGAGCTCTGGCGCGCGCCAGCGTAAGAGCATTGCCGACTCCACCAGCGATGCGGCCTCGCCTCCGTTGGGCGCCATGCCGGTCCGGATCCCTTCGCGCGCCGTGCTGCTCACCTCCCACCCCCATCGACGTTCCCGATCACCGGACGCCCTATGCCCGATCAATTTCGGGTCAGTCTGCGGTACGTCACACGATGTGGTCGTGCTGCCTCCGCTCCGAGCCGGTCGATCTTGTGTTGCTCGTAAGCCTCGAAGTTGCCTTCGAACCAGAACCAGGATGCGGGATTTTCGTCTGTTCCCTCCCAGCTGAGGATGTGGGTCACCACTCGGTCTAGGAACCATCGGTCGTGGGAGATCACTACCGCACAGCCGGGAAAGTTTTCTAACGCGTTCTCCAGCGAACTCAGCGTCTCGACATCCAGGTCGTTGGTTGGCTCGTCTAGCAGGATCAGATTGCCCCCCTGCTTGAGAGTCAACGCAAGGTTGAGCCGGTTGCGTTCGCCGCCGGACAGCACCCGGGCCGGTTTCTGCTGGTCAGGTCCCTTGAACCCAAAGGCGCCGACATACGCCCGGGACGGCATCTCGGTATTACCGACCTGGATGTAGTCGAGACCGTCGGAGACCGCCTCGAAGACCGTCTTGTTCGGGTCGATGCCCGCCCGCTCCTGATCGACGTAGGACAGCTTCACTGTCTCGCCAACCCTGACCATGCCGGAGTCGGGGTTCTCCAAACCGACAATGGTCTTGAACAGCGTGGTCTTGCCGACGCCGTTGGGACCGATCACGCCCACGATGCCGTTGCGGGGCAAGGTGAAGGACAGATCCTTGATGAGGAGGCGTTGATCGAAGCCCTTGTCCAGGTGCGACACCTCCACAACTACGTTGCCCAGCCTCGGTCCCGCTGGGATCTGGATCTCCTCGAAGTCCAGCTTGCGACTGCGCTCGGCTTCGACTGCCATCTCCTCATAACGCTGCAGTCGGGCTCGGGATTTGGCCTGCCGAGCTTTTGCCCCCGATCGCACCCAGGCGAGCTCATCGCGCAGGCGCTTCTGCAGCTTCTGGTCCTTCCGGCCCGCGACCGCGAGCCGATCGGCCTTCTTCTCCAGGTAGGTCGAGTAGTTGCCCTCGTACGGGTAGGCCCGACCGCGATCGAGCTCGAGGATCCACTGAGCAACGTTGTCCAGGAAGTACCGGTCGTGGGTGACAGCTAGCACCGCACCTGGGTAACTCGCCAGGAACTGCTCCAACCACAACACGCTCTCCGCGTCCAGGTGGTTGGTGGGTTCATCGAGGAGCAACAGATCAGGCTTGGACAGCAGCAGCCTGCATAGGGCCACCCGACGCCGCTCTCCGCCCGACAGGTGGCTCACCGCCTCGTCGGGCGGCGGGCACCGCAGAGCGTCCATAGCTTGATCGAGCTGCGAGTCGAGATCCCACGCGTCGGCGTGGTCGAGCTGCTCTTGCAGCCGCCCCATCTCCTCCATGAGCTCGTCGGAGTAGTCGGTGGCCATCAACTCGGCGATCTCGTTAAACCGATCCAGCTTGGTCTTGATCTCACCGAGACCCTCCTGGACGTTGCCCAAGACGGTCTTGTCCTCGTCTAGCGCCGGCTCTTGCTCCAAGATGCCTACCGTGGCGCCCGGCGCCAGGAACGCCTCACCGTTGTTCGGTTGGTCGAGTCCAGCCATGATTTTGAGCACGCTGGACTTGCCGGCTCCGTTGGGTCCGACAACGCCGATCTTCGCGCCGGGATAGAAAGCGAGGGTGACACCGTCGAGGACGACCTTGTCGCCGTGCGCCTTACGCACCTGTTTCATGGTGTAGATGAACTCCGCCACGGCCGCGATCGTAGAGGTCGCCGCCGGGGCCGGGCAGCGCGGCCGACCGCCGCCCGACCCCGTTCGTTGCTCAAGCGGGTACGGGCACCAGCGGGCCGGCCGCTTCCGCGAAGTCGGACACGGTCGTCCCGTACGGTGAATCGGTGGGGACGAGCAGGTCTGACGGATCCTCCGGAGGTGATGCCTCGGCATCCACGTTCACCGAAAGCGACGGCTCCGCAGGACGCTGCTTGCGTACCGTGACGGCGCAGCGAGCCAAGTCCGGCCCGATCGAGTTGGCCTCCAGCTCGACGACCGATCGGCGCTCGCCCTGCTCGGTGGTCCACTCCCGGGTGCGCAGCTTCCCCCTGACGATCACCGGGTCGCCCTTGACTAAGGAGGCAGCGTTCTCGGCAAGCCTGCGCCAACAGCTCACCGACAGATACAAGCTTTCGCCGTCCACCCAGGACTCGGAAGCCTTGTCGAACCGACGCTCGTTGCAAGCGACCCGAAAATTGAGTACGAGCGCCGCGTCAGGACCAACCCGGCGCGGGCGCATGTCACTGACCAGCGTTCCGACCACAGTTACCGGTGTCTCTCTCATGATCACATACCCTCCTGCGCTGCTATCCCGCCCTCCGCGGCGGGATGCCGGCCCCTCGACCGGCGTCACCCAGGGTTCGCGACCAGCGGTACGTTCGGTAACCGACCATGATCGGCATGTGGATGACCAGGGAGGCTGTGTACAACCGGCTCGGCTCATCTGATCGATACCCATGATTGTCGGGGTTTCGTGCTATGGCGTGGCCCGACTCATCTGGCGGCCATCTGCCCCGTTGAGCCGGCTGGATGCGTCGACGAGCTAAGCGCGGGTAGGCGGCCGGTCGTCGCTAGGCTGCTCACTGACGCCCACCGGCGCCCGGCCCCCGTAGCTCAGCCGGATAGAGCAAGCGACTTCTAATCGCTAGGCCGCAGGTTCGAGTCCTGCCGGGGGCGCATTGAGACGCGCTCTGTCCCCTGCCGGCGTCCCGCTGTTAATTGAGGTAGTCGCGAAGCCCGTGGGAGCGCGAGGGGTGGCGCAGCTTGGCCATCGCCTTGCACTCGATCTGCC
>JGI12053J15887_10000597_pt1 | contig 15087 bp, 14 predicted proteins | sample MedBloCAOM1_O3_FD_15887 | JGI IMG/M metagenome (IMG submission 15887)
GGGTCACAGAAACGGGTCTACATCGTCCAGACGTGAGGGTGATGAAGATGCTGAGCTTCCGATGCGAGGAATGCGCGTCCGAGTATGCGATCATTGAGGTTAGCGCGCGCGGCGGTTCGCGCCAGAAGCTCTGCCTGCACTGCGGGCACCCATTTCCCAAGCCGGAGGGCGAAGCGACCTAACCGAGACACGCTTGAGGACCTTTAGCTGAACGAGTGCGATGGCCTCACCTCTCACTCACACGTATGAAGCTCTCGACGTGTCCACACTCGCACTCGAACGCATCCAACGCCGGCTGACCGCCGAACGCAGGAACGTGAGCTATCGGCTGCATCGGAGCGCCGCAGCGTGAGCATGAAGGGATGTCCTTTCGCTTGCTTCTTGTTTCGTTCGACACGCAAGACCCCTACCGACTCTTGTTGCCTCGCGTTCCGTTCAACGCGCCGTCCGGCCGGAGGTTGCACCGGGTCCTTAACCGTAGTCGCTCGCACGCGGGACGAACTTGCGGATTGCGGCGGCTTAGAGCCGATGCTCGCCGTGGCCACTGATCAGGTTGTTCATGGCGTCGGAAATCTCCGCCAGAGTTGCACCCCACCCTCCGGCTTCAAAAAAACCGTCAGGCCCTCGCCGTTGTTGTTGGACTTTCGTTTGCATAGGACGCGCAGTGCCACAGGCACTCGATGCTTAACTAAGTCCCCAAAGCCGGCGACCACGACAATGCTTATGGCGCGCTGCCGAATTTCTCGCGATACTCTGTGAACCCTCAAGGAACTGGAGAGGCTCTACAAGGGCCTGCCGATCCCAAGAAAGTCACGGGGCCTCGTCAGGTGCTTTGCTGAACGCACCGATGCTGTCCTCGGGCGAAGTCGCGGTGACTTCGGCAGCGTTTGATTGCTGTTGATCGCGTGCGGGGTGCCATTGGGAAATGGCGTCTAAGACGATCTTGGCCGTCACCGAAGCCAAATGAGTAAGGTTCGCATACCGAGCCGTCTCTTGCTCAATTCGCTCCCCCTCCGATTGCAAATAGTCTCTTGCGTCTTGTACCTTAGCCATCAGCCGATCGATTTCTTCAATCGACCTGGCTCCGAGTTCTGGAATGAGAGGCGCGATCCCCGGGTCAGTTTCTGTCTGCGTCGAAGGCGTTTCGTTAGCGAGATCGCAAACTTCCCCTTCAGCAACCAGATTTGCGGCCACAGCCTGGAAGCTCGCTATCTCAAGTTTCATAGCATCTGTCCCTTCTCCCTCCACATCACATTTTTCACCAGGAAGGTTAATATGGCGTGAACGACACATCCCGGTATTCGCGCGCCACGCACTACCCTTTGCGGAACAACGAGTCGTTAACGATTGCGCAAGAGCATTGCTCGGTACCCGTGGCCAAGTTAGACCGGCTGTCACGCGACGTGCATTTCATTTCTGGTCTCATGGCCCATCGAGTGCCATTCTTCGTGGCGGAGCTTGGTTCAGACGTAGACCCGTTCGTCCTGCACCTGTTGCTGCGCTCGCTGAGAAAGAGCGCGCGATGATCGCCACGCACACTAAGGCCGCTCTGGCCGCAGCGAAGGCGCGCGGTGTGAAGCTCGGCGGTGGGTCGCCTATGCGACTTGAAAACGCAAGTCGATCCTTCGCTGCCACCGGGATCACCAGCGAAGCGACGTGACGAGCAGGCGGGGTGAATTTGCGCGACGGAATGAGCCTCCTTTTCCGATCTGCTTTTCCTAGAATGAGCGCCCATCCCGTCTTCGCAAAAAGTGCTAAACCGCGCGGTTGTTGTTTCAACTTCGCGTGCAGAGAACGCGCCCGCATGAATGGATTTTCGCACCAATCAGTTTCGACCTCAGCCCAGCGTCTTGAACGACCCGTAGAGAAATCCACCACTCCAATACCTTCATACATACGCTGTCCGACCCGACCTAGCGGGGTGAAAGCGCAACCTCGCTACGGAGCTTCTCAAGGGCTCGCACGGGCCTTCAGGGCGTCCCTAGCCACGAGGCTCCGCCGTTCCCGCCATGCTGCTGCAGTGCAAGGAACCTCCGTCTCGCGCAGGCGTTGACCGGATGAAGATCATCGGGGGGTGGTGATGATGACTGAAAACAGGGCACGGAACGGGAAACTGGGCGTCATCATCGGCGCGCTAATCGCTGTTGCCCTCGTCGTATTCCTACTCACCGGCGGCGAACATGTGGGCAAAAAGACGGTCAACAGCGACGCCGATCTTCCGCCGGTCGCAACGGGGCAGTCGCGCTGACTGCAAGCTCATCCATCGGCGTGGGTTACCTCGAAGGAAGTGTCTCCTGCACGCCAGCAATCAGCAGGAAGCTGTGGCTCGGGGCATCGTGAACTGTGGTATTTGCAACTAAAGATTTCTAAGCAGCGCCGCGAAGATTTCTAAACAACGCCACATTGCTGGGCGGATGGCTTGCTTGAATCCCAAGGTACTCTAATCAATTCGGGGGCCTTGTCATGACCATCGGTACCTTGACATCAAGGCAACAAACAAAGGCTACGCACGAAGTCACTTCCGCCAAGGATGTCCGCACTATCATTGCCAACCAGCTGAGGGTCGACGTCAAACGTGTTACGGATGAAGCGCACTTCACTTATGATCTAGGGGCCGGATGGCTCGACCGTCTGGAACTGATGATCGTGATCGAAGATCAATTCCCTGCCGTGGAAATCACGGATGACGATGTCGACCAGATGGATGTGGTCGGCGATCTAATCCGCCACGTCGCAGGCGCGGGTAATGACAGGCGACGACGCCCCATCGTCGAAACGCCGCTCCAGTGATCCGCAAGGTCCTCGGCCGCGCTTGGCGCGCGCGGTGGAGCACTCCGACGCTAGAGGCCTCCAGCTCACGCCTTGGGGCACTCGGCGCCGATGCAGCTCTGGCGTAGACGCTTCCGGCATCGTGAACGCGCCGTAGTAGCGAAGGCCGTTCGGCGAATCTCCGATGAATTGCTGATCAGGCGGATCGCTCGCGTCCCCGCTCATCTTATCTTGCAGCCGGTCGCCTGGCCGTTGCTGCCAGCCTTATGCAACGGCCTTTTGCTCGTCGCCGCCAATTTGCGACAGCTCAGCGACGTGATGACTGTGTCGGCGGCCGTTGGATGTGTGCCAACGGCCTCTTCCGTGCCCACATAGCCACACGCCTCGAACACCTATTCCCGACAGGCTTGAACACCTTGACCATCCTCGGGCACCATCAGCCTCTTCGGTGAAGCGGGTAGGTCACGCGATGCAGTGTTTGGCCTGCGGCGCGAAAATGCAGTTAAGGGAAGTGGTCCTCGCAGACATTCCAACGATGTCGGTATTTGAGCGCCACACCTTCAGGTGTTCGGCCTGTCCACAGGTGGCACGTCGATTGGTGATCTGTCGGACGAAGATGCCTGTCGTTGATCCACTGGTCCCATCAACCGCGCCCGAGGCACCCACCACCAACCTTCAGACGGGACGGCAGGCTGCTGGAAGCGCATTGCCAAATGCGGTCGAGAAGCTCCACAGCACACAGGCGGCTCTGGAGGAGCAGGAGGTTACAGATTGGAAGCCAACGGTCGAGCGGCTCAGCATGGCCCTCAAAGAGCGAGCAGTAGCAGCGAGGGCCTCTGCCTGGGCAAAGACGGTCGAGAAGCTCCGCAGCAGACAGATGGCTCTCGACGAGGAGCGCGCGGCAACTGCGAGCACCACCGCTACGGTCAGCGAGTTCAACCGTACCTGAAACACGCCCGCGCCCTGATAGGTCGGGGTTGGGGGGCTGATTTAGGGACCGTATTCACTCCGAAATTCCCCAAGACCCCTACGGGGGTAGCTTCAAAAATCGCGCTAAAGCCCTCGGCGTTGTTGTTTGACTTCATCGTGTGTGGGGCGCGGCTCTAGCAGCGAGCAACCGATAGCGCACCGTCAGGTTTCCAAGCGAGTCCCTGGGCACCCTCCGGGGGCCGCTCCGAACGCGCGCGGCGCGCCTGGACGGGCGCGGGGTGTTGCGAAGGTCGCAAGGGGACGGCAAGGGCCTGATGGGCACCGCAGGCTTCTCAGGGTTCGTGAGCCCTGCCGCAGGACCGACCGCTTCCCCCAAATCTCCCATGGCTGACGTGAGGCGATCTGGTAGCCTTGGGGGTGCTTTGGATGCTCGGGAACGCAAAGGCGGTCCGGCAAAAGGCGGTCCGGCAGAGTCCGCCTCGTTTAAGAACAATTCAGGACTGCCCCAAGGACCTGCCGCCCGGTCTGCGGGAGGCTGATCGTGCAGAGGACTGCAAGCGTCCGCGTTGGCCGGTCGTCAGCCCCAGCGGCGCCGAGGCGGAAGGGGAAGAAGCCCCATGGTCGGCATGCGGCGGCGGAATTTCATCACGCTCCTCGGCGGCGCGGCGGCTTCGTGGCCGTTCGCCGTGCGCGCTCAGCAGCCGGCGATGCCGGTGATTGGTTTCCTGAATAGCGCATCCCCCGGCCCGTTAGCGCACGTCGTGGCCGCGTTCTGGCAAGGGCTGAACGACGAAGGCTACGTGGAAGGCAAGAATGTCGTCATCGAACATCGTTTCGCCGAGAACCAACCAGATCGCCTGCCGGCGCTGGCTGCGGAACTCATCGCCAGGCGAGTGATGGTTCTGGCCGCGACCGGCGGCACGGTCTCGGGGCTCGTCGCTAAGGCGATGACTACGACGATCCCCGTCGTGTTCACGACCGGCGACGACCCGGTCAAGGTCGGGCTGGTCTCAAACCTCAACCGGCCGGGCGGCAACCTCACCGGCATCAGCGTATACAACGCACGGCTCGGCGCAAAGCGACTCGGCTTGTTGCACGAACTGCTTCCCGGTGCCACCACGATTGCCTTTGTGGTCAATCCAAAAAACCCCGAGACCGAGGACGAAGCCAACGATGTGCGGGAGGCCGCGCGCACGCTCGGCATTCAGATTCTGACCGCCAGCGCCAGCACCGAAAGCGACTTGGATTCCGCCTTTGCAACGTTTGTTCGACAGCGGGCCGCTGCGGTGATCATGGCCTCCGATACCTACTTCGACACTGTCCGGCGCAACCAGGTTGCGGCGTTGGCCGCGCGCCATTCGCTACCTTCGATTCACACCTCACGCGCGCAGGCAGAAGCCGGCGGGTTGATCAGCTATGGAGCCAGCATCCCCGGCATCTATCGCCAAGCTGGCAACTATGTCGGACGAATCCTCAAGGGTGCCATTCCGGCCAACCTCCCGGTGCAGCTTCCCACCAAATTCGAGCTGATCATCAACCTCAAGACTGTAAGGGCGCTTGGATTTGACATTCCGCCGATGCTTCTCGCCCGCGCCGACGAGGTAATCGAATGAAGCGGCGGCAGTTCATCACACTGGTCGGCGGCGCGGCGGTCGCGTGGCCGCTCGCCGCGCCCGCGCAGCAGGCGGTCGCGCCGGTGATTGGATTTCTCAGTAGTAGATCGGCCACCGACTCCATACATCTAGTCGACGGATGGCGACGTGGTCTAAACGATGTAGGTCTGATCGAAGGTCGCGATTTCTCAGTTGAGTACCGTTGGGCAGATGGCCGCTACGAGCGACTGGGCGGACTGGCGCACGAGCTGGTGCGTCGCAACGTATCCGTAGTTGCTGCGGTCGGTGGCAATGTTGCAGCGCTCGCTGCAAAGGCGGCGAGCCATACGATTTCTATCGTATTTGTCGTCGGAAGCGATCCGATAAAGGACGGTCTCGTTTCCAGTTTTAACCGGCCAGGCGGGAATGCGACTGGCATCAGCCTCATTACGGCTGAGTTGGGAGCAAAACGACTAGAGCTGCTCCGCGAGCTTGTGCCCACAGATTCAAGCATTGCGATCCTTATTAACCCGAACAATCCCGTTACTTCCGCCCTACTCGCTGAGGTGCAGAGCGGCGCGCTTGCAGCTGGACAGCAGATTCAGGTATTTAATGCCAGCACAGTGGATGAACTCGATGCTTCTTTCGTTCTGCTAACTCAACGGTCGGCAGGAGGACTGATTGTCATGCCTGATCCATTTTTTAATAGTCGCCGCGAGCAGATCAATACACTTACATCTAACCACAAAATTCCGGCTATTTTCGATTCGCGTGAGCACACGGTCGCTGGTGGCCTAATGAGCTACGGGACCAGCTACGTGGAAATGTATCGTCACGCCGGTCTCTACACTGGCCGCATACTCAAAGGAGAGAAGGCAAGTAACCTGCCGGTCGTGCAGCCGACTAAATTCGAGCTGGTGATCAACCTCAAGACGGCAAAGGCGCTTGGTTTGGAAGTGCCACCCACTCTGCTCGCCCGCGCCGACGAGGTGATCGAATGAACCGGCGCGCGTTCATCACCGTCCTCGGCGGAGCGGCGGTGGGGTGGCCGCTGGCGGCGCGCGCGCAGCAGCGAGCGAAGCTACAGACCATCGGTTTCCTTGGGCCAACCACACCTGATGCTTGGGGCCAATATGTCACAGTCTTTGTGCAAAAGTTGCACGAGCTCGGTTGGATCGAGGACCGCACTGTCGCCATTGAGTATCGCTGGGCGGAGGGACGTAGCGAACGCTTTGCCGACATCGCCGCCGAGTTCGTCCGGCTCAAGGTCGATATCATCGTCACGGGGGGAGTGGCGGTCCCCGCAGCAAAGCAGGCAACATTGGTCATCCCGATCATCTTTGCAGTGGAGAACGACCCGGTGGGCGCCGGCCTAGTCGCGAGCCTGGCGCGACCGGGAGGCAACGTCACCGGCCTATCGGTCCAGTCGCCCGACCTTGTCGGCAAGAGGATCGATCTTTTGCGCGAGGTGCTCCCCGGCCTTCGCCGGTTAGCAATCATGGCCAATATTGGCTATCCCGCCGCCCTACTGGACATGCGCGAAGTTCAAGCGGCGGGCCGCATACATGGCCTCGATGTCATCCCGCTAGAAATCAGGCGCGCCGAGGATATCGAGCCAGCCTTCGATGAGCTCAAGGGCCGCGCGGATGCACTTTATGTCTGCACCGACGGGCTTGTAGCAACCAACCGGGTTAGATACGACCCGAAGTCGGCCTCTTTAGTAGAGGACGTTCGATCGTGAGGAGCGCGGCAAGAGGGTGGCGTCGAGGTCTGCGCAGCCCGCGGCGGTGAGGAGGTCATCGACTTCGTCTGGTCGTAGCACGCGGAAAGCAAGACGCGGGACGTTCCTCGTTAACACAACGCCTTCCGTTGGTGGTGCAAGCTGTGGCCATGCCGGGTGTCGTCTGCATGACCGATCGTTGCAGCCCGCCGATCGTGGTTAAGTCTACGGCGTAGGATGTGCGCGAGCCGAATGCGTTGCGCCTCGGAAGCTATTAGGAACGCCTCACCATCACCGTCGAAACTGAAGGCCCGGCTCGCCTGCATCAGTTCCAGCCGCGGCTCAGCATCGCGGAAGAGCAGCACCTCTGCCGGCCCATCGCTGCCTCGATAGACGACATTCAGTGCATCGGAGCCGCGAGTCTATGGCGCTGCCGTCACGCGCCGATTGCGCGCCATGGGCATACGTGACAAGCTCATTGCCTCAGGCTCGCCATGGCAGAACGGCTTCGTCGAAAGGCTAATCGGATCGATCCGGCGCGAGTGCGTCGACCATGTGATTGTCTTGGGCGAAGCGCACTTACGCCGGATTCTGACGAAGTATGCCGCCTACTATAACGAGTTGAGGACTCATCGGTCTCTCGATAAGGACGCACCGATCCATCGGGCGATCCAGCACGTGGGGCGCATCAAATCTGCGCCCATCCTCTGCGGACTTCATCACCATTATTGCAGAATCTGATTTTCGGTACAGACAAGACAATCCTCCCGGCGGGCGCGTTTCGGCGCCGCGCCGGGGATCCATTCGGCTTGGCTTGCGATCGGCCGGATCAGTTTCCGGGCAGCGCAAACACCGTGAGCTGACCGCCGAGCGAGGTGTAGTTGCGCAGGGCAGCGTAGCCGCCGACAGCGCCCAAGCCAGCAGTCGGATCCGTCAGGCCCGCCGCAAGACCGATGCCGGCCCAGCCGCCAACGCCCGAGAGGATCGCCACGTACTGCTTGCCACCTTGCTCGTAGGTCGTCACGTTTCCGATGATGCCGGACGGCGTCTTGAACTTGTAGAGTTCTTTGCCCGTCTTGGCGTCAACGGCCTTGAGATAGCCTTCGAGCGTTCCGTAGAACACCACGCCGCCGGCGGTCGCCAGAGCACCTGACCAGACCGAGAACTGTTCTTTGACCGACCAGACGATCTTGCCGGTCTTGCCGTCCCAAGCGATGAAGTTGCCCATGTTGTTTTCGCCGGGAGGCGGGTACATCGACAGCGTCGCCCCGACATAGGGCTGGCCCGCCGTGTAGCTCACGCGGAACGGCTCGTAGTCCATGCAGACGTGGTTGGTCGGCACGTAGAACAGACCGGTCTCGGGCGAATAGGCCGCCGGCTGCTCGTCCTTGGTGCCAAGCGCCGCCGGACAGATGCCCTTATGGTTCACGTCCTGCTTCTCGGTCGAGTACTCGGGCACAACCTTCGGCCGGCCGTAGGTCGGCGACGACTTTTTCATGTCGACACCGCTAGTCCAGTTGACCGTCGGGTCGTACTTCTCGGCCACGAGCAGCTCGCCGTTGTCGCGGTCAAGGGTGTAGCCTAACCCGTTGCGGTCGAAGTGCGTCAGCAGTTTGCGCGTCCGGCCGCCGATCTGCTGATCGGTGAGGATCATCTCGTTGACGCCGTCGTAGTCCCACTCATCGTGGGGCGTCATCTGATAGACCCACTTGGCCATGCCGGTGTCTGCGTTACGCGCAAAGATCGTCATCGACCACTTGTTGTCACCGGGCCGCTGACTCGGGTTCCAGGTCGAGGGGTTGCCCGAGCCATAGTAGACGAGGTTCAGCTGCGGATCGTAGGAGATCCACCCCCAGGTGCAGCCGCCACCGGTCTTCCACTGGTCGCCTTGCCAGGTCTTCAGACTGGAGTCCTTGCCGATCGNCTTGCCGAGCGCGGTGGTCTTCTGGGGATCAACCAGAAGCTGGTCGTCCGGACCCTGCGAATAGCCGCGCCAGACCCGCCGGCCGCTCTTGAGATCGTAGGCGGTCACGTGGCAATGCACCCCGAACTCGCCGCCCGAAATTCCGATCAGGACTTTGTCCTTGATCACCATTGGGGCCGACGTGCCGGTCTCGCCTTTCGACGGATCACCGTTCTTCATCTGCCAGACGACTTTCCCGTCCTTCGCATCGAGTGCCACCAGCGTGGTATCGGCCTGATGCAAGAAGATCTTGCCGTCGGCATATGAAAGGCCGCGATTGACGGTATCGCAACACATGACGGGGATGACGTTTGGATCCTGCTTGGGCTCGTATTTCCAGAGAATCTTGGCCTCGTTCTTCAAGTCGAGCGCGTAAACCGGATTCGGGAACGGCCCATGGACATACATGACGTCGCCGATCACCAGCGGTCCGCCCTCGTGCCCTCGCAGAACGCCAGTCGAAAATGTCCACGCCACCTGCAGCTTGCCGACATTGGCAGCTGTGATCTGTTTGAGCTGAGAGTAACGATGATTGGCGTAATTGCCCGTCGGCATCACCCAATCTTTCGGGTTCTGCGACATTCTGATGAGTTCTTCGTTCGCGTGAGCAGCGCCGGCAGCTAGCGCTGCAACGGCGCCTAAACAGGTTGTGAGCAGCAAATTGCGCATCAGAGTCCTCCCTGCGACCGTCGTCGAGGGTTGACCGACACACAGACACACAGTGCCGCGGGTCGGCACCCGTTTGATGGGAAGAGCTTCCGGCAGCGTGTCACAGCGTGTTGCGAGGTACAAGGGGCACATGCGCTCGCGCCCCGCCTAGCTTACGAAGAAACGTCAGGATTCCCTTTGACCTGACGTTCTTGAAGCCGGAAACCGTGGCGAAAGTTTATGCTCGCCTCGGACTGACCGCAACAAAAAGATTCGGGACAATCGGACACTGGAATGCCGAGCTTGTCGCATCACATGGTGGCCATCGCGAAGCCCAGCTCATGATCCGTCATCCGAACAATTCCGGACTGCAAATGGATCAGATTTCGCGCCTCTACACGCCGGCCTAGGCATGGGCCTGCCATCATGCGCAACTTTGAGCTCCCCCAGGACACTGATCTGAAGTCGATCGCGCATGACACGCACTGGGCTTTGGTGACGCTGCTCGCCCCGAAACGACTAGCCGTATGGGCCCTCCAAGAACTTTACTCTCTTTTGATAGCTGGCCGAAGACCCATTGTACAAACACGTTCGCGGGCGGTGTGACGGGTACCGCCGGCGATGTGGTTGGAATTTGGCGCGGCGCGATCTCCGGTCACATGAAAGTATCGTTTCAGGCCGCGAGGTCAATCGGCTGATCGATGGGCTTTATGGTGAGCGTCTGCCAGCCATCAACGTTGCGCAGGTTGATCTGGCCTGACGCAGCGGCGACGCAGTCGGTGGGGATGACATCAAACCCGACACCCGGGCAGATTACGATTCCGGTGGCCTGCGCATCCGCGTGCCGGCACTGCGCGGCGAGAAAGACCTCGAGTTCGCCGGTGATGTCGAGATAATGAGTCCGGCTCGTGAGGCAAGCGTCGATCATTTGCGCGCTGGTGGCTGCGAACGGACCTGCGCAATGAGCCACCACCGCCATATCCGCGACCGCAGCCGCATCCGACCGAGCGTCAGCAAGATCGAAGACCCGCGCGGGCATATGGAGCTCCGCTGCCAGCATCTCGATTGGGCCGGCACGCCGGCCGGCCAGCACCGGGCGCAGGCCCCGGCGCCTCGCCTCCACGGCCACAAGGTGCCGGTATAGCCGTTGGCACCGTAAATCATCCACTCAACCCGATCTGCCATCGTCACCTCACCACGCTGCTTGCGTCATTCGCCCCTCCTCTCATCGTACTCGGGCGCGGCGTGCTGAGACAGATTGGGCGTTGACCAGATCAAACCGCGCACAAAATCGCAAACCCTTGAATAGTCGAGCGATAGCCTCGTATTCATGGATTATATTTTTTCTGAAAATCGATTGAGTAAAGGACAACAAAAAAAGGCCGCTGTTTCGGACAGCGGCCCCGCAGTTTGCACGCATGACGCTCAGCCAATGAACAGCCAACCGGGGAAGCCGAGCGTCTTGCCGGCCGCGTGCGGGGCCGGCGGAGATACCCCGGTTATCTATGTATGCCGAGCCGCCTTTGCCGCGGTTACATCCACCTTCGGTCAGGCGCCCGGCTCGCTCCTGCTAACCTCCGCGATCCCCAGCCCCACGCTCGTGGCACGTGGTATAGACATCTGCCTATTTAAATTTCCATCACGGACAAGCCCATCTTTCACTCTACTTTCACAGAAGGGGCCTGCGGGACGTTGACATCGATAGTCGCAAGACATTTTTGCTCTTCCCGAACGCTGACGGCCACCGCTTCCAGCGGCCATGCCGCGTTCGGGTTCGACCGGAAAAATGACCTCACCCCTTCCTGTAGAGCGGCGTGGTTGGCGGAGTTGTGGGAAGCCAGATCGGGATGATGAAACGTCCCCACAAACGGGTGTCGTGACCGCCGTAATTTTTTTCGTACACGTCCGTAGTGAGATAGGCCTGCAGGATGACTGGACCAAAGCTATGGCCGATCAAACCGCCGACGGCAATTTGGCTTTGCTTCTGGTATCCCGCAATTGGCACGTTGAGATCAGTGGAGCCGAAGGCGACTAGACCGAACTCCCAGTCACCGAACTTCCTGCTGGCCGTCAGATCGACATTGAGGAAGTCGGGATTGCAGCCATTCAATGCAAACGGCGCCGGGCACGGCGACAGTTGCGGACGCCCCGTAAAATGGTCGACGTGAGTGCCCCAGATGGCATTCGCGGTCAGGTTCCAACGGTCACCGGTATAACTGAGCGCGAACCGTTGATTGAGCGAGGTCGAGCTCCAAGCCACTTCGCTGTGAACATCCAAATAGGCCCCGAGCAGATAGCTGAACCCCCAATTGTTTCCGAGATCCCACGCCAATTGGCCAGCGACGAGCGGATTGTAGACGCCCCGCAAGTAGTTGGAGTTGTGGACGCCGACCTCGACCACCGGACCCGCGAGCAGGAACTGCACTCTGGCGCCGAGAAACGTCCACGGGGTCGACCAAGCCAGTACCGGGATATCGACTCCAACAGACGTGTCGACCCCACTTCTGTTGCCCCAGTCGCCGGTATTGACGAAATAGAGACCTTGGGGAAGTGGAGCCCCGACCGCAAGACCCACGGTTTCACCCGGCTGCGTCACGGAGCCGGCAAGAGCCGAGGTGGTTATGCAACACGACAGCGCTCCGGCTGCCGCCAACTTCATCAACTTGCTGTTCATTGCTATCTCCCTAGACATAGAGGTCCCGTGGCGGGACTCTGTCCGCTGCAGTCCAGCATTCTGGCTTTTCGGTGCATCCGCACAAAAGATGCGTCGCAAAGGTCGGATTCAACGCTCCGACACTTAGGCCGGGGAGGGCTCCCGCAGCGTGTCACAGTCGGCGGCAACGAGAGACAGCCTCTCAACTGCCATGCCGACTTCCGAAGAGCGTCAGCGTCCCCATAGCTGACGCCTTTGAAGTAGGAAGCCAGCGCCGAATGCTATGTCACATGTAGGCGAGATCGAGGCAAACGCTGTTTAGACCGGCATCGATGCGCGTTTATTGACCAACTGTTGCGGAAATGCTGCACAGGCGGGCGTCTGACCGGCGCACGAGATCATGATCCCCATGTGATTCTACCCGGAAGTGGCAAGACGTCAGCGGATTTCCGCACTTCGCAGTAGATCGCGAGCGCGATGTATCGGGCACGCGCGCAGCCCCCCACATGGACGAGGAGCAGATTTCTCTCGTCCATGAGCAATCCATGTACAGGCCGTAAGGTGGGGGTGCTCCGCGAATTTCGATTCTTTCAAAATTGTAATTTTCGATTTTGATCGAGCGCGACCGCGATTGGCGTCCCGAGTGATATATCCACCTGTCCGCAAAATTTTGTCGGTTGTTCAATCCGTTGCCAATGACTAACAGCTGGCGTCAAATCATGGTCCCGTCAGTGACGGGGGCCGTTCGCAAAATCCATTTTGATATCGAAAGCCAGCAGCCGATCGAACAGCGCCACCTTGCGATAATAATGCCGCGCCTCGAAGCGGCTGTTGGCGATCTTTTCGCTGCGGTGCTCCAGCAGACCAAACCAATCCCATAGTGCTCACAAGCGTCCATCTGCGTTCAGTCGTCCGCCTTGAGCGAACCGCCGTAAGCCGCCTGTTATTACCCAGCCGCTCAGAGCTTCGTTCGGTCGGACTGCATCAGATGTGTCGGTGGCGGTTCAACTGGCTTGTCTGCTGCAGGGCACGCGCCGTCCCAGATACGATTGAACTCGCTGACAATGTCAGTTGTCCTTGCCGCTGCTGGTCGCTCCTTGGCGGCAGTCCGTTCGCTGCGGAGCTTCTCGACCGCTAACGCTCGGTCGGAGTTTCTCGTTGCTACCGCCTGCTCGTTGAGCGCCTTCTGCCTGTTGACGAGCTTCTCAACCGCTCGCGTCCAAGCACTCCTGGGAGCCGTACCGCGTCCCATCTGGAGCTTGGTGGCAGGCAAATCCCGTCGAGATGCGGCTGCAGGTGCTTTCGCACCGGCGAATACCAATCGTCGCTCAATGTCGTGGCAAGCCGGACACAAGAAGGTGCGGTGTTCAAATCCGGGTAGGATAGTGGGATCGGCTCGGACTGCCTCCATCAGAACCATCTCAGTGTCGCACACTAAGCACCGCATCGCGCTCAACCACTCCTTCAGCAATGAGACATATGGTGCCTGGGGGGCTAACGATGTTCAAGCCTGTCCCCACGAATGTTCGCAGCATCTGGCCGTCTGTGGTCACAGATAGAGCCGGCAAGACCCCGAGAGACCTTCAGGGCCTTGGCGCGCGCCGATGAACTCATTGCTGCTTCTGGGCGCTCCCGATGTACGCAAGACATCGAAGAGAAGTGCAGACCGTGCGCTGCGCGATGACGTTCCTGCTGTTCACTACGCTACTGTGTGCTCTTGGGGCCACACAGGCTTCTGCTCAAAATGCGTTAAGCCAGCAATTGTTGGAACTCGATGACGACGAACGAAACGCGGCGTTCACACTCATGCTGCGAGACGGCCACCGGAAGTGCGATCAAGTCGTCCGAACGCTGTTTANAGGCACCATCTTGGGCGTGGACGAATGGGAGGCGATGTGTAGAAACCGCATTTCCTACTCGTTTACTGTGCTTGCAAAACCGAACGAGACCATGATCATGTTCGTGAGTTGCCGTGAGTTGTTGGCGACAAGCAGGATGCTGTTGCACAGGGCTGGCAGCAAGACCAAGGCGACCGGCTGCAAAATCAAATGAGCAGCGAGACGAATCTCGCGATGGGCCGAACCGAACTAATCATTCAGCTTATCAAAGTGGCGCTCGGCCTTGCGATTGGCGCGTATTTCGTTTGGTAGAGCCTGGAAGTGCTGCAGCGGTTGCCGCCGCAGTTGCCCGGCTAGACAGCCTATGTCGTTAGCGACCGACGTAGCGCGACGCCAAGAGCTACCCCGATCCCCGGTGGAAGCTTGAGCGGCTGTATCGCCGGAGAGTGTGCGTCTAACGCGCGTTATTCCAGCATCGGATCAGCTTCACCGCGCCGGCCAAACACGGCCCGAAGAACTTGCGGATCACTGGAGCAACGTTTCGACGCTGGGGCGTCGGCGCCTGTCATTACCCACGCCTGCGATGTGGCGGATTAGATCGCCGAGGACATCTATCTGGTCGACATCATCATCCGTGATTTCCACGGCAGGGAATTGATCTTCGATCACGATCATTAATTCCAGACGGTCGAGACAGTCGGCTCCTAGATCATCAGTGAAGTGCGCTTCATCCGTAACACGTTTGACGTCGACGCCCAGATGGTTGGCAATGATAGTGCGGACATCCTTGGCGGAAGAGACTTCGTGCGTAGCCTTTATTTGTTGTCTTGATGTCAATGTACCGATGGTCATGACAAGGCCCCCGAATTGGTTGGAGTACCTTGGCATTCTATTGGTTAGGCGCAGCGGCTTGAGCTTGCGATCCTTGCTGCCAGCGCTCGACACGAGCCATAGGGGCAGGCTGTTGCGGCTGT
>JGI12053J15887_10000598_pt1 | contig 15084 bp, 9 predicted proteins | sample MedBloCAOM1_O3_FD_15887 | JGI IMG/M metagenome (IMG submission 15887)
TATCCGGAAAAGCCTCAGGATCGAGGGGACGCTCGGCGACAGTCACATATTTCGTAGCCATGACGAACGCGCCAAACAGCCGGTTCGTAACAAGGTGGCTGTCCATCAGAAAGCTCTCGACGCGCGCCCGATGGGCCGGAGCCTCTTCGGGGTAATGCCGGTCGGACCCCATGACGAACGAACCGCCTGGAATCGTTTTCATCCCAGGAGCGTGCGCGTTCATTGTTTCCGCTGCGGACATCTACTTCTCCGGCTCCAATTTTGGCAGCGCCCGCTGCTCGTTCAGCACTGTGTTCGCCGGCCCGTCATCGGACGCCTTTCGCGGACCGCTCCAACACGAACCTCAATGACATGCTCGCGGGTGGCTGTCATGGCTTGGCGTCAGCCAGAGGCAAATTTGACCGAATTTCCTCGGAGTAGCGGTCGTCGATTGAGGAGGCTCGGGGTCGTCGAATCAGGCTCTCCTGCCGCAGGACCGGGAAGCTGGGCTGGTCGTTCAGCAGCCCGTGGGCGTAGGCAAGCTGGGCTGCGTAACCGCTCAGCAGGATACGCCAATCGTATCGCACCCGTGTGGTCGCGTCAGCACGCGCTAATATGCCGGTGGTGCAGTTGTCGGTGATCGTATTGTACCACTCAGGCTCGACAGCCAGCTTCTGCACCTGGGCGATATAGCTCAGGAACAGCCGCTCTCGGGAATCGGAAGAGATGTTCAGGCGGTAGAGATAGACCCTTTCGTGCCGGATGTCGGTGCGGACCCCGATTAGGTCACGCTCATCCGCCACCACATAGAACAGCTCGAAATGATGGAAGAAACCCGCGATCGTCGAATATGCGAACCGCTTTTGTCGTCGCGTCTCAATGGAAAAGGCGAGATGACGACCGTCTTTGAAACCAAAACTCAGAAAGACATGTGCTATGGCGTCACCGCCCCAATAGGAGGTGACGAGGTCAACGGTTTTCAGGTCATCCAGCGCATAAGCGGCGTCATAGTAGGACGGTGTGTAGTCGCTCTCCGAACGATACCGAAAATCACGAACGTGGTTGACGTGAACTGTCCGCCCGTCGCGGGACGCAGTAGCGAGAACGGCGTATTCTGGTGCCCAGTCCCGGATGTTCAGCGGCCGGTCGTCAACATACCAGATCGCTAGGGCGAGTGTCGCAGTCCCCCACGCCATCAAACCGAATCTGAGCGGCCGCATCAGAAGCGTTAAGCCGATCACGACGACGAATAGGGCGGCCAGCATCACTCGCAGCCAATCAGGCTCAATCGTCGAGTAATAGAATGCGCCAGCACCGAACAGCGCGGTGGCAACCATCACGCATCGGGAAGCGCCACGCGCCAAACGCGAACCGAAGTTTCTTGGCCGATCATGGCCTTTCACCCTTCGCACCCGATCAGGGCGCCGCGGCGACCGAGGCCGGCGAGGCCGCCAGTTGTAGCAACAAAATGCGCTGAACCTCGGCGATTGTGGCCGGGTTGGATTGGGTCGAGTGGCTCGAGTGAACCACGAGTTCAGAATCCACGCCTGCGATATGGGCGCTGGAATACCGGACAACTCCATCGCTTCCCTCGGCGAGAGGGCCGGAGGTCGCGACTGGAATGATCGAATGCACGTGGACCCCGGGCGCGACGGGAATCGCTGACAGAGACCTGATAAATGGGCTGTTCGGCGACATGCCGTAGACACTGCCGAGTCTCAGAACGCTCTGACCTAGGATGACATTTGCACCGTTTCCAGTGACCAGTTCCTTGCTGGCCTCGGAGACGGCCAAGGGAAGCGTCACCAACCGACCGATGAGATGGGTGATGGAGAAGGCCGCGACATAGCTTCCGCGCTGCGGTGTAGCGATGAAAATTACGCGCTGTATTTCGGGCACCGGCTTCGGGAACAGCGTTTCCCGCAGAAGCTTACGCGATTTGGGAGTGAGCTTAAGTGACGACAGCGGTCTCTTTGAAATACGGTTCCATAGATCGTCGCCCGGGTTGATGACCAGCATCTTCGCGAGCAAACCACCCTGGCTATGGCCAATGAGGGTGATGCGACCAAGCGCCGGATCCGCCTGAACGCCGCCGAGCTGGGCGAGCGCCTGCTGGATCGATGCTCTGAGCTGAATTGCCGAATAGGGGATCGGATTGCCACTCGCATAGGAGAACAGCCAGAACTCGAAATGGTCGCGGATCGCCGGAACCTCGAGCAGATCGTTGACCATATCTGTCCAGCGGAATGGGCTGGAGGCGGTACCGTGTATCAGGATGACGGGCATGCGGCCAAACTCATGCGGCTCGATTGCCACGAGCTGTGTCGGCGCCCGCTCGAACAGTCGCCCATTCAGGAAACCGCTATATTCCTTTTGCCACGCCGCCGCCTCCACCATGCTGACCGCGCGGGCGGCGGTCTGGTCGTATTCCAGGGGAACCGTCTCTTGTCCAAGCTGGACATCAGGCTGGTCGAGAATGGTGCTGACGACCAGTCGTCCCTGCAGCTCTGACTGCGCGATTTGGCGGCGGGGATCATCGAGGACCAACATCATATTGGTCGGAATCCGCAGCCGAGGAGCAACCTGGAAACCTTTGGACGAAATCGCACCGCCTTTCGGAAGAGCCGCCATGGGCTCCCCAAGGCCGGGGTCACGGTAGATGTTCTGCAGCCCGGAAACGGCCAGGGTCGCCGTCGGCACGAAGCTCGCCAGTTCGTGACCGTGCCACTGAAGCTGTTTTTGGTCTACCGCCACATCGATCGCGCCAAAAGGCAGGGTTCGGCGCTGCGGAATGATTTGGACAGGGCGTTTGTCGGCCGGGCCGAAGGCCGCAGTGAGGCCGAGATTGTAGATGTCACAAGCCTGACGGAAGCGTTCGTCATACGGGCTCGGTTGATCAGCCTCCGCCGCACCGGGGGCAAGATATGCGTAAGCGTAGAGGGCCGCAGCGAGAAACTCGTCACGTGACCCATGCGCTTCGCCTTCAAAATAGCTCAGCTCAGCCAATGCGAAGAGGTCCGCCCAACGACCGGGCTGACCCACGACCTCGGCGCGGAGGCGGGCGATGGTGGCGGCTGGATCGGTATTCCATGCCTTCAGCAGGCCCTGCCGCCGGAGCACAATCAAGGTGGAGTCACTCAACGTGGTGCCGGATAGCGCGCTTCGATTGAGCTGCTTATAGCTCTCGATGAGTGTAAGCCTGTGAACGCCGAGGGGTGCGCTACAGCCGGCGAACAAGAAGACGACCGCAACTACATAGTATCGAGAGGCAGCCTTAGAAAGGCTTGACCAGATCGAAGGCGGCACTGCGAAGTATCGACGAATTAAATATCGTGGAAGTGAGGAATCAAATAAGCGCATACTAAGCGCATATTCTGCTATCAGCTGCTTTCGCCGGCCCTCCACACGAGATTTCCTTCAAATATTCTCTTCTCTACTAATCTTCTCGCCCACATTATTTATTACTTCTGCAGCCATGATGATGATGGCGCCGCATCGCCCTGGTTGTCAATTTACAATCATGCGGTCAGTCAAACCATCAGAGTAGTTGATCTATAGGTTGCGCGCGGCTGTTTGCCGTCCAGCGTCCTGTCCGGCCGCTTTCGCACGCCCATTGTGGCGCGGAATCCTCGTCGCCGCTTTCTCTTCAGGCAAAGCCGCCGGTGACGACGGCCGAGCCCAGACCTACCGCCGCGACAACGCCGGGCGCCGCAACGCGCGCAGCGACCGATGCTAGAGCATCGGCCATTCCTGCTGCGGCGTCGGGGTGGATCTTAGTGAGCCGCCTCAGGTAATTCGCGACGACCGCAGGATCACCAAGGGGTACATCATGCCTTACCCCCGCCGCCCTAAGCCTTTCCAAATTGCTTGGATCTCGCTCCATTTCCTTCGGGAACAAAGCGATGATGGTGCCCTTGGCCACAGCGCGTGGCTGTGGCGCGTGGGCCGATTCATCGTCAAGAAGGCAGGCAACGAGCGCCGCACAAGGATCGTGTCCGAATAATTGTCCCAGATGCGTGGTGCCGATCGGCCGTGGATTCATCTCGATCAGGCGAGCGCCGCCTTCGGCATCCACCATGAAATCGAAACTCACAAAGCCCGAACATCCAAGCTTTGCCACGATCAGCCGCGCCGCCTCTTCCATCTCGGCATTGTCGACATTGCGAACCATCGTGCTCGCGCCGGTCGGTTCCGGGTGAATCTTCTCGGCCACGAAGCTCACCCCGTCCAACACACGCCCCTGCCAAGTGGAGACGCTGCGCATAGCCGGCACTCCGGGAACCATGGCCTGAAGCACCGGCGGCATGCGCGCGATCCTCGTCATGCCGGCGAGGTTCCAGATCGATTGGCGCACCGCCCCGCGGATGCGATTGCGCAGGCTGCGACGGCCTACCAGTGATAGGAACGCTGTCCGTAGTTCCTCTGGATCAGCGACGATCTCTACGCCGGAGCCGCCGCTCGTGTGCTCAGCCTTCAAGACGACTGGATAGCCCCAGTCCTCGGCGGCAAGCAACGCCGCCTCGACATCGGGAACGATCGCTGTCCGGGGCTGGCGGATGTCGAGTTCCGTGGCGACTTGCATCAACCCTGCCCGGCTGCACACAGCGGCATAGCCTTCTGGCGCACCGAATGATGTCTTGAGCAGCGTCTTCAAACGGCCCGTAATCACCTGACTTCCGGCCAGCATTCGAAGCAGCTTGGCGGCGATATCATCCAGCGGAACTATGAGGTCGGCCTCAAACGCCCGCACGGCGGTTTCAAGATGCACGCGCGTGAAAATAGCACCAAGCCAGAGACCACGATGCCGCGGCAGCGCGAACCAGCGTGTTACGGATCGCGTTTGAGTGCAGTAGAAGTCGGGCGGGCTCATCAGCGCGCAAACGGCGCCCTGGCCGTCCAACCCGGCGACCACGCGCTCGAGTCCAATATTGTCGACCAAAGCGACAAACAGGATGCGTGGCGACTTGCTTTGAGGAATGGTCATGGGCTCAACCTATTTCCGGCGAGTCGATCGCTACCAAATCCGGCTCATGAAGCAGGCCGGCCAGGGACCGCAATTCGATCGTGACGCGCATGAAGAGACCTTATTTTCCACACGTCCCGGCCTGCTCAGACCTCTTGGACGAAGTTTCTAGTTGCCTAAAAAATTAGCAGGCGATGCAGTAGGTGGCACGCGCCCCACTGCTGCGCAAATCCTCTTTAATGGGTAATTTAGTCAAAATGAGGGGCTTGGTCGCGCGGCAGGAGCGATGCCGCACTTGATGATGACTAGCCCCCTTATTGCGCAATCCTGCTACTTCGAACCGGCGCCTCCACCAGCACCGCTCGCCCCTCCTGCTCCCGCGCCACCGGAGCCCGCGCCTCCCTGTGCAGCGTTTCCAGCACCCGTCCCGCCGGAATTCGAGGCCGGCCCATTGCTCCCGAGCCCAGTGGTTTGGGAGGCGCCTGATCCGGTTGGACTAGCGTCGGGCGAAGACGCGCCGAACATCCCACATCCAGCCAGCGCCAAAGGTAAAGCCACTGCCGCGAGGCCCAGAAAACGCACTGCTTTTGTCGCCATAATCGAGCCCCCGAGGAATGTTCCGAGAGGAAGCATTGTGATGCGCCGCTCTACTTACGAGGGATGCTCGTGGTTTGTTGACAACATGGGAGATTAAGGATGTGGGGCCAGCGGCTCCAAGAAAATGGCCTATGGATCGATGAAGACAGGGCGGGCACCTTCCATCAAAAGTATTCCGGCTTCCGTAAGGCTTCGCCGGAGTTCGGCTTCGTCGAGACGCAGGTAACGGACCAGTAATTGAAGGTAGATCCCAACAAAGCGCTCTCCATGCCCATCTGAATTTCCATCTTGAGTCGTGCTCATGGCATGGGCGAGTTCGTGCAACAAACACCACGACGGCGACTGCGGGCGCAGCCGAAGCGTGAGGCGGTCCGCATCGGCAATCCGGGTGCGCGCCTGTGCCGGCAAGGCTTCTACCCTCGGAGGATACCGTAGCCCCATCTCAGCCCAGATGGCGTCAACCATCCCCTGGGCCGCGAGAAATGCAACCAAGCTGGGATCACGCGGCGCGACCTGACGAGCCTCCCAAGCATAGACTCTTCCTCGCTGGAGATCGCGTTTTGGCACTACTGAACCAAGATCCGACCACGACCCTCGATCGGCCGTCTTAAGTTGACCCGCTCACCCGCTAGCCGCCCGGCCCGAAAAGCGGAGTTCCGCCGCTGAACCAAGCCGGGAAGCGCCTGCAACCGGATTTTGCGGGCACGGAAGGCGGTCTCCACTGTCTGGTGGCGAACGAGGATGAGCGCCGTGCCGGTCGAACTCTGTGCGGAAACCGACGCCTCGCGCTCGGCATGCATCGCCTCGAGCCTTTCGGCGATCCGCGCCGCCATGCCGTGCTGGAAACTCGCCGTGGCTCGGCGAAGCGCGGTGCCGGCAAAGCTCGTCGCGGTGGCCCGAAAATCCGAGAGTTCACTCCTGATGGCGCGATCGATCACCGCGAAGAGATAGGCTGCTAGGCTGGTATCCGTATCGAAGCCAAAGAAGACGTAGCGGGCCTGCCGCTCCACTCGAGTGATCCAGACCTTGCAGTCACAGAAGCGGGCGATGGCCGGTACACAGGCATCGATTGGCCGCCGCCTTTGGCCGCCGAACGGTACCTCTAACTGGATGCAGGGCTCCTGCCGGACGTCCACCTCCTGCATCGTCAGAGCATAGCGTTCGAGCAGGCGGCCAACCATTTCGGCGGCAGTCATCGCTTCCGCCTCGGTGCAGCCTCGGTCGATGGTCCGCTCGGTGAGCGCCTTGATCCGGGCTTTGACCCGGGCAAGTTCGTCATTCTGACTCAATGGGCTTCCTCGTGAAATGACCGACTCGGCCGATGGCCTCGCCGTTCGAGTTTAACCGAGGCTGCCGCAAAATATGCAGCTCTGCGAGCAAGCCATCGCAAAGCAGTGCTAAGGTAGAGCAACACAATCAACGGCTTATTGTTGTATTCCAATACATCGGCGTCATTATGCACGCTAAAGATGTATCGATTAAAGCCTACGAACAAGTTTTTTTGAACACTAGTCCAAATGGATTAACGGCAGAACCTCGTCCTAAGCTAGGATAGTCGATCATATCTGAACAAGGGAATGGTGCCCTGGTCGGCCTGCCATCATTGTCTCTCGCTGTCGGGCGGTTGAGTGATGCCCTGATCGACGGGTCCGCCATCCCATTCCAGCCGGTCTGTGACGCGGTGGGCGCTTCCTATTCGCTGCTTTTTTCGGAACAGCAGATCGATGGTCGCGTTGATGACACTGTCGTACAAGGGGTCGATCCCGCTTACGCACAGAGGCTGAAAAATGCCTCGGCTGAGCGCCTGCTTCCTATTTGGCTTCGCGACCTCGATACGGGAACGGTAGTCGACCGAGCCGCATTGCAGCGAGACCACGATTTCGCGCGGTCGCCTTTCTTCGACTACGTTGTACGCCCCGAAGGGCGCTTCCACTGCCTTATTTCGACGCCGTTCGTCAGCGATACCCAGCGCTACCATTTGATCGTAGGCCGCCCTTTCCATCGAGAGGATTTTGCTCCGAGCGACGTTCGGGTGCTGCGGACGCTCCTTCCCTATATTGGCCGGGCAATCGCGCTCGAACACGAGGCGGCTGCCGCGAAAAGCGACGCGACCAGTCTACGTCTGGCCTTCGATCACCTCGCCTCGAACGTTTTGATCGTCGCTCAAGACGGCCGCCTAAGATTCGCGAATATCGGCGCCACCCGGTTGCTACAGGTACGGGACGGATTGGGCTTGGCTGGAGACATCATCACAGCGTCCAGTCCCGCGGCAAACTCCATGCTGCAACAATCGATCCAGCGCGTTTTGACCGCCGAAGGCGGAGCTGAAACCTCATTGCATCTGCCGCGTCCGTCGGGTTGTCCGCCGTTGCAGGTGAGAATCCTGCGACTGGAGATGCAGACGGAGCCGGTGCCGGGGAACGGATTACTCGCGGGCCGCGTCATGATCGTCGTCCAGGAACACGAGCTCGATGACCAGGTGGACGGTTGGTCGATCGGAAAAATCTACGGGCTTTCGCCCAAAGAGCTCGAGGTTTCTGTGCTCCTCGCGCGTGGCCAAACACTTCGCACGGCATCCAGCACACTAGGTATCAGCTATAACACCGCCCGGTGTCATCTGCGCCGCGCGCTGGACAAGACGTCCAATCATCGACAAAGCGATTTGATCCGAATGGTTTTGAACGCGTCGCCTCGTTTGCGGAGGTAGCGCGGCTTGCGTCGCCGCAAGAGATTCTAGTTCCCAGGTAACGGGACAGCTATTGGTGCCAATGCAATGACGGGTTCGCACCCTTCCGAGGTGGCGGTCGAAAGCGCGATGACGGCCGGGTCCATTCTGTTCCAGGATTGCATTCGCGCGTCCCGTCTGGGCTTAGTGCCGCAGGCAAGGGCGCTAGCCTTGCAAGTAATTGGCACGTACGGCGAATCCGACGCCACCCTCCGGCTGAACGCAAAACTCCGCCTCATTCGGATCGAGTTCCAGGATGGCCGCCACGATGCCGCCCGCGACGCGGCGACGGGCGCGATCGAGGACGCGGCAAGACTTGGCGACCTCGCGAAGGAGTCTCTCGGCCGGTCCTACTACGCGCATCTCCTGGCCGAGGAAATTGAGACCGCCGCCGCCGCCGATCAGGCATTGGCGGCGCTGCGACTGGCGCGCGCAACCGGCGACCCACTTGCTCTGTCCACCGCATTGATCGTGCCGGCCATCATATGCTCCCGCCTCGGCCTTTATGACGCCGCAGTGGAATTGGCTGAACAGGCGGTGGTGCAGGCCCGGCTTTCCGGCGATGTTGAGGCAATCGCGCAGTGTATCTCCAATTTCGGCTCGCTGCACGCCGACTACCTTTACCGTTTCGCAGTGGTTTCTCCCGAAGAGCGGTACAGCTATTTGCAGACGGCGATCGAGCACAGCCGAATTGCGGCGGTTTTGGCGCGTGACCATGCGGATGGAGAGATGCAACGTCTCCCGGGTTACAACCTTGTCGAATTTCTGCTGCTCGCCGGCGACCGGTTAGCCGCCGAGGAAGCAATGCGGGACACCGACGCCGCAGCGGGAGAGCCATCGAAGCGTAGTCTTGTGCAGCGCGGTCATGTTCATGCCTTGCTGCTTCTTGAACAAGGCGACCGAGCACACGCCATTGCGGCGCTTCAAGAAAGCATAGAGCGCTGCATCGCCTATCCCTCTCTGGAACTCGCGGTCTTCTCCTGCCACCGTCTGTCGCAGGTGCTGGAAGAAGAGGGCGACTTCCAGGCCGCCTATTCCGCACACGCCCGCTTTCACGAGCTCTTTTGCCGGCACACCAACGAAGATGCGAGCCGTCACATGCAATATTCGATCTTGCATGACAAGATCGAGGAAATGCGATCTCTCGTCGCGGAGGAAGAAGGACGCTCCAGCCGGCTCGAAGCGCAAAACATGAAGCTTGTCGAGGAGACTGAGCGTTTTGCACGTGAAACGCTGGAGGATGCCTTGACGGGTGTGGGAAATCGGCGCCGTCTGGATGCGGTGCTCGCGGAACTTTCTGAGAGCCGGCCCCGCTATGCAATAGCGATTGCTGACGTTGATCACTTCAAACTGGTCAACGACCGCTATTCTCATGTCACCGGAGATCTTGTGCTGCAGACAATCGCCTGGCTCATGCGTGGCATCGTCATGGACCCGGAGGAAGAAGGAAATCTTGTTGCGCGGATGGGCGGCGAGGAATTCGCGATCGTGCTTCTAAAGCGCTCCGCCGTGTATGGACGAGAGATTTGCGAGAAAATTCGGAGCGCGGTCCAAACCTATGACTGGGAGGGGCTAGCTCCCGGCCTTTCAGTCACAATCAGCCTGGGCCTCACCTTTTCGCAGGAAGGCAAAGATGCCGCCGAATGCCTCTCGATTTCAGACAAGAGGTTGTATGATGGTAAACGCGCGGGGCGTAATCGCGTCGTCTCCAGCGACAGGCAGCGCTATATGCGCGCACTAGCGGACTCTCAGGCTATCTGCGACCGGGTGATGTTCCCATATGCGAGAATGTGTCACACATCCGCCTCCGGGCTGCGCGGCAACCCGCGTTCCGGAATGCGGGTTCGACGGAAACCACTGTAGGACCGCTGGTCTAACCGCTGCTGTGGCTAAGAAACCACCATAGATGCTCCCTCGAATTCGCTCTCAGGGATCACATCGACTCCAACTTTCAAAGTCTGCTTACCCGGCGCCAAGATAATGCCGTCGATGGGCGCTACGTCCGAGTAGTCCCGTCCGATCGCCAGAACGATGTGATCGTTCTTGACGACAATGGCGTTGGTCGGATCGAATGCAATCCAGCCATTCTCTTCGCCACACCATACCGACACCCAGGCATGGGTCGCGTCCGCTCCCTCGAGCCGCACGCCGCCCGGCGGAGGCAAAGTGCGCAAATAGCCACTGACGTACGCGGCCGGCAGACCAAGCCCTCGAAGGCCCGAGATCATGATATGGGCAAAATCCTGGCAAACCCCACGCCGAACGCGAAAGGCCTCCGCCGCCGGCGTGGAAACATCCGTGGCCTCAGAATCATAGACGAAGTCGGAATGTATGCGGCTCATCAAATCCGTGGTTGCCTCGACAATCGCTCTACCTTGTCGAAAACTTGCCCGCGAATAGTCTGTAATGGCCGGAACCAACGGTGTTCGCGCCGTGGGATAGAGATACCCGGATGGACCATCGGGCTCGAGGGAAACCGTCGCGAGGCTGCGCGTCCTCACCGCGTCCCAAGACTCGCTGAAACCCGGCGTCTCGGCAGGCGCGTGAACATCCACACGAGACTTCGCTTCGATGATCAATGAGCGATGAGGTTCGTCGACCACAATCGACACCGTCCGCTCGCCAAATGGTCCGATACGCTCAAACCGATCGGACGGAGTGGGAGAAACAGTGATTGAGGTTTGCAAAACGGTCTGGGTGGAGGAGGATCGCGGCGTCAACCGCAGAACGCAACGCGCGTACTTTACCGAAGTGGCATAGCTATATGTCGTCCTGTGTCGAAGTTTGTAAATCACGCCAGGCCAGCGAGCTTGATCGTCGGAACGGCGTTGGCACCCTGCAGAAAATACCGCGCTGCAACCGCGTCCGAAAGACGCATCAATGCAAGTTCAAACTTTCGCATTTTCGCGGCATTGAGATCCGCCGCGCTCTGAGTTTTCACTTCGCTGGACAAGGTGAGCAGAATATTGGCGGGCTCTTCCATCATTCCATCCTCAAGCAGAGATGGCAGAGACGAGAGATGCTCCGCCAACGTCACGATCTGGAAAGCCAGCGAACGCGTATTGAAGGGGTCGAGCATCACCATATCAAGCACCGGCGTCAGCGATAAACCCACGAGGTAGCGCGCCCGATAGGTGATCTGGCTGTCAGCCAGATCAAGAAGCAGGTCGAGGTCATCCGTTGTCGCCGCCTCATGCGACAGCGCTCGCGTGAACCGGCAAGTGTTGATGCCGCGCTCGAGTCTGCGTCCCATATCGAGGAATCGCCAACCCGCACTGCGATTCATGTTCTCCTGTGCCAGACCGGAGAGAGCAGCGAGGCTCTGTAGCGCGCTTTCGACCTGTTGCAGCGCGTCCGCTTCTGACAGCAGGTGACGCGCGGGATCGACCAGACCGCTTTCCAGGTTGAGCAGCAACGTCCAGAAGTCGGGTGAAAGTCGTTCCCGCATGCTCGCTGCCGTGCGACGGGCGGCGCGCACCAGATAGATGACCGAGCCGGACGCCTTCAGGTCGTGCAAGGCATCGCGGGCCGCGTCCAATGCCCTGCGGCCAGCCGCATCTTCATCCAAAGCGCCCCAGGCGATCAGCAACTCCTCGAGCCGAACCAAAGTCTCGCCGGCGCCGTGGATTGCCGCCTCCGAATCCATCAAGCTCGTGCAGAGGCTGCGCACAAGGCGCAGGGTCGCCTCCGCGCGTTCCAGGTAGCGCCCTAGCCAAAACAGATTGTCAGCGGCGCGGCTGGGCAACTGGCCCATGATCCGTCTGACCTTCACGTCGTCCTTGTTGGCGAGCAGCGTCACGCGCTCGACCGGCTTTTCAGTGATGACCCAGACATCAGCAGTACGCGCGCCGGCGCCCATCGAAATAGCGCGCACATCCGGAAAATCCGAAGTGCGACAAAACCCTCCGGGCATGACGCAATATCCGTCCGGCGTTGCCGCCACGAAGACCCGCAGCACGAAGGGCGCGGGCTCTAGTCTGCCGTCTCGAAGAACCGGCGTCGTCGACAGTCGCACGACTTCCTGGCCGACAAAATCGCAGGGACGGTCGTCGAGACGAGAGAAGAGTTCCTTTCTCTCCTCCGCCGATAGATCCCCGACCAGCCTTGGCTTTGTCAGAAACTCGTCAGGCTGTTGCACGTTGAAGGCGGGACCTATCGCCAAGTCCGGGTCTCTTTCTACCCTTGCCCGCTCAGAGGGCTGTCCACACCACCAGGTCGCCACATTCGGCATCTTGAGTTCTTCGCCCAGCAGCCGGCGGCAAAGCTTCGGGAGGAACCCCAGCAGAGCTTTGGATTCCAGAACGCCAGAGCCCGGCATATTCAGCACGGCCACACCGCCCACGCGGATCGCCTCAAGCAGCCCCGGCACGCCAAGACGAGACGCGCTGTTCAGTTCCAGCGGATCAACGAAATCGGCATCCACACGCCGCAGAATAACGTCCACTCGCTTGAGGCCCGCGATGGTCCGAACATAAGCGCGGCCATCGCGAACAACCAAGTCGTCGCCTTCGACGAGCAGAAAACCCAGGTAGCGCGCGAGATGCGCTTGCTCGAAATAGGTCTCGCTATAGGGCCCTGGCGTCAGGAGACAAATACGCGGATCTTTGCGTTCCGCAGCCTGCGCCAAGCCTTTGCGCAATGCGGCGAAGAATGGGGCGAGACGCTCGACATTCATCGCGTTGTAGAGGTTGGGATAAGCGCGAGAGAGAACCAAGCGGTTCTCCAACTCGTACCCCGCACCGGACGGCGCCTGCGTCCGGTCTCCGAGCACCCACCACCGTCCGTCCGGGCCTCGACCGAGATCAGCGGCATAAAGCTGAAGATAACGGCCGCCGGGTGGCGCGACACCGCGCATGGCACGAATGAAATCCGGGCTGCCGGTCAGCGCGGCGGCTGGAATAGCACCATCCGCTACGAGCCTGCCGTCGCCGTAAATGTCTCGCAGCAGCTCTTCCATGAGCCGCGCCCGCTGCTCCACCCCCGCCGCAATCTGCGCCCATTCGCGATGGCCGATGATCAGAGGAACCGGGCTGAGCGGCCAGCTACGCTCATTCTCCTCGCCATAAACGCGATGCGAGACGCCGGTGTCGCGGATATGCCGCGTCGCCAGGCTAAAGCGACTCTTGAGCTCGTCCGGCGTGTATTCTGCGAGATCGCCGAGGAAGTTCAGCCAGTATTCGCGCGGCCGCCCGGTGGGGTCGAAGAGTTCGTCGGGTATTCCCTGTATGGGCCGATAGCCACGCAGCCACTCGGACAGCCGAATCGCAGCCGCCGCGTCGAGGTCTCCTCGCCGTTTTGTGGCACCCGGGATTTCAGCCGCCAACATGGGTCCTCAGATCAAGTGTCATCGGGAATTCCCCCGTGATCTCTTCGTACGGAGGCGTAATGATGCCGGGCGTATGCCCATGCTCCTCGAACCGCGCCTTGCGACGCGACTGCGCTTCATAGGCATTGACGGGGAAGGTGTCGTAGCTGCGGCCTCCTGGATGGACCACGTGATAGACGCAGCCACCCAAGGAGCGGCTATTCCCAAGATCCACGATATCGAAGGTCAAAGGCGCATTGACCTTTAAAGTCGGATGAAGCCCGCTCGGCAGTTTCCAAGCCTTGTAGCGAACGCCGGCCACGACCTCCATGGAAACGCCGGTCGATGTCATGGGCAGCGCTCTGCCGTTGCAGGTGATCAAATGCCGCTCCGCATTGAATCCCTTTGCCATCACCTGCAGCCGCTCGACCGAAGAGTCGACGAAACGCACGGTGCCCGATCCGGAGCTTTCCTCCCCCATGACATGCCAAGGCTCCAGCGCATGCCGGAGTTCCAATGTAACGCCGCCATATTGGACAGCACCGTGCACGGGGAATCGAAACGCGCGTTGAGCTTCATACCAATGCGGATCGAAATCGTAGCCGGCGGCTTTGAGATCAGCCATCACGCCCAGGAAATCGTTCCAGACGAAATGCGGCAGCATGAAGCGGTCGTGCAAAGCCGTGCCCCAACGCGCCAACCGGCCTGTTTGCGGCTCCCGCCAGAACCACGCGATCAGCGCGCGGATGAGAAGCTGCTGAGCCAGATTCATGCGCGCGTCAGGCGGCATCTCGAAGCCACGGAATTCGAGCAGGCCGAGCCGCCCGGCCGGGCCGTCGGGCGAGTAAAGCTTGTCGATGCAGATTTCCGTGCGGTGGGTATTGCCACCGACATCGATCAGCAGATTGCGCAGCAGGCGGTCGACCAACCAAGGAGTCGGTGGCTCTGCCTCACTCGGCGCCGGGATCGCGGCCAGCGCTATATCCAGCTCATAGAGCGCATCGTGCCGCGCTTCGTCCACGCGCGGCGACTGACTGGTCGGCCCGACGAAGAGCCCCGAGAAGAGGTACGACAGCGAAGGATGGCGCTGCCAATACAGCAGCATGCTTTTCAGCACATCGGGCCGCCGGAGAAACGGCGAGTTGTCTGGGGACGAGCCACCGACAACGACATGGGCGCCGCCGCCGGTGCCGACATGACGACCGTCCACCATGAACTTGTCGGCGCCGAGCCGGCAGCTCCTCGCATCCTCATAAACGCCGGTCACGATATTGACCGCTTCCCGCCAGTCACTGGCCGGCTGGATATTCACCTCGATAACGCCCGGATCAGGCGTAACCTTCAGGACGATCAGCCTTGGATCGCCCGGCGGCGTATAGCCCTCAATCCGGACCGGCCTGCCCTCGGCGGCGACTTCGAGATGCGCCACGAGTTCGAGATAGTCCTCAAGCCGTGAGATCGGCGGCATGAAGATATGCAGCAGCCCGTTCCGAGGCTCGATCGAGATCGCTGTCC
>JGI12053J15887_10000599_pt1 | contig 15081 bp, 6 predicted proteins | sample MedBloCAOM1_O3_FD_15887 | JGI IMG/M metagenome (IMG submission 15887)
TAGCGGTACTCAGCTACGGAGGCCCAGCCGGTGAACAGCGGCCACACCGAGCCGTAGTGATATCCGCCGCCGCTGTAGCGAGTGGCGCTGCCGGAAATGATGCGCATGCCCCAGTCGGCTTGATGATTCGAATCGGATAACTGGTTGATCATTTCGGCGGCTTTTTCTTCGTCGAGCAAACCGAACCACATGGGGACGGTGGAAAGGACACTGGCTTCATCGAGGGGCTGGTTGTCCTTGTCTAGAGCGAAGGCGAATCTTTTTTTGTCGGGAAGCCAGAAGGCTTTGTTGAGCAGAGTCTGTTGGCCTTCGAAGGCACCTTGCAGTTCCTTGCTTTCGGTTTCTTTACCGGCGAGTCGCGCCAGGTTATTCAGCGCGCGTAAGGCTTCCGCGCCCAAACCACTTTGGTAGAGTTCGGTCTTTACCGGGAGGAGCGGGCCGCCTTCCACCCAACCGTGGCCGAAGCCAAAATTCTGCGGCAGACCTTGCCTGTCATAGGTGGAACGCAGGAATTGGTAGGCCTTCCAGATACTGTCCCACTTGGCTTGCGCGAATGCGGTGTCGCCGCTCTCGAGTACGTAATCGTGCATGGTGATGATGTAGAGCGGGGTGGCGTCCGCCGAAGCGTAGGCGTAGGGATAATCGTTGAACCAACTAACGAAGTTCGCCCCCTGGGCGATCTCGTGCGGGATTTTTCCGTCTTCGCGCTGATATTTGGCGATGAACTCGAGGGCCTTGCGTGTGGTTGCGAAATCACCAGAGGCGTCCAGTGCCAGGGAGGTCCACATGGAGTCGCGGCCAAAAAACCAGGCGAAGCCTGGGCGTTGGCTCTCGCCGGAAGTGCGGTAACCGGCGACGAGTCCGGTTCCTAGATATGGATTAGTCACCAGGCCCTGGATCATGCTGACACGCGACCAATCGTAGGCGCGTTGCAATTCTTCATCGGGAAGTTCGATGCTTACGGTTTTTGACAAATAATCGCGATAATAATCGGCCGACTGACGAAGTAATTGTGGGTATTGTTCGATTAGGTGTTGATAAGCGGCTTCGGCTTCGGCGCGGCCTTGCACCGAAGCCGCCAGCACGATCACTTTTGTGTCTCTGCCTTTTTCCGTAGCGCCCAAGCGGAACGAGTCATCACTCTCGCTGGAATAGTTAGTCTGATATTCCCTGCGGCGTTCGGCAGCAGTGGGGGACCCAAGAAAGGCTGCGAATTTCTTTTGCTCTTCGCCAAAATAAAATGCGTTTCGTTCCGGTTCCCAGTTGATATAGGTGGCGCCCAGGGCGGCGGGCCACTCCAATTGAAAATCTCGACGAAAGACAGCTTCTATTTCAAGAGGGAATTCGGTTTCTACTTCGAAGGTTATGATTGCGCCAGGCTCATCGACGGGGACAAAAAAAGTTTCGCGCACGGAAAAAGTATCGCTGGTGTAAACGATGGTGGCGGATTCGGGCCGGACGATCACTGTGCGTGCAAGCGATTCCGCGGGCAAGGCGCGGTCCTCGGTGTGGAAGCGCAGGTGAAAATCGCGAAAAATCTTCAGGGGATAGACCCAGCCCTCCATGCGTCCGGATTCGTTGCCAAAAATTCCCGCGCGAGTTCCTACCGCGGAAAGAAATTCCCAGGTACGCACTGGCCGCGTCAGCTCCAGGGAGGTGGGATGATCCTTATCTTTACCTTTATCGGCGGCGGTGGCTCCGGCGGCGATGATGAGAAGACAGCCGAGGATGCGCAGTAATTTCATGGAAGCGCTTGCAACTGTCTCACACTTGAGTGAGTGTCGAGCATACGTGGGGGTGGCAATTGCAGGCGCGGGCACTGGCAGGCGCTTGCAAACTGCCATACGCCTCTCTATAAAGGAAAGCGGCAGATTCTAGCACGAGCCAAAGTCGGGAAGGTACCACTCCTTTTGGGTTTTTCACGCCGCTCCTTTTTGAAGTCGTTGAGCCGAACCGCGACAGTACTCTCACTCGAAAACATTTTGGGTTTCTCGCATTCTGCGAGTATGGAAGCAATGGGGCGCGAGATGTCGCAAGGCGCTGCCGCTGCTCCAGCTTCTATTGCTGGAACTCCCCTGGGATTGAGTTTTCTGAATATTGCAAAGGAAGCGGGGTTGAACGCCAAAACTATTTTTGGCGGGGAGCACAAAAATAGGTATTTGCTGGAAACCACCGGTTGCGGAGTGGCTTTTTACGATTACGACAATGATGGTTGGCTGGATATTTTTTTGGTGAATGGCTGGCGACTGGAGGGATTTCCCGCAGGGCAGGAGCCGACCTCTCATTTGTTCAAAAATAATCGCGACGGCACGTTTACGGACGTAACTGGCAAGGCGGGTTTGGTGCATTCCGGGTGGGGCCAGGGCGTGTGCATTGGGGATTACGACAATGATGGGTTCGAGGATCTCTTCGTCGCTTACTTTGGGAAAAATGTGCTGTACCACAACAACGGGGACGGGACGTTTACTGATGTAAGTGAAAAGGCCGGAGTGGCGGGCAACGGTAAGAGATGGAACAGCGGTTGCGCGTTTGTAGATTACGATCGCGACGGGCGCCTGGACCTTTTCGTGGCGAATTATATTGATCTGGATCTGGCGACCGCTCCAGTTCCCGAGTCGGGACCTTGCAATTACAAAGGAATGCTTGTGGCCTGTGGGCCGCCTGGATTGAATGGCGGCAAAAATATTCTTTATCACAACAATGGGGACGGCACGTTCACGGATGTTTCGCAGGCCGCCGGAATTTTAAATGCCAATGGAACTTACGGACTCGGCGTACTGACCGCTGATTTCGACAATGATGGCTGGCCTGATATTTATGTAGCCAACGATTCGACGGCGAGCGCGCTTTATAAAAATCTGACCAACGGCAAATTTACAGATGTGGCCATGGAGGCGGGTTGTGCGCTGAGCGCCGACGGAAAACCGCAGGCTGGGATGGGGGTGTCGGCCATTGATTACGATCTGGACGGCAATCTGGACATTGTGAAAACAAATTTCGCGGGGGACACCCCTTCACTGTACCGGAATATCGGCGCGGGCAATTTTGAGGACGCCACTTTTCCCGCGGGGCTAGGGAAACACACCCAGTATCTGGGGTGGGGCTGCGGTTTTTTTGATATGGACAATGACGGCTGGGCGGACATTCTTATCTGCAATGGGCATGTTTATCCGGAAGTGGAACAGTTACGAACGGAAGCGGGCTACGCGCAGCGCAAGTTACTGTATCGCAATCTGCGCAACGGGCGGTTCGAAGACGTTTCAACGGACGCTGGTCCAGGCATTTCCGTTCCGTCGGCATCGAGGGGCTGCGCTTTCGGCGATTTCGATAACGATGGCGACATCGATGTGGTGGTGAACACTGTAAACGACTATCCGCAACTATTGCGCTGCGATCAAAAAATCGGGAATAACTGGCTGAAGGTTCGCACCATCGGCACCAAATCAAATCGGAGTGGCATCGGCGCGCGGCTGCGTTGCGTCACCCATCCTGCGGGGGAGACAAAAGCGCATGCGCAAATCGATGAAGTGCGCAGTGGCGGAGGCTATTTTTCGCAGAATGATTTGCGGGTGCACTTCGGGATCGGGAAAGCTGAGAAAGTTGATCTGCTGGAAATCCGGTGGCCTAGCGGGTTGATAGAAAAAGTGGAAAATATCAAGCCCAACCAGGTTATTTATGTGAAGGAAGGACAGGGAATTGTGCGGAGCATGCAATTTCCGGAAAGCAAGGCTCCTGCGGGGCGCAAATCGCAATAACGGCGCGATGTTTTTTAGTTGCCGTTTACATCCGCAAATCCTCACGTAAACGCCGCACATGATGCCGTCAATGGCACGAGTACTGCGGTTAACCGCACAAGTCGCGTGATAATATTTCCTTTTGCCGGCCGAGGCCGATTTTCGCATGAGGGTTTTTATTCCACGGTCTTATCCATGCGCGGTTTTTGCATCCGCAATTCTTCTCGCAGTATTTAGCGGCGTAATCCCTACCGTCCCAGTTTCGGCTCAAACCGGCGTGACAGCCAACGCAGACACGGCGTCCCAGGCACAGACCGAGTACGGCCAAGGAGTAAGCGCATTGCAGCGGGGCGATCTTGCCGGCGCGCGTGCGTCGTTTGAAAACGTTCTGCAACTCCTGCCGAGCAGCCCAGAAGCGCATAACTCGCTGGGTTGGGTGATGCTTGCCCAGGGAAAGACCGATGAGGCCATTGGGCATTTTTGGGCTGCGCTTCGAGTGAAACCGGCGTTTGCTCAGGCACATATAAATCTATCGAACGCCTTGGTGCAGAAGGGCGATCATGAGGGAGCAGTGCAGCAGGCGCGCGATGCTGTGCGGGTTGCACCGCGGGATTCAGAATCGCATCATGCGCTCGCGCGAGCGCTGGCATTTACGGGCGATAGCAAGAACGCGTTGACGGAGATCAGGGTAGCCAGCGAACTGGAACCGACTCGGGCCGATTTACACGACGAATTCGGCACGCTGCTGGTGCAGCAGTCGAATGCCAAGGAAGCCGAGTCGCAATTTGAAGAGGCGGTGCGACTCGATCCGGGAATTGCGGCGGCGCACCTGCATCTGGGCGTTTTGAGATTGCAGAAAAAATCAGGGGATGCCGGCCTATCTGAACTTCGCGTTGCTACGCGACTGGCGCCCCGAGATCCGCAGGCGCATTACTACCTGGGCAAAGCTCTGCAGCAAACGGGCGATGCGGATGGAGCTATCAGCGAGTTGCAGAGCGTGGTGAAACTACAGCCTGATTTCCCAGAGGCGCAGAAGGAATTGGGTTTGCTGCTGCAACATTCTGGGAACGCGAATGGCGCGGCGGAAGCATTCCGGCAGGCGGTGCGCCTGCAACCGGGAAATGCTGAGTCGCACAGCAACCTGGGATTGGCTCTCTTACAGGTTGGAGACGGAGACAACGCCATTGCGGAGTTCAAATCGGCGGTGCAGCTGCGCCCCGGGGACACCAGTTACCGCGCGAACCTTGGCGTCGCCTATCTGCAAAAAACTGATTTCGACGCGGCGATCATCGAATTTCAGTCGGCACTTGCAGACGCGCCCAATGATGCAACGCTGCACTATGATCTGGGGCTGGCGTTAAAACTGAAGGATAAACTTCCGGAAAGCATCGCGGAGTTGCGCAAAGCAGCGGAGTTGGATCCTCAGCAAGCGGATGCGCATTACACGCTGGGAGTCACGCTTTGGCAGCAGGGCGAATTGCCCGCGGCGGAAAGTGAGCTGCGCGCTGCTGTTCGGGCGAAGCCTGATTACGCGGAAGCTTTCTACACATTGGGCACGGTCTTGAAGCAGCAGGAAAAATGGCAGGATGCTGCTGGAGCGTTGCGTGAAGCTATTCGACTGCAGCCGGACTTCGCCGGCGCGCACACGACGCTGGCGGCAGTGCTCCGGCAGCTTGGCGACAGGCAGGGTGCCGCTGAAGAGAGTCGCGCGGGCGCGGCCATGGCTAAGCAGACAACGGACACGCAGGCTGCGGTGTTCGCGACCAATTCTGGCACGCGTTTGATGAATGCAGGCGATCTTGATGCTGCGATCTCGCAGTTTCGATCTGCTATTGCGGCTGCGCCGGGATATGCACCCGCCCATTATCAATTGGGATTAGCGCTGCAACGAAAAGGTGAGCGCGAAGCATCGGGCAGAGAATTGAAGAGAGCCACGGAGCTTGATCCGCGACTGAAGACTACCTCTCCTTAAACGGAGAATTTTGTTCAGGGACCTTTACGCAGCGCGACTAATTCAGTGGCCACCGGAACGCCGCGTACTACCTTGACGTGAAGTACGGCTTCGAAGGGCTTTAAGTCAGCTGCTTTCGACACCGAGAGTTTCGACAACAATTCCTCCAGAGTCTGTTGACGGGAAACATATTCAACGGCAGCTTGCGTTCCCATGGTCGTGGTGCCCGCCAGGATGAGTTCCGAACGCGCGTTGTTTAACCCGCGCACAAGGGCGACGACGGAATAGTCTTCAGTGAGGGTTTGGTTGTTGGGGGAAGCCAGATATTCCTTTGGTTCGCCATTTCTCGGATGAACATTGATGATTTCGGTGTTACCACGGCGGGTGCCAGAGGGAATTTGCCTGAAGATAAATTCCTTGGTGCCGGGAATATCAAGAAGGGACAAATTCTCAGAGGGCGAGCCGATAAAAATCAGGTCATTGTTCTTGGCATCGTCCAGTGTAAAGAGGCTTCCACGTTTTACGCGTATCTCTTGATGAAGGGCCGCAAAAACTTTGTCGAGTTCGTGTACCGCTAAGACTTCGCCAACACCTGTGTAGTGATCCAGGATCGGCCCGCCGGCGTCGCGCACGGGATTGTAATAACGCATGCCCACATCTGGTCTGCCGGCAAAAGGGGCGTTGCTGAAGATTACCCACGGCTCTTCGGGGCCGGTTAGAAATCCACGCCAGAAGGTTGGGAAGGCGGCGGGAATGCCCGGGCGTTCGCTGACGGCACTAGTCTCGCCAGCCTTGCGCGGGAACAACAAGGAGGCCATCACCGTTAAACTTGCGGCGAGTAAGACCGCTAAAGTCCCCACGGCAATCGCCCACTTGCGCGGGATCTGCTGCGGTACCGGTTCGTGCTCTTGATGACCTTGAGCGTCGTGGCGTCCTCCGTTGTTGCCTGCCGGGGGATACCTGGCACCTGGGGTCCGCGGATGAAACGTCAGAACATAGGTTCCCTTCGGTAATTCGACCAAAACGGGGTCGTCGGCTGCGGCGTCACCGCTGTAGTACTCAGCGAGTTTTGCTCGCAGGCGCCCCGCTTGTACTCGCACCATGGAGTCAACCTGCGGATCGAAATCGTCTTGGCGACCGAACACTTCGGTGGCGATCTGATATTCCTTCAGTGGAGCGCCTGGGTGATCCAAGGCATGTTTAGCGATATACCTCAGGAGCTTGCAGAGTGACTCGGAGCCATGCAAGACGGAGCTGTTGGCGAGCTTTTCGATTTCAGCCTGGATCAGAGTCTTGTCGAGCAAGTCAACTCCAGTAACAGGGTTGTAACACGAACGCGTTGGTGGATGCAACATGCAGCAAAAGAAGCGCTTATTCGATGTAACCGTGTCTTACGGGATGAGACTTGCCCAAGCATCGATTAAATTGATAAGAGGTAACCACTTAATTGTTCGATTGCCTTTCCGCTGCTTAGTTTGTTGTACTTGCGGCCGGGCTCCGGCTAACCCCGGGATCGATGGCTTCGAGAAGTAGCTGTGTACGTCGAGGGGTCCTGCAGGATGCGAGCGTTTATCCTGCTGTTGGTGGTCCACACAGTAGTTCACGAACCCATATAAATATCAGTCGAGGATGGTGTTCGGCAGCGGTGTGTTCGCGTTGGCAGAGATTCCAAGAGGTCTTCGAGGAGGGGTGTAATGGCGAGACGATCAGTGTGGGTGGCTCTGGTACTTTTCTGCTTCTGCTTTAATCTGTGCACGTACACGGCTGCAGGCCAAGCCGTTTTCGGCAGCATTATTGGCACGGTCACAGACGCGCAGGGAAATGCGGTGAGCGGCGCGAAAGTCACCGTCACATCGATATCGAAGAACACCACGTACGAAACGACCTCGAACGAAAGTGGTAACTTCGCGGTCACGCACTTGATCCCGGATGAGTACAGAGTGCAGGTCGAGGCTCCTGGTTTCAAGGCTTATCAGGTCGAACGCGTTGACGTTAACGCTGACTCCTCGGTAAATCTCGACGTTCCGCTGCAAGTCGGAGCCGTGACACAAACGGTCGAAGTGACCGGCGATATCCCGCAACTGCAAACGGACCGCGCGGACGTGGACGTGCAGTTCAGCCAGAAGTATGTGGAAGATTTGCCGATCCTGAACCGCAACTTTACGAACTTCGAATTGCTGTCTCCCGGGACACAGAAATTGCCGGGTTTTAACCACGCCGCAACGGAAAATCCGCAGGGCGGCGGGCAGATCCAGGTGAATGGACAGCATTTTTCGGGAACCAACTTTGAGTTGGACGGGACTGATAATCAGGATCCTATTCTCGGCATCATCGTTGTGAATCCGAACCTCGACGCAGTTGGTGAAGCCAAGATAGCGCTTCAGGATTACGATGCAGAATCCGGCAAGGCCACGTCCGGTGTGGTTAAGGTGCAGACCAAGTCCGGCTCGAACGAAATTCACGGTACCGGTTTCTTCTTCAACCGCAATAGCGATCAGCAAGCGCGCGACCCCTTCACGAACAAGCCCGGTGTGCCGTTGGCGGCCGCAAATTGGAGGCAATTCGGCGGATCGGTCGGCGGTCCTATCATCAAGAACAAGCTGTTCTTCTTTGGGGATTATCAAGGTACACAGCAAACACAGGGCATCACGAACCTGTACACGGTTCCGACCCAGACCGTAGTTCAATCATGTAATCCTGCGACGAACGCGCAGAGTGCCACTCCGGGCTTTTGTGATTTGAGCGAGTATCTTAATGCCTACGGAGCGCCGGTAGGCGGTGTTGCCAGCGGGCAAATCTTTGATCCCAATACCGGCAATCCACTTACGGGCAGCGGCCGCACGCCTTTTGCAAACAACCAGATCCCCATTGGCCTGATCGGACAGAATGTCGGTAACGTCCTGGCGTTATTCCCGGCGCCGACAGCCGGCGGTGTTAACGACAATTTCGTGGCTAGTGGTTCGGGCCCCTTTGATCAAAAATCGTTTGATGTCCGTATCGACTACAGCGCTCCGCGCAATTATCAGGTGTTCGGTCGCTTTAGCTTGGATTACTTTTCGCTATCCGGGACGGGCGGACTGGGAGCCCTGGGCTCAGTGGGCTTTGGCCCGGGTGGTCTGAATGGTAGTTCCAATGTACACAATTACAGCTTGGCGCTCGGTGTAACTAAAGCGATCGGTACCAAGTGGCTTACCGATGTGCGCTTCGGGTATTTCAAATACAACCCAAAAACTGCGTACTCCGACGGAACTCTGTCGCCCATGGACAAACTCGGATTCCCTGGACTGAACTCGGGACCGGGAATTGTCGGGCCGCCGACTACCGGCGGGTTCTCGGGATTCCTGTTTCAAAACAACGGCGGCAACAGCTTGAATGGTCAACTAGGTAACAACAACGCCGGCACTTATGCATTCGGCGATGGTCTGGACCCGGCGCGTTGCAATTGCCCACTGACAGAGAGCGAACAACAATTCCAAGTGGTGAACAATTGGACGCGCACCCAAGGCAACCACACCATCAAGTTTGGCGCGGATATTCGTTATGCGATGAACCTTCGCGTGCCCAGCGATCAAAGCCGTGCGGGTTTGCTCTTTTTTGATCAGCTCGGTACCGGGAATGCGGGGTCCAATGGTCTCGGAATTGCGACGTTTCTTCTTGGGCAGGTCACCCAGTTTCAGCGGTACGTAAGCTCCAGCATAAGTGCTGCCGAACGCCAGAAACGGTGGTTCTTTTATGGTCAGGATTCCTGGCGCGTCAGCCCCAAATTTACGTTTACGTACGGTCTGCGCTGGGAGCTCTACTTCCCCGAAACCGTCAACGCTAAGGGTAACGGAGGCTTTGCTAATTTGAATGACGGCCTTATCAGGGTCGCCGGGTTCGACGGTGTAGGGTCGAACGGCAATGTGTCAAATACGTACAAGGCGCTGGCACCGCGTTTGAGCGTCGCTTATCAGTTCGATCCAAAGACCGTTGTACGGCTGGGTTATGGNCGCGGTTTCGACATTGGCGTGTTTGGCTCTAACTTCGGACACGTAGTCACCCAGAACCTGCCGGTTNTAGCTCGACAGGACCTGTCNGATACGAGCTTTAACACCGCGGCCTCAAACAATCGGAGCGCGATTTTCACGCTTTCGCAGGGTCCTCCACCCTTCGACTTTGCACCAGTGCTGGGCGGCATTTCATCGCAGGGCACCTTACCGATAAACGGCGTCGACGGCAAGACAAGTGCCGGAGCACGCCCCCTGGTTCAGCGGCTGCCCACCATCGATCAGTGGAATGCAACAATTCAGCGGCAGGTTACTCCTACGCTCAGCCTGACCGTAAGCTATATCGGCAATAAAGGAACGCACGTTTTCGCCGGCGAGGGCCCGTCCTATAACAACAACGAGGTTGCAATCGGACCCGGAGTCAATCCTGTAGCCTGTGATGCCGTGACGGGAGTCTGCAAATTGGGTGGATTTACTCCGGCGCAAGCGCCTGCGAATCGCCGACGGTACTTCCTCAATGGCGTGCCTGCGTTCCAGTATCCAGGATTTACCTTTACGGACGCTCAGAATGTACAGCATCCAACGCCTCCTTGTTGCGCCGTCGATACTTCGTATTACGGCAACGATGCCGACAACAAATACAACGCCTTGCAGATTAAGGCCGAAAAGCGCGTGAGCAGTGGTTTGCAGTTCCTCGCGCACTACACCTTTTCTCACGCCTTCGTTTATGATTCCAATTACTTCTCCGTAAACAAAAAGTTCTCATGGGGACCGAACCCGTTCAATCGCAATCAGGTGTTCGTGGCCAACACGATCTACGAATTGCCTGTCGGAAGAGGCAAAAGGTTTATGACCGACTCTGGCCGGGCGATGAATCTGATCGTGGGTGGCTGGCAGATTACCAACACTCTGAGCTACGGCACAGGGCTGCCGTTCACTCCGAGCATCGGGGAGTGCGGCACTATCTCCGATGCTGGGCCGTGCCGTCCGAACCTTGCGCCCGGACAAAACTATAACGTGGGAAAACGCACCGCTGCATGCCCGTCAGGCACGGGCAACTGTACTTACTGGTTTACACCTGTGGCACCACTGTCCTACGGTAGCCAGTTGAACGCCGGTAACACTGGAGTCGACTCCTGTACCTTCGGGCGGCCAACATCCGGTCCGTTTGCTCTACCGGCTTGCGGGCAGATTGGTAATGCGGGTTACAATTCGCTGCGTGGTCCGCATGCCTTCTACGACGACCTGGCACTCTCGAAGGCCTTCACCATTACCGAACGAGTCAAGGCGGAGTTCCGNTTCGATGCCTATAACCTCTTCAACCACCCGGTGTTGGGCTTTAATTCCAACCAGGGCAACACTTGCATCGATTGCGGCGGCAGCGCTGGTCAGATCACTGACATTGAGGCCGATTCCGCACCGGGTTCGCCGGTGGGTATGCGGCAACTGCAATTCGGTGTTCGACTCACTTTCTAACTCCTACTACTCATAACAACACGGGGAGTCCCTCGCGGGCTCCCCGTTTTTTATGCTCTAATCGTTTTCGGAGTACGGCAGGCAGCGGCTGCGGTTTTTACTGGCTATGGATCTTCGTCAATTCAGATATGCGCTGTGCTCGCAGCTTGTTCTCGGTTTGTTGTTCCTATTGCAACTTTCGGTTGAGGCGCAATCGGTTGCTAAGGCGCCGCCTTCTTACGATGAAATTCATCGGCTCACGGAACAAGGCAAATTCGACGATGCGCTGGCGGAGTTGGATGAAATCTCCAAAAGCAATCCAACGACTAAGAATTTGTCACATGAATTTGGCGTTACTTACTATCGAAAGGGAGATTATCGCAATGCGATTACCGCGCTCCAGCGGGCGATTGCTGAAAACCCCGACGATACCGAGGCTACGCAGCTCATTGGGCTTTCACTGTATCTTTCCAATAAGCCGGCGGAAGCGATCCCTTATCTTGTAAAAGTGCAGTCGTGGTATCCGAGCGCCAATGTAGATGCGTCGTACATTCTTGGTGTCGCGTACATTCAGATGAAAGATTATGCGAGCGCGCGGCGAGCGTTCGCAAAAATGTTTCAGGTTCCACCCGATTCGGCTGCCGCGTATCTTTTCACGGCACGGCTACTGCTGCGCCTTGATTTCGCTCCGGTAGCGGAGGAATACGGCAAGAAAGCCATTGAGCTTGATGCTAAGCTTCCGCTGGCCCATCAAGTGTTGGGCGAGCTTTATCTATACGAGAACAAGCTTCCCGAAGCGACCGCGCAACTCCAACAGGAATTGGCTATTAATCCCGGCAATCCNGCGGCGTACTACAAACTCGCCGACGCTTATTCCCGCGCGCAGAAATTTGATGAAGCGGAAAAACTTTTGCAGCGGTCAATCTGGCTCGATGCAAATTCGAGTGGCCCCTACATTCTGCTCGGAAAAGTGTTAGAGAAAAAGGGAGAGAGCGAACTTGCCGTGCGTGCTTTGCAGCGCGCGCTGGCGATGGACCCCAACAATTCCGTAACGCACCACCTGCTGGGACAGTCTTATCGAGCGCTGGGACGGATGGACGATGCGGAGCGTGAATTGAAAATGGCGGAAAGTTTGCAAGCGGCCAGGGATCAGAAACCGTAAAACCCCGGGAATGTATTGTTAAAGAAGTGCTGATGTTGATGCGTCAGGCTGGAATCGAGTTTATGTCCGCGAAATACACGATTGTTGGTCTCGGAGAATTGTTGTGGGACGTGTTTCCCAATCGCAAAGAGTTAGGCGGAGCTCCCGCCAACTTTGCGTANATGGTTAGTCTGCTGGGTGACGAGGGAGTGGTGGCCAGCCGCGTCGGGCGGGATCGCCTGGGAAACGCCGCCGCGCGGAGATTAGCGAAACTCGGGCTATCGCAGGAGTGGCTGCAACTGGATACGAAGAGCCCGACAGGCACGGTGAAAGTGCAAGTGTTCGAGGACGGCCAGCCGAAATTCCAAATCGCCGAAAATGTCGCCTGGGATAACTTCGAGTGGAACTCGCAATGGCAAGCGCTGGCTGGACGGGCTGCTGCGGTATGCTTCGGCTCGTTGGCGCAGCGCTCGGAGCGGTCGCGAGAAACCATTCGGCTGTTTCTTCAAAACTTGCGGCCTAACGCTCTCAAAGTTTTCGATGTGAATTTACGCCAGTCTTTCTTTACCGCCGACATCTTGCGTGAATCGGCAAAGAATGCCGACATCATGAAGGTTAATGAGGACGAATTGTTACGGGTGGCGGAGCTTCTGGGATACAAAGCAAATACGAAAGAGGCGCCGGGCCCGTGGCTTTTGCGCACGTGTGGATTGAAGCTGGTGTGCATAACGGAAGGTCCGAGCGGAAGTTCGCTCGTCGCCGCAGACGGTGTGCACGGGCACCCGGGATTTCCGACGGAGGTCGCGGATACCGTGGGCGCCGGCGATGCATTCACCGCCGCGCTGATCCATCACTATCTTCGCGGAGCAACTTTAGATGAAATGAATGTGGCTGCGAACCGCATGGGTTCCTGGGTGGCGTCTCAGGTGGGAGCTACGCCGAAACCGGATGTGAAATTTCTGAAGTCGGTGCTGCACTCAAGCGTTCAACAGTTGGATTAGTTTGCAGACGGTGTCGCAGCTTTTGCCGCCACTGGCGGCGCAGCATCTTGTTCTTTTGCCAGGCGGTCAGCCATCGGCTTTGGCAAGTCGTGCAGCAAATTCAGGAACGCGCCGTTGGTCCATCCGAAGCCCACAATATTGATGTGATATCCGGCGGTGACAGCGGTTTCCGAGGAGCGGGTCACGGCATTGTATTTTTCTCGGATGGTGCCATCCCGCCGAAAATTTTCCGCGACGGTAGAGAGAAATTTGTAGGAGACGCGATCGGCGTCTTCGTTGAAGCCGTAACGGCGCATGCCTTCGTCCGAGATCAGTTGATTAGGGGCCCAGGCGTAGGGAAAATCCCACTGGCCGCCGGTTTCGTGAGGGCTCATGACCAGGCCGCCCGGCTGCTCAAAGATGGAGAGATTCTTCATCACCGCTTTGGCCTGGTCCGGAGTGGCTAATCCCGCCCACATCGGATAAAAAACGGTGACGTAGGCGTACGTGGATTGTTGGTTTTTAACGAAGTTATAATCGAAAAACATTCCGGCCTTTTCGTTCCACAAATATTTGTCGATATTTGCTTTGCGCTCATCGGCCACGCGCGCCCACTGGTGGGCTTCCTCGGATTTTCCGAGGGTTTCGCTCATTTGCTGCAAGTCTTTTTCGGTCTTGTATAGAAGGCTGTTGAGGCATACGGGGGCGTAGTTCTGGGTGCCTGCGCCGTAAGAGCCGAAGCGAAAGGAAATGTCATAGCCGGATTCGCGCATGGAGCGGTCGCCTTTATAGAAATCCGCGCTGAGAGCGATGTCTTCGGCGGTCTCGCACTCGGCGTGTTCACCCGCGACCTGCGCAACTTTGGGCGAAGCATCGTGACCGGAGTCACATACGCGCACGCTGTACTGTGCGCCAAAGGTCTGTGGTTCAGTTTTGCCGGGATCTTTGCGCACCAAATAATGATCATCGAGCTCGGGGCGGCGCAGAAAAAACGCGGCTACATCGCGATAGTGGCCAGTTTCATCCTTTACGCTTTCGGGGGATGGGCCATTCCCTCGATCGAAGTAGCGCGACAGGCCGGTTGAGCCAGCGAGATGCGGTTCTTGCGTCCACATGTCGTGGTCTCTCACGGCCAATGCGTATGCTCTGGCGAGCCAATTCTTATCCTCATGCCCGGCGGCTTTTTGCGAGTCGTAGACGGAGAGAATCATGGAAGTAAGAAATGGCGGCTGCGAGCGGCTCAGATAATAACTGCGGTTGGCGTTCAGCACGTTGCCGTAGTGTTCGATCTCGAAGAAAAAATTCTCAACCATGCCACGCGCCAGATCTAGTCGTCCGTCGCTCACTAGTCCGCGAATAATGAAATAACTGTCCCAGCCATACATTTCATTGAAACGGCCGCCAGGAACTACATATTTATTTTCGAGGTAGAGGAGACCGGGAGGATTCAAGCTATCCGCATCGACTTGGCCGGGGCGATGAATGACCGCTGGCAAATGTTTCACTTCAAACTTGCATTGTTTCTGCAATGCGGTGAGCGCAGCGGGCTCGTGAAAATCCGCGGGGAGATACATGACCGAGTTGGCTGCGAATTTTGGATCCACCACGGTTGAGCATTCGTTCATGGAGCGCGTCAAGGTGTCCCAACCGGTGGAAATGTAGGCGCGTATTGGGGCGAGACCGTGCGGATCAGTTTTGGNGTCGGGACGTGCCGGAANGACCGCGATGGTGACCGCAACAAAGGCGAACGCCGTCATAAAAGTGTGGTAGCGGCGAGTTGTAATGAAGCGCGCTTTTAGCCTGGAAACGTGACCGGCAAGGGTGTGCATAGTGC
>JGI12053J15887_10000600_pt1 | contig 15067 bp, 13 predicted proteins | sample MedBloCAOM1_O3_FD_15887 | JGI IMG/M metagenome (IMG submission 15887)
AGCCGGCGCAGGCCCGCAAGCTTCCGTCGGAACGTAGTCTCAATTTCGATTTCGGCACCGTCACCCTCGTCGACGGCCCCCCCTTCAACCGACGGCAGATCGTGATCCGGCAATTCGACGACCCTTCCCGCTTCAAAATGCGGTCGGGCGGGATGATGGCTGGCGACCGCATTGCATTCTCCGAAAACATTCCGTCATCGGGGTTCGGGAAGATCAACTCGCCCTGGGTGCCATTGTGCATCTTGTCCAGGATTGCGAGCGCAGGATCGGAAAGCGGCACGACATGGTCCTGGTGCATCTTCATGCGTTCGCCGGGGATCTTCCAAGTCGATGAGGCGCGATCGATCTCGGACCAGCGGGCATCCACCACTTCGTTGGTGCGGCAGGCCGTCAAAATCAGAAAGCGGAGCATCGAAGCTGCGGTGCCGCCTGCTGCGGACAGGTCAGCCATGAACTGCGGTGCTTCGGCGTAGGGCAACGCTGGATGATGCCGCACGACGCGTTTCGGGCGCCTTGGAAGTTTCTCGCGCAGCTGTTTGGTGAGCTCGGCAGGATTTCGAAAATCGGTGTCGTCAACATCGACGTTCTTCGCGATGATTGTTTCGATCCGTCCGCGGACACGATTCGCCGTCTCGCGCTTCTCAACCCAGATTGGCCGGAGCAATTCGTAGATGTGGCTGGGGCTTGATCTCCGGGATCGTGAGTTTTCCGATCGTCGGGTAGGCGTACCGTTTGAGCGACGACGGCCATTGATCGCGGTGCTTCTTGCTCCAGGTTAACCAGCGCTCGCGAATGTAGATTTCGGCGCATTCTTCAAAAGTAGGCAGATTGAGCTTGAGTTCTGTAGCTTTCGCTTCCTGGCGCGCCGCTCGCTTCTCCTGCACGATGTCAACGCCAGGCGTACTGCGATCACCCTTGACTCGAAGACGCGCAGCATCGCGAGCTAGACGCGCATTCTTTAGCGACACGTCCTTGAGCGAGCCTAGGCCGAGCCACCGCTGCTTGCCGTCCTTCCAGTACCGGTAGCTCCAGTTCTTCGACGTGGGGCTTGCGACGACGAGGTAGAGACCATCGCCGTCAGGGTATTTGCCAGGCCGAGTTTCGCGTTCGACGTCGAGTGGCTTGAGCTTACCAGGCATGTGTTCTCCCTCACGAAATCCGTCCTCCGAACCCACGGTCAAAAGCTACGGTTTGCGCGGTGACTAGGGGTAACATCGCGGAACTAGCCGCAACAGCCTTCGTCGCGCTACTCGTTGTTTTTGCTGTCGATTCGAACAATCGGATACAGAGAAGAACAGTGTAGTGGCGGAGGGAGAGGAACTGGGGTCGAACCTTCTCCACGTAAGCCAGCGTGCCTGGGCGGGCCCTGGCGGTCGTGGTTCCTGGCAAATGCGGCCAAGGCCACCTAAACGAGCCTATAGCGGCCGAGCCCTTGGCGATCGCGTCCTGCCGGCAGGTAGCTAGAATTTTCTAACGACGTCTCGCACTGCCGGCGACCCCTGCGCATGCCGCCGCCTCGGGTTCCGTTGGAACCACCGCCAATGGTTTCTGCGGCCTTCGGTCGCTCGGGACTGCTGCTGTTCTTGTCCGCTCGCGAGTTTGTGTTGTTGCCTGGCTCCTCACCTTAACGAAGCGTACCATCTGGCCGCGGGGCACCGACAATTCCGTGCGAAGGGCTTGCGGGATAGCCGCCCGTTTGAGCCATGGCCGCAGTCGACATTGTCATCCAAACGGCAGCGCCGACGATCTAGAAGACTTCATGACCGTTGCCTCCACTCTTTGCTGAAGGTCAATTGGCGACGAAAACGCACGTTCCCTGCAATGCATCGTGCCGTGGCCGGGAAAAAGAGCGAACCCCGCGCGTGAACGGAGATTCCGGGAACCGATAGAGCGCTGCCGCCCCGTGTGCTGGGTCCTTGTAGTCGGATGGATCGAGGATTAATCTCTGATCGGGGACAGGCAGACTCCCCATCAGGCGCTCGCCGTCCAAGCTCTGCGCAACACTCGCTTGTGTCGAGGAGATTGCGCATGGACGGAGTTGTCCACTTGGTCGCTCCAGATCGACCAATCCCGAGCAATTCGGCACGTCCGATGGCAGCTCCGTCCGCCTCCGAACAAGCGCGCGATCAGGTGCTGCTCCGCGTGGAGTCGATCACCAAGCAATATGCGAATCAGGCAGCACTCTCGGATGTCACCTTCGACATTCAGGCAGGTGAGATTCTCGGCATCATCGGTCCGAACGGCGCCGGCAAGACAACCTTGCTCGAGGCAGTCGCCGGCATCCTACCGATAGATAGAGGTGACGTCCGCTGGCACGGAAAACCGTTGCCGCCTTCGCGGCGACGCGAAGCCATATTCTACCTTCCCGACGGCGTGCGACCTTACCTGGACCAACCTGTCACGAGGGTTCTATCGTTCTTCGCAGGGGTCTATCGGAGATCGACCGACGAGATCTCGGGTGCAATCGAATCGGTGGGTTTGACGCCGGTTCTTCGCAAGCGCGTGTACGCGCTGTCGAAGGGCTACGGCCGAAGGCTGATGTTGACGCTGGGATTGCTTACGCCGCAGCTCCTGCTTCTCATGGACGAACCGTTCGACGGCTTTGATCTCCGGCAAACCCGCGAAATCGTGAGTTTGCTGCGCGCCGAGGTAGCGAAAGGACGCACCTTCGTCCTTGCAATCCATCAGTTGGCGGACGCCGAGCGGGTTTGTGACCGCTTCATTCTTCTGGTCGATGGTCGTGTTCGTGGCATCGGAACCCTTAGTGATCTCCGTAGCCGAACAGGGATTTCCAGTGGAAGCCTGGAGGATGTTTTTCTTGCGCTTACCTGAAACATTCCGCGTTCAAAACGCTCCAATGCGGCCGCTGCTCGTCAAGGAACTGTGGGAGATCCTTAGCGGCCGGGCGTTGTGGACCATGCTGCTGCTGATGTGCCCGCTGATTGGGTACAGCTTTTCCCAGGCTGCTTCGCTGTATGGCGAAGCGAGTGTCACAGGGCTTCAATCACCGGTGCTTGCGAGCAGTCTGTCGCCGCTGGACGGCGTCCTGGTTCCTACCCTCGGGGCCTTTTATGTAGCAGTCACGCTCCTGTTTCCCTTTGTCGCCATTCGTGTCCTCGGTCAGGAAAAGGAATCGGGTGCCCTGCGTCTTCTGGTCCAGTTGCCCTATCGTTCGTCCAGCTTGATTGCAGCCAAGCTCGCGGCCGTGCTCGCCGCTTGGGTGCTTTCAAGCATCCCCGCGATCTCCGCACTAGTCATCTGGGCCATGCAGGGTGGGCACTTGTCCGCACCGGAAACGTTGAACCTGCTTTTTGGACACCTGCTCTATGGGCTGCTTGTCGGCGCCATCGCATTATTTTCTGCTTCAGTATCGGAAAGCGCGGCGACTGCCGCGATCGTTACGCTTGCCTTCACGATCGGTTCATGGGTGCTGGATTTTACCGTGGCCGGCCAACCCGGGCTACTCGCGTGGATTGCCCGCCTGTCGCTGACCCAGGTGTTGCGTACGTTTGAGCAAGGTCTCTTGTCGGCAGGCCTTGTCGTGGGTATCGGCGCGGCGATGTTCGGTTTCGCCGCGCTGGCGAACGTTTGGCTGCCGCCGGGAGTTCAACTCCGCGACAAGGTCATTCGTTCGATCGTGTGGGTTTTGGTAGTGGCGCTCGCTCTCGGCCTGGCAACGCAGATCAGACTCACGTTCGACGCCACCGAAGATCGACGCAATTCTTTTCCCCCAGCCGACCAGCACCTGCTCGCATCTTTGGCACAGCCTCTGGTCGTGACGGTTAATCTGGCACCGGAAGACCCCCGCTACGCCGACCTGCAACGCAACGTGCTGGCGAAGCTGGAACGCGCAATGCCTGACGTGTCGATCCGACTGGCGAGCGGGCGGCAAAGCCAGGCAGCCGCTGCGGGCGAGGATCGCTACGGCGAAGTCGAATACACCTATGACGCGCGATCGGACGTCAGCCGCTCGACCAGTCCCCGAGAAATCCTTCCCATGCTTTACGGCCTCGCGGGGGTTAGTCCCCCCGCACCTGCCCCGGGAAGCGATTATCCGGGTTATCCGCTGGTTGCCGGCAGACAGGTCGCTCTGCTTTGGTTCTTCGCCGGACTTCCACTCTGCATCGCCCTCGCCTGGTGGTGGAGTCGACGTCTCCCCAAGCCACTCCCAGCACGATCATGAAGGAGGTTCACCCATGAAGATGATTAGACACCTCGGAGTCATCGCCGCCTCAGCCCTCGGCCTCACATCATTGGTACTGCCTGTCGCGGCACAACAGCCGACCAAAATCGACTTCTCAAGTGAGGCGGTCGGAGCCGAGCCAAAGGCGCTCGTGGCTGTCGTCGGCATCTGGCGGATTGAAAGTGAAGGCGACAAAAACGTTTTGGCTGTCGATGGGAGACAATGGAAAGAAGGACAGTCCTCCGCCGGCGTCGCGGATAAGGCGAGAGCGCTTTACGGTGAACGCTATGCCGAGTTTCTCGATCGCGTCCAGGCCTATGCGTACTACCCCTACGTCGTCACCAAGGACGTGGAGGATTTTCGCGGCGGTGAAATCACCGTGCGCTTTGAGGGATTGTCGGGCCGCATCGATCAGGGTGCTGGAATATTGTTCAACCTGAAGCCAAATGGCGACTACCTGGCACTTCGGGCGAATTGCCTCGAAAACAATCTGGTTCTTTGGAAATTCGAAAAAGGCAAGCGTTCATCGGTCTCCTGGGTTCGAAATGTCCCTGCCGCCACTAAGCAATGGCATGATCTTAAAGTCCGAGTCTCTGGTGCCAAGGTTGAAGGCTATCTCGATGGCAAGCTATATCTGCAGCATACGCTTTCCGAACCCGTATCAGGCCGAATTGGTCTGTGGTCAAAGGCGGACAGCTACATGCACTTCGCGGACTACACTGTGACTTCGGCCAATTGACTGAAGAGCAAGCGAGTTAGTTCAATAGAAAACGCATTATGAGAAGACCAGCGGACGTCTTCCTGTTGTACGCCGCGCGCGCTGCGCGCGGCCTCGGCGACGGTTTCGCTATCATCATCCTGCCGGCATATTTATCCGAGCTGGGCTTCGGTCCGTTTCAGATCGGAATTGTCGCAAGCGCGGCCCTACTTGGAACGGCTGCTGTGACGCTCGCGATCGGATTTCTCGCTCCTGGCAGGGATCCGCGCAATCTACTGTTCATCGGTGCTTTTGCGACAGTTGCGACGGGACTCGCATTTCAGGCTTCCGAACAATTCGCATTCATTCTCATCGTCGCCTTTATCGGAACAATGTATCCTTCAAGCGGAGACATCGGGTTATTTGTACCACTCGAACATGCCATGCTGGCCCGGGAAGCGCCGGATCATGATCGCACACGTATTTTTTCTCATTACAGCTTGATCGGCGGACTTTCCACCGCAGCGGGCGCACTAGCAGCCGCGGCGCCGACTGCTCTGGTTTCGGCTGGCGCCAGCTGCATCGGCGCTCTCAAAGCAATGTTCTATTTTTATGCGGTACTGGGTCTTCTTGCGGCGGTCATCTATCGATATTTGCCTCACGCTCAACCGCGCGACGTTACGTCTCGTCCGGTTGCCTTGGGGCCGTCGAAGGGGATTGTCTACAAACTTGCTGCTCTGTTCAGCCTGGATGCGTTCGCCAGCGGTTTTGCGGTGCAGTCCCTTGTCGCTCTGTGGCTGTTCGAGCGGTTCGGGCTGTCGCTCGCCGCGGCGAGTCTGTTTTTCTTTTGGTCCAACGTCCTGGCGGCATTTTCTTATCCCGTTGCGGCGCGGCTGGCAAAACGCTTCGGCCTCGTGAACACGATGGTCTTTACGCACATTCCGTCAAGTCTCTGTCTGATCCTTGCCGCTTTTTCGACGAACCTCCTCGTGGTGCTCGGCCTGCTGCTGGTTCGTTCGGCGCTGTCGCAGATGGACGTCCCGACACGAACGTCATATGTGATGGCTGTTGTGACACCTCCCGAACGACCTGCCGCGGCAAGCGTAACTGCCGTACCCCGCAGCCTTGCATCATCGCTTAGTCCTGCCTTGGCGGGAGCTCTCCTCACCACATCCTTCACTGGGCTGCCTCTGGTTGCCTGCGGTGCACTGAAAATAATCTATGATATCACTCTCCTCTTTTCATTTCGTCACACCAAGCCGCCAGAGGAACTGACGGATGGAAAGGCGGCGAGCCGTTCATGAGGTCTATCGATTCCAGCGTTGACGCGTTCGCCGGTTTTATTGCATCGCTCTGAGTGCGCTGGGGCTGGGAGGGGATGCGCTTTCACCCTTGGGGCCTCGCGGCATTTTTTGATAGTCTCCTGCTCAGCGCTAAGAAGTGCCGAAGAAGGCGCTGAATACGCGGGCAAGCTTGGGCTGCCACAATTGGCCTATCATTGAGTTGGGACGCCAACTCAATCGCCGTTGCCCAGTACGTTAAAGATCCACCGTGGAATCCGGATCACATTGACCATCTCCCCGCTGAGGCCCGCAGCGCCGTCCTGGCCACGTGCCAAAAACCGCGAAGCGCAGGGCATTATTTCGCTACTTATTCCCAAACTCGCGACAGATTAATCTGCACTTCGAGAAGTTCCATTGCGAGCAAGGTCCAACCTTTTGCAACGCTGCCGGTTGCCTTCACCAAGCGTATGCGTTAACGGCCGGTCACTATCATCTCGTAAGAAGCTTTTACGGAAGCGGCAAGGATTGATCTCAGTTTCGGACACAAAGACTTTTGCCCAAAACTGACATCAACACCGTGACCGCTTAACCTTTGACGGACTACGATAGGTGTGAGCGATTGAAGATTGAGGCTCTAAAGATGTTATTGCATTTTTTGCTGCGCTGACTTATGACGTGCTTAGGGGAAATACGGTCTCCCCTTGAGGCTTCGGTCCAAGAACTGTGCAACGCTCGACGTGTCGAGGTGATATGCACATGGACGAAAGCAAGAATTCAATTTCCCCCAATGAACTCGATCTTTGGTCTCCTGCTTCCGACCGGAAGTCGGCCATCGTTGATGCTTCCCCCGCTGATTTGGCGAGGGCACGCAAACTCGGCGCGCTAGGGGGGCAATCTCATTCCGACCAAATCAAGCCCTGCACAGATGACCTCCCCAGCCGAGCCTCGGTTGTCGTCTATTGCGGCAACGAGGAGGAGGTAAGCCTAGGATTTCTCATTGCGTTACGCGCAATGGGAGTCGCGGTTGTTGAACAGCCCCCCGAGCCGGCAAAGCCTCCTGTCGCGCGAGCAAAGCTGTGAAGGCGCGCGTTTTTCAATATCTGCCGCTTTGCGTGTTCTTGGCTGCGTGTGGCCCAACGGCATCGCGGAGCCCTGCCGATGCCATCACGTTCGATATATCAAAAGGGTTTGACGATTTCGAGTTTGCGACAGCGGGCGACGGCAAACCGGTTGAATGGTCGATCATTGAGAACGACGCCGGTCGAGTATTAGCACAGATAGATACCGATCCTACTGACAATCGCTTTCCGCTTGCTATCCACCGGCCGTTCACCGGACGCGACGTTTACGTTTCGATCCGCTTCATGACGATTTCCGGCAAAACCGATCAAGCTGCTGGCGTATTCGTCCGATTTGCATCGGTTGATGATTATTACGTCGCCCGCGCCAGCGCGCTCGAAAATAACGTTGGCCTTTATCGTGTCGTCGCCGGAAAGCGAGAGATGATCGGATGTATGGAGGTCAATGTGTCGGGCCAAGCATGGCACACTCTTGGCATCGCGGCGAGAGATGAACGCCTCACGATATTTTTCGACGGCAGGGAGCTTTTTGTCGCGATCGACAGGACGTTTCCTGGCCCCCCCGGCAAAGTTGGCTTGTGGACCAAAGCCGACAGCATCACCTGGTTTGAAAGCCTCAAAATCGGTTCTCTCGACTGATGGTTAGATTTGGGGCGCAGCGTCGTGCGCGAAGGAACCGAACGATGTCACATACTCCGCACCTGTCGTCAAACGATGCATCACGATCTCGTTGCTCTGTTGAGAATATCCAAACCGTTTCACACTCACTCGGAGGAATCAAAATGCGCTACCACCTAGCTCCACTTTACTGCCGTCCCTGGACGTTGAACGGAATCTCTCCGCGTCTTATCGAGAGCCATTATGAGAATAACTATGGCACAGCCTTAAATCGCTTGAACGCGATCTCCCAGGAAATTGAGCAGCTCGATTTCAGCAATACTTCCGACCAATCGCTTGCCCGGCTGAAGCGCGACGAGATTGTGGCGCTCAATTCAACACTTCTGCACGAATTGTATTTTGCAAGCCTCGGCGGCGATGGGCGCGTTCTGCCGGGCGCACTCGCGAGCGCCATCGCGAAGGACTTCGGTTCGGTCGATCGCTGGCGTCAGGAGTTTGTCGGGATTGCGAGTGGACTGGCTGGCGGTTCGGGCTGGGTGTTGCTCACCTATGTTCCGCGTGACGGACGGCTCATCAACCAGATCGCGTCGGACCATGATCAGAGCATTGCGGGAGGAGTACCTGTTCTTGCCCTCGATATGTACGAGCACGCGTATCATTTGGAATTCGGCGCGAACGCCAGCGCCTACATTGCCGCATTCATGCGCAATATCGATTGGTCAGCAGTAAAGCTGCGACATGAAGATGCAATCAAGGTCGCGCCACCCCGTCCTCTCGAGCAAAAGCAATTTGCTGACGTACCTTCGATTTCCGTCGAAGAAGTCAGGGACATGCTGAAGTCGGGAACGTCAGTTCAGATCATCGATACCCGTCCAAAGCACTACACCACTAAGGCGCGAGACATCATGGAGGGAGCGGTCTGGCGCGATCCAGAACGCTTGGATGACTGGATTGGCACCCTTTCAAAGACCGAACCCATCGTCACATTCTGCGTCTACGGCTTCCACATCGGATGTGAGACGGCTTCAAGGCTGCGTAAGGCCGGATTTGATGCCCGGTACATGTCAGGCGGACATTTTGCCTGGAAGGCAATCAAGGGTCCGGTGAGGCTTTTTGAATGACCGAGCGCTTGTCAGTTTGCGTTTGACTCTAACGTCGTAGGATATCGACATGTCGCTAATGGCAGCAGGCAGCATCGAGATACCAAATTCTCGTGGCTCAGCATTTGACCACGGGGCTCTTGAACCCGAGACTCGCCGCGTTTTCATTGCGCATACAGCCCGGGACAGCCTTGAGGTGGTTGACGCTGACACTAACCGGCACCTTGCCACGCTGCGCGGCTTTCCAGAAGCGGCGGGCGTCGTTGCTGGCAAAGGTAGCGTCCTGGTCACGAACCGCGGAAGCGCGAGCTTGGCCTGGGTTGATGCACACACTTTCGAAACCCGGACAATCCTGAATACTGGGCCGCTGCCGAATGGCGTGGCGATCGTTTCATCTTTGCAGGTCGCGGTCGTCGCTTGCATCGGGAACGACACCCAAGCGCCACAACTCCAGGTTCTCGGATTAGAAGGTGATCGGAGATGGTCCGTCGACCTTCCCGGGCGGCCGCGCTGGTGCGTGGTCAACGCGAAGGAAGAGCGGGTATTCCTGGCCATCCGCAATCCTTCCATGGTGCTGGTCGCCCGACTCCCTGAACTGAATGCGATGCAGCACTGGCCACTTCCCTCCGACGGTGCTCACGGAATGGATATCAATCACCGAGCGGATCGTCTGTTCGTGGCATGCGACGGCGGCTTACTTGTCGAAGTTGATGTCCAGTCCGGAGAGATGCAGCGCGAATGGCCCCTTGCCGGGGTGCCGGATGCGACCTTCTTTAATCCGACAAGTGGGCTGGTTCATGTGGCGATCGGAGATCCGGGGCTGATCCAGACGGTTGACCCGCTCACAGGTACCAGCACGCAGTTCAACACGGCTGTCGGCGCGAAGACGATGGCGCTTATCGAGCCGGATCGGCTTTACGTGTTCTCTTCTTTGCATAATGGAATTCTCGATCTTAGAGGAGCCTAGGCGGAGTGCCATCCGGACCCCCACTGGTTAGTAGGGCGGCCACGCTTTTCTCAATGGAGGTGAATGAAATGTCAGACAACAGAGTCAGTTTCGAGAGCGACCAGATCGGCGCCACGCCCAAAGGCTGGACGGCCACTCTCACCGGTAAGGGGGATTCGAAATGGACGGTCGAAAGCGATGAGACGGCCCCGTCAAAATCGAAGGTACTCAAGCAATCTGGTCGGGCAACCTACCCACTGCTTCTGAAGAACGATACCAACATTAGGGACGGCTTCATCGAGGTAAAGTTCAAGGCCATCGCCGGATGCCAGGACCGCGCCGCCGGCGTTGTCTGGCGCGCGCACGATGCGAAAAATTATTATGTGGTCCGGGCCAACGCCCTTGAGGATAATTTCGTTCTCTACAAGACCGTCAACGGCGTCCGCAGCGCGCTTGACATTGTCGGCCGGAAACGCGGTTACGGGGTATCCGTGTCGGTCCCGGCTAACACCTGGCAGAGCCTGCGTGTTGATTTCAAAGCCATGGGCTTCAAAGCGTCTTTCAACGGCGAGGAATTGTTTGAAGTCGACGATCCCACTTTCGCCAATGCCGGGAAAGTGGGCCTATGGACGAAGGCCGACAGCGTCACACTGTTCGACGATGTAACTTATGGCGAAACGGAATAGTTCAAGGGGGAGCCTACTCACGCGAAGCGCCGAGGTCGCTTCGGGTCAGTCTCGTCATTCTGACCATGCGCCGATCACTTCCACGATACGCTCTATGCCTATGCGCGCAAAATGGAGAAGCGCGGTAAGCAGGCCGGCCAGTTTGCTAACTGATTGTAACCTGTCGGGGAATCGCGCCTGAACCAGAGTCGCGCATGTCTGGCGACAACCCCGGATGCCGGAACACCGACGAGATCACATTGTTCGACGGCAGCGGGACTGGCACCAAGGATGCGGCGGGTCGCCCGCGTTCGTGGTGTTGGATTGCGCCGCGAAGTTCTCTAAGCGGCAGACGTCTTGGCGGCAAGGGTTCCCTCGACGAGAGAGCCAGTCTTTAGCGCCGCTCTTGGATTTGGCCGCTGCTGTCGACGACGATGGACACTTCCTTGCCGTTTTTCATCGCCTTGACGGACGTCCCTTCGGCGGTGGATTTGATTTCTCGGATTTGCGAATAGCCCGCGGCTTCAAGCTTGGCTACAAGCTCCTGCTGGGTCAGGGCATGGGCAGGCGAGAGGAGGCCAACCATCATCAGAGAGTAAAGGACCGCTTGAGAGACTGCTCGCGCCGACATGATCTGTGCTCCCTCGCTCGTGCGAACCGCGAAAACATGCGCCGACACTTCAACGTCGATTCGACACAGCGGTTCCGCCCCTCCGGGCACGCCGTGCCGTGGGCGCGGCCGCCATCTGACCGGATACCGGATTTGTGTCGTGCAGCCCTGGTTGCCGGGTCTCATCGAGATGACAGCCGCGCGGTGGTCGAAATAAGGACATTGGTTCCGGTCACGACTTAAGATAGGCTAAGCTCACGGGGACATCGCAGCCTCCCCGTCAAATGGGACCCCCATTCAAGCGCTGCTCGCCCTGTTTTGGAGCGAGCGCATGGATGTAGTTTCCCTCGATCTCACAATCTTTCTTGTTGCGACGTTTGCCGGCGCACTTGTCGCCAGCCTCTCGGGCTTCGCGTTTGGACTGGTTGCGGCTTCAATCTGGCTCTACATCCTCACGCCTTTGCAAACGGCGACGCTGATCGTCGCGTTCGGTTTGATCGTACAAGGTTACTCAATCTGGAAGCTCCGGTACGCGCTGGAGTGGGCCAAGCTCTGGCGGTTCATGTTGGGCGCCGCCATGGGGGTGCCAGTCGGCATCGCTATTCTCGGATGGGCAAACCAAGCGCACGTTCGGGCGAGCATCGGCGTATTTCTTGTTCTCTACAGCCTCTACGCACTCTTTCGACCGAAGATGGCATCGGTGACCGCTGGCGGCGCAACTGCCGACGCCGGTGTCGGATTTCTAAACGGCGTACTTGGTGGAATAACGGGACTTGCGGGCATATTGGTGACGATCTGGTGCGGCCTGCGCGGTTGGCCGAAAGATCGGCAGCGCACGATCTTTCAGCCGGTGGCGGTTGCGATCTTCGCCATGAGCGCCGCGTGGCTGGGCATCAAGGGGGCGGTATCGGCGGACACCATACGGCTATTTCTGTTCGGATTGCCGGCACTGCTCACTGGTACGTGGTTAGGTGTGAAGCTTTATGGCCACCTCGACGAAACCGCATTCCGAAGAGTGGTGTTGGTTCTCCTATTGGTGTCGGGCGCGGTGTTGATTTTCTGACGCGAGATTTTGAAAGGAGGCCACATTTCGTTGGCGTAGCCGCGTCATACGCCTCGGACCGTCCTGAAACAAAGTCGACGCTCAACCGGTTTCCGATAGTCAGGGCAGGCACTGATGCTAGGAGTTCTCGCGGACAATCTGCGGCTGAACTGCTGTTCTCGGTGGCGGCACGCCCTTGGTGCTTGCCACCACCGGTGTCTCCTCCGATAGGCCCGCGGTCACCTCGATGCGACCGTTATCGGTGAGACCAGTCTTGACGGCGAGGCGTGTGATCCGATTGTCAGTGATGGTGTACACGAAGTTGCCTTCGCCATCCGAACCTACAGCCGCGATGGGTACGGTAAGCGCATCGGGGCGCCGGTTCATTTCCAGTGAGACCTCCGCATACGTGCCGGGGTAAAGCCGTTCCTTGGGGTTGGGCAGGTCGATCTCGGTACGCATGTTGCGGGTCTCGGGATCGAGGCGTAGGGAGAAGCGGGTTACCTTGCCGATGAACGGTTTATCGTCGAAGCCAGACGGCTTGACGATGGCCGGATCGCCGACGTGAAGGTGAGGCACGTCGTTCTCCGGAACATCGCAAAACACCCGGATCGTGTCGATCCGCTGCACCGTGAAAAGTGATCCTGCGGACGGCGTGGTCCGCGTGGCCGTGGCCGCCTGGACCAAATCGCCCCGGTTCACCTGGCGCCGCGCCACTACGCCATCGAAAGGCGCCACGATCTGCGTATAGGCGAGCAGAGTCTTAATCTTCTCCACGGTGGCGGCGGCGACGTCGACCTGGTTGGCCGCTAGGTCGCGGTTCGCTTCCGCAACGCCGAGATCCGCCTTGGCGATCTCCGCGTTGGCGTGCACCTGATCGAGCGTCCGGTCGCTGATGAACTGCCGTCCCTCGCCCAACTGCTCCCGGTCTTTGGCCAAGGCGTTCTGAAGCGCTACGTCCGCCTTGTTGTGGTCCAGTTGGCGGCGCGCGCTCTCTAACGAACTTTTCCTGGCTTCGAGTTGGGCCTTGGCTTCGGCAAGCTCCTGCTTCATTTCGGGAACGTCGATCACGGCGAGCACTTGACCTGCTTTGACGTGATCGCCGATGTCGACGCGAACTTCCGAGAGGTATCCGGAGACTTTGGCGAACAGATCCGCTTCCTCGAAGGCTTCCAGGGTGGCATTGGTCTGAAGACGTTGGGCCACCGTGGCGCGGTGCGGAAGAACGAACTCGACCCGCGGCGGGCTATCCACCTTTAGTGAAGGTGCTGCCGAGGGCGATGCTGCCAGATGCCGCTCGGCAACGACGCCACCCGCGCCGATACCGACCAGCGCTACCAAGACTATTACGCCTGTTCGACCCGCGAAATTCATTGTGTTCCACCTTCAAAAACCCGTTCTGCCTGTTCGCCTATTCCGCCGCCCGAACGTGGTGTTCGGCGCGCCCGTCGCTACGATCCGAGACCGACCCGATCCTCGGCTCCGACTCGAAATAGCGGCTATGCGGGTCGTCAGGATCGAGCGACGCGGAAATCCGGGCATGCTGCGACTGGAGCGTGGCCAAGATCGCCGGCAGGATGATGAGCGTGGCGCACGTTGCGCCGAGGAGACCCCCGATCACCGCCCGCCCAAGCGGCGCACTTTGCTCTCCGCCTTCGCCCAGGCCCAGCGCCATCGGCACCATCCCGGCCAGCATCGCAAAGCTGGTCATCAGGATCGGACGCAGGCGGCTTCGTGCGCCTTCTATTGCTGCCTCCCACGGTTCGCGGCCCTCGACCCGGCTGCGCTCAGCGTAAGTCACCAGCAGGATGGCGTTTGCCACAGCCACGCCGATCGCCATGATCGCGCCCATGAAGGATTGAATATTGAGCGTGGTCCGGGTGAACCAAAGCATGAGTACGACCCCAGCGACGACGGCGGGGATCGTCAAGCCCACTGCCAGGGAAAGCCGGAACGATTGGAAATTGGCGGTCAGCAGCAGAAGGATGACACCCACCGCCATCAAGAGTCCCAGACGCAGGCCACCGAACATCTCCGCCATCGGCTGGACCTGCCCGCGCACGGTCACGTTCACCCGATCGGGCGGCTTTCCCGTGTCGCTGATCGCCTGCTGCACGCGGGCTGCCGCGCGTCCCAGATCCTCACCGGAGATGTTCGCGCTGAGTGTCAGCATGCGCTGCATGTTGTAGCGGTCATATTCGCCGAGCGCTGTGCCGTTGGTAACGCCGGCAACATTGCGGAGGTCGATCTGCTGGCCCGACCGGCGAGCGATGGGGAGGTTCTTCACCTCCTCCAGGGAATTCATCTGGTGCTCGGGAATCTCGACCTGCACCTGATAGCCAATGCCGCTCTTGGGATCGGGCCAATAATTCGCCGAGGTGTAACGACTTGACGACGTGCCCGCGACGACCGATTTCGCCACGTCATCCGTCGTCACCCCCAGCACGCCCGCTCGCTCGCGGTCTACGTTGACCTTTACGGTTGGGTAATCGAGCTCCTGCTCGAATCCCAGGTCTCGCAGTGTCGGCACCTGCGCCAATTTCGCTCGCAGCTTATCGGCGTATTGGCGGCTATCGGCCAGGTTCGGCCCGCTCACCGCCACTTCGATCGGTGTCGGCGCGCCGAAGCTCATCACCCGGCTGACGATGTCGCTTGGCTCGAATGAGAAGCGTACACCCGCCAGTTCTTGGGGCAATTTCTGACGCAGCCGCTCCTTCAAATCCTCGATGCCGATCCCGGCGCCGCGCTTAAGCTGCACCTGCAGCACCGCTTCCTCGGAGCCGGAACTCCAGAGATAAATGGTATTGATGGGGTAATTGGGCGGCTGCGTGCCGACAAAACCGA
>JGI12053J15887_10000601_pt1 | contig 15035 bp, 11 predicted proteins | sample MedBloCAOM1_O3_FD_15887 | JGI IMG/M metagenome (IMG submission 15887)
GGTACCTGACCAAGCACAGTTTCGGCGTGTACGGCACGGAGCCACCGAGCCACGAGTTCCGTTGGGAAGACGTGCAATCCGAGGTGGATCGAGAGCCGACCCGCGCCGCTGCAGTCGAGTGGTCGGGTGTCGGCACCGTTGAGTCGTGGACCACGCCGTTCAACAGGACCGGTACCGCCGAAAAGGCTTTCCTTGCCGTGCGCACCCCCGACGACTCACGGGTGCTCGCGGTGATCCCCGATCCTGCGGAGGCCGACGCGACCATTCGCGACGACATCGCGGGCGCCAAGGTGCAGGTCAACGCCGACGGCACCGCGACACTGCGTTAGAGAAGGTCGGCAAGCAGGCCGTCCACCCGCTGGCGCACCACCGCCTCCGTACCGGGTCCGACGATGGCGTGCACCCGGTCGGCCTCGACGGCTTCGATGGCGGCCTGCGCCACCACCGCGGGGCTGATCGCGCCGGCCGGCATGCCGCCAACGTCGTCGGGCGTCGCGGCCGCACCCGGCGGAACGAGCCTCGCCGAATTGGCGCCCAGCAGGGTGTCCACCATTCCGGGGCACAGCACCGTCGCTCCCAAAAGTGCTGACACCGAGCGCAGTTCGGCGTTCAGCGTCTCGGTCAGCCCGACGACCGCATGCATGGTCGCGTTGTAGGGCGCCAGCGTCGGCAGCGGCATCAACCCGCCGGCCGAGGCGGTGTTCAGGAAATGGCCGCAGCCTTGCGCGATGAGCAGCGGCGCAAAGGTGCGCACGCCGTTGACCACACCCATCAGCTTGACGTCGATCAGCCAGCGCCACGTCCCTTGTCGCTGTTCCCACGTCGGCGCCTGTTCACACACCACCCCGGCGTTGTTGCAGACGAGATCGACGCGGCCGAACCGTTCGACGGTTTCATCGGCCAGCGCGTCCACGTCCGCATCGACGCTGACGTCGGCCCGCACTCCCGCCGCCCGGCCCGGTTGACCGGACAGCGCGTCGACGGCGACGGGGATCGCATCCTCCCGGATGTCGGCGATCATCACGTTCACGCCGCGCCGCACCAACGCTTCGGCGATCGCGAAACCGATGCCGCTCGTCGCGCCGGTCACCACGGCGACCTGCCCCGTTTCGATCCTCATGCCGGTCTCCTCGACGGTTAGGGCGCGTTGGCGGGTACGTCCGTGTATTGCGGCGTATATCCCCGCGCGGAGAAGGTGAAGCCCTTACCGCTCGTTTCGCTCCGACAGGACACGCCGGACTCCTGCACGTTGCAGCGAAATCCGGCCGCCGCCAGGATCTTGTTGAACTGCAACGCGTTGGCAGGGCCTGGCACCAGCCAGAACTCCGGCTGCCCAAGCGCGACGAACTGCGGATCACCGTCGGGGTCGACGACGATCGCGTTCGGTGTGGTGGCGTGCGCAGTGGCGTCGGGCACGGAATCGGGTTCACCGGCGATGCCGAGGCCGGATTGCCAGCTGCTCGACGCCTGACAGCCCGCCTTGGTGCGCGTCAGAATCGCGCACCGCCACTTGCCGCTAGGGGTGGTGAAGTAGTAGCCGGTGACGTCGCCGACGTGCGCGACGTAGTCGAACGCATTGACGAGGTGCACGTTGCTTGACGGTGCCGGCGCCGCTGTCGAGGGGGCGGTGGCGCTGTGGGCCGGCGACTCCGAGGTGTTGACGATGCGTTCTCCCGAGCAGCCCGCAATGGCCAGCATCGCGACGGCCACCGCCGGGAGCGCGGCCAGGTTTAGGCGGATCAAGCGGAAGCCAATGGCTGCTGCGGGTCGGCCAACCGATCGGGGTCGACGGGGGCGCGGGACCGGATGAGCGACTTGACGTCGTCGAGCACGTCCCAGATGTTGACGTTCATCCCTGCCAGCACCCGGTTGTCCCGGTCCAGCCAGAACGCCACGAACTCGCGACCGTCCACGTTGCCGCGGAAGACCACGCGCTCGTAGTGGGGTGCGTGACCGGTGTACTCCATGCCGAGGTCGTACTGATCGGTGAAGAAGTAGGGCAGTTCGATGTATTCCTGTGGCTTTTCCAGCATGCCCGCCGCAGCGACCGCGGGCTGCTTGAGCGCGTTGGCCCAATGCTCGGTGCGGATGCGCATGCCGAACAGCGGGTGCTCGGCCGCGGCGATGTCACCGACGGCGAAGATGTCGGGGTCGCTGGTGCGCAGCGACGAATCAACCAGCACGCCGCCGTCGCCGAGTGCCAGTCCCGCTTGTTCGGCGAGCGCGGTGTTGGGCGCCGCGCCGACCGCGACCAGCACGGCGTCGGCATCGACGGTGGACCCGTCGCCGAGCTTGAGCCCGGTCGCTTTGCCGCCGGCAGTGGTGATTTCCTGCACGGAAGTTCCCAGCCGAAGGTCGACGCCGTGTTGGCGGTGTAGCGCGGCGAACACCTCGCCGACCTCGCGGCCGAGCGCGGCCATCAGCGGCAGCTCCGCCATTTCGACGACCGTGACGTTGACGCCGCGGTCTCGGGCGCCTGCTGCGACCTCGAGGCCGATCCACCCGCCGCCGACGACGGCCAGCGAAGAACCTTCGGTCAGTGCCGAATTCAGTGCATCGGCGTCATCGACGGTGCGCAGGAAGTGCACGCCCTCGGCGTCTGCGCCGGGGATCGGCGGCCGGCGCGGCTGCGAGCCGGTGGCCAGCAGCAGCTTGTCATAGCGCACGGCGCTGCCGTCGGGCAGTGAGACGGTGTGGGCGCGCGGATCGATCGCGGACACCTCCGTGCCGAGCTGCAGCTCGACGTGGTGGTCGCGGTACCAGGCGGACGAGGCGACGGTGAAGTCACCGAGTTCCTTCTTGCCTGCCAGGTACTCCTTGGACAGCGGGGGACGCTCGTATGGCAGATGTTCCTCTGCGGCAAACAATACGACGTGACCGTCGAAATCCTTGTCGCGCAATGCTTCTGCGGCCTTGGCACCGGCGAGGCCGCCGCCGACGATGGCAAAGGTGGACGACGTTGTCATGTCGTGGAAGCCTACTCGCACGAAGTTGTCACCGGGGCAAGGATGGGCGCGGGCTGCTGCGTCGCCGCTTCAGCCGACCCGCGCCGACAGCAACTCCTTGAGCGTCCTGGCGTTGCGGATGGCGTGTCCACCGAGGTCGTTGTTGAAGTAGACGAGCACCCGTCGGCCTTCTGTATGCCATTCGCAGATGCGGTCGGCCCACTGGCGCAACTCGTCGTCGGGGTATGACCCGGCGTACATGGAATCCTGGGAGGGTCCATGCATCCGGATGTATGCGAGGCCGCTGGTTGCCCTCGGGATGCATCGCATCGCTGCGCCGCTCATGACCACGTATGCGGTGTGGTGTCGTTCAAGCATGGCGTAGACGGCGGGGTCGTCCCACGACGGATGGCGCAGCTCCATCGCCACCGGAATCGAGTCGGGCATCACGCTCAAGAAGTGTTCGAGCCGCGCGTCGTCACGTTCCATCGCCGGATGCGGCTGTACGAGCAGCGCTTCGCGCCGACCGCCCAGCGCGGTCCAGCACCGCTCGAACCGCTCTACCCATGGTTCCGGTGAACCCAACCGCCGGAAGTGCGTCAGCCCGCGATGCGCCTTGACCGACATGGTGAAGCCGTCGGGCAGCCGCTCTCGCCAGCCGGCGAACGTGGCGTCTTTGGGCCAGCGGTAGAAACTGGCGTTGAGCTCGACGGTATCGAACTCCTCGACATAACGGGCCAGTCGCTTGGCGACCGGCAGGCCGGGCCGATACAGCACATCGGCCCAGTGGTCGTAGGACCACCCCGAGGTGCCGATGCGGATCATCGTTACTGGCTAGCCCCTGCCTGCCTGCCGAAAACCTATTTGGCCGGCAGGCTCTTGGCGTAGCCGACGCCGCGGGTGACCCAGGCCTGCAGCTGGCGTTTGGTCTTGACGCCGTCGGGCGAGACCCGTAGCCAACCGCGTGTCTCGCGGCCGGCCATCACCATCGGCTCGACGTGGTCGCGCGCCAGCAGTTTCTCTGTCTCGTCGGGCGGCACCCTTACCATCAGCCCGCCGCGGCCGCTGGCGGCCACCGACATGTTGCCGTTGATCAGGAACGCCAGCCCGCCGAACATCCGCTTTTCCTCGACGCCGCGTTCGGCGGAGATGAGTTCGCGAATCCGGTCAGCCAGGTCTTCGTCGTAGGCCATGCTGCGACGGTATCGCTACCGGGCTGGTGTCCAGCCCAGCTTGGGTCCGAGCTTTTCGGCCATGTCGGTGACGATCTGCGCGTAATCGTCCTCGTCGAAGGTGAATGGCAGTGCGAACGCGACCTCGTCGGCCCGCTGAAAGCCGGCGTGCGCGTATAGCGCGTCGGCAAGCTCGTCGGAGCTGCCGACGTAGTCGGGGGAGAAGAGCATGCCGCGCGGGCCCTGCGGTGTCTTGGTCCGCTCGAAGCGGGCCGCCGCATACGCGCGGTACTTCTCGATCTGCGCCCGAGAAGCCGAATCGGTGGGGATGACCACTAGGCCGTGGGAGACCCTTGCGGTTTCCGGTTGCGGGTGATGTGCGCGGAACGCGTCGATGTACTCGGCCTGAATGGTCGCGAAGTCGCGCGACTCAGAGCCTTCGATGCTGACCACCGAGCTGGTCAGGTAGTTGATGCCCTGCTGGCCGGCCCAGATCGCCGACGACAGCCCGCCGCCGTACCAGACGCGCGAGGCCAGCCCCGGCGAGTGCGGCTGCACCCGACGGGAGAATTGCTCGATTCCGACGGTGCCCTCGAAGTCGCTGACCGGATCGCCGCGCAGGCACTCCAAGAGGCGCTGCACCCGATCCTTCGAGAAGTTCTCCAGCTCGTGGGTTTCCGGGTACAGCTTGGTCTTGAAGTGGTCGTAGTGGATGGGCACGCCGACCGACACTCCCGGGTTGATCCGACCGCCCGACAGGACGTCAACGGTGGCCAGATCCTCGGCCAGTCGAAGCGGGTTCTCCAGGCCCAGCGGGATCACTGCGGTGCCCAGTTCGATGCGGCTGGTTCGCTGAGTGGCCGCCGCCAGTATGGCGATCGGCGACGAGATACCCGGCTGCAAATGCCGGTGGCGCAGCCAGACGCTGTCGAAGCCGAGCGCTTCGGCACGCTCGATCATCGACAGCGTCTGCTCGTGCCCGGGTCCCGGGTCGTCCTCGTCGAATCGGCCGATGGTCAGGAACCCGAGCTTGCGCAACGGCTTTCCCCGTTCTGGCACGGATCAGGCCGCGACGGTGGCGGCGTCCGCGGCCGGCTCCAGCGCCTGCAGGATGATGTCGGCGACGTCGGTCATCGGCTTTACTTCCAGCGCCTCGAGCACATCGGCCGGGACGTCGTCCAGGTCGGGCTCGTTGCGTTGCGGGATGAAAACCGTTGACAGACCGGCCCGTTGCGCGGCCAGCAGCTTCTGCTTGACCCCGCCGATCGGCAGCACGCGCCCGTTCAGTGTCACCTCGCCGGTCATGCCGACGTCGGAGCGCACCTGACGCCCTGTCGCCAGCGACACCAGCGCGGTCACCATCGTCACACCCGCCGAAGGGCCGTCCTTGGGCACCGCGCCCGCGGGGACGTGCACATGGATCCGACGGTCCAGCGCCTTGGGGTCGACGCCCAACTGCTCGGCGTGCGAGCGCACGTAGGACAGCGCGATCTGCGCCGACTCCTTCATCACGTCGCCCAATTGACCCGTCAGCTGCAGACTCGGCTCGCCGTCGGTGGCGCCTGCCTCGATGTAGAGCACGTCACCGCCGAGGCCCGTCACCGCCAAGCCGGTGGCNACACCCGGCACCGCCGTGCGTTCGGCCGATTCCGGCATGAACCGCGGACGGCCAAGGTAGCCAACGAGATCCGGCTCGTCGATGGTCAACGGGGCCGCCGGGGCGGCGACATCAGATTGGGCGCGGCTTTGCTCTAATTCCGTCGTCGCCTTGCGCAGCGCCTTGGCCAGCAGCCGCTCGAACTGCCGAACTCCCGGCTCGCGGGTGTAGTCAGCCGCGATCTTGCGCAGCGCGTCCTCGGTCACCGTGACCTCTTCGACCGTCAGCGCCGCCTTCTCCCGCTGCCTCGGCAGCAGGAAGTCGCGGGCGATCGCGACCTTGTCGTCCTCGGTGTAGCCGTCGAGCTGCACCAACTCCATGCGGTCCAGCAGTGCAGACGGGATGTTCTCGATCACGTTGGCCGTCGCCAGGAACACGACGTCAGACAGGTCAAGGTCCAGATCCAGGTAGTGGTCGCGGAACGTGTGGTTCTGCGCCGGGTCCAAGACCTCAAGCAACGCCGCCGACGGGTCGCCACGGTAGTCGGAGCCGACCTTGTCGATCTCGTCGAGCAGCACGACAGGGTTCATCGAACCCGCCTCGCCGATCGCCCGCACGATGCGGCCAGGCAGCGCGCCGACGTAGGTGCGCCGATGGCCACGGATCTCCGCTTCGTCGCGCACGCCGCCAAGCGCGACACGAACGAACTTGCGGCCCAACGCCCGTGCCACGCTCTCGCCCAGTGACGTCTTGCCGACACCCGGCGGACCGGCCAGCGCCAACACGGCGCCTGACCCGCGTCCGCCGACGACCGCCATCCCGCGGTTGGCACGACGCGCCCGCACGGCGAGGTACTCGACGATGCGGTCCTTGACGTCGTCCAGCCCGTGGTGGTCGGCATCCAGGATCTCGCGGGATCCCTTGAGGTCCGTCGAGTCTTGCGTGCGCACGTTCCACGGCAGATCCAGCACCGTGTCCAGCCAAGTGCGGATCCAGCCGCCCTCGGGGCTCTGCTCACTGGACCGCTCCAGCTTGCCGACCTCACGCAGCGCGGCCTCACGCACCTTTTCGGGTAAGTCGGCGGCCTCGACGCGGGCCCGGTAGTCGTCGGACCCGTCGGGCTCACCCTCGCCGAGTTCCTTGCGGATCGCGGCGAGCTGCTGGCGCAGCAGGAATTCCTTCTGCGTCTTCTCCATGCCCTCACGCACGTCGTCGGCGATCTTGTCGGTTACCTCGACCTCGGCCAATTGGTCGCCGGTCCAGTCGATCAGCGCACGCAGCCGCTCGGTCACGTCGGGCGTTTCCAGCAGCTGCCGCTTCTGCACCTGCGTCAGGTAGGACGCGTATCCGGCCGTGTCGGCCAGCGCCGACGGGTCGGTGAGCTGGTTGACGAAGTCGATGATCTGCCACGCCTCGCGCCGCTGCAGCATCGCCAGCAGCAGCTTCTTGTATTCGGCTGCCAGCGCGATAGTCGCCTCCGGCGCTTCATCCTCGATGACCTCGGTCACCTCGACCCACAGCGCCGCACCGGGTCCGTTCGCGCCGGCCCCGATGTGGGCGCGCCCCTTACCCCGCACCACCGCGGCCGTACCGCTGCCGCCCGCGATCCGGCCGACCTGCACGATCGACGCAAGCACACCGTAGGACGCGTAGCGGTCTTCCAGGCGCGGCGCGATCAACAGCTCACCGGACTCGGTGGCCCTTGCCGCGTCGACAGCGACGCGCGCGGCGTCGTCGAGCTCGATCGGAACCACCATTCCTGGCAGCACGATCGAGTCGCTCAAGAACAAAACCGGCACTGACTTGGCTTCAGCCATCAGATTCCCTCCAAAGTTCAGTCACATCGACTCAACCCTGCGGTGGGGTGATTTGTTCCCCCGTCGGGATCACCCATCCGGGCGATGCAGCGTGCCCGCTCAAGCGGTATCCCTGACGTCCATGCCCCCATGGCGCTTGCGCGATTTTCACGCGGACGACCTCGACCAGGCGATCTCCGTCTGGGACCAGAGTCGTCGCCCCGACGAGTCCCATCCGGTTTTTCCGGTGTCGGAGGTGGTGTCGGCGGCCAAGTCCGGGCAGCCCGCGGTCGTCGCGGTTGTCGGTGACCAGCTGGTGGGCATGGCCGTGGCGCAACAGCACGGCGAACGCGCCTGGATCTCGATGGTCGCCCTGAGCAACCGGTGGCGGGATCGAGGCATCGGCAGCGCGCTGCTCAGCGATCTAGAGGTACGGCTTCGCACCCTCGGGGTGCGACGTATCAGCGCGCTGCTGGCGGAGGACGCCACAGGGACGGCTGCGCTGCGCAACTCCGGCTACGCCGAACGCAGCGACCTGCTCTACTTCGAGAAGCTCGACCACGTCGGGGCATCCGACGCCGGCCTGCTCGCCGCGCTCGGCGGGCAGGTCATGCCTCGCGGACTATGGCAGGCGCTGGCCGGCATGGAGGCAGAAAAGCGGGTGATCGAACGGCGGATCGTGCTGCCCCTCGCCGAGCCCAATCTGGCTGAGCAGTATGGGGTCTCGCCGCCCAAGGCGGTCATCCTGTTCGGGCCGCCAGGCACCGGCAAGACGAGTTTCGCCAAGGCCGTCGCCGGCCGGCTCGGCTGGCCGTTCGTGGAGGTGTTCCCCTCGCGCCTCGCCGCGACCGACGTCGCGATGACTACGGCGCTGCGAGAGGCGTTCGTGAATCTCATGGAGCTCGAGGCGGCGGTCGTCTTCATCGACGAGGTGGAAGAGATCGCCGGCTCCCGGTCCGGTATTCCGTCGGATCCCGCCCACGGGGTGACCAACGAGCTACTCAAGCTCATCCCGGCGTTCCGCCAGCACGACGAGCGGTTATTGATATGCGCGACGAACTCCGTGCGGTCGCTGGATTCGGCCTTTCTGCGTCCTGGCCGGTTCGACTACATCATTCCGGTCGGGCCGCCCGANGATGTGGCCCGCGCCGCGATCTGGAAACGGTATCTGGGCGCCACCGCCGAATCGGTCGAGGTCGCCAAGCTGGTCGACGCGAGCGTGATGTTCACGCCCGCGGATATCGAGTTTGCGGCCCGAAAGGGCGCTCAATCGGCGTTTGAGCGCGAGATCGAGTTCCGCCGCGGCGAACCCGCCTGCACCGACGACTACCTGGCCGCCATCGCCGACACCCGCCCCACCTTGACCGACGAGATGGTCGCCGAGTTCGAGGAGGACATCGCCGAGCGCACCCGACTGTGAAGCTGCGCCCACAAAGCAGGGAGCCTGCCGTTCGGGGGTGGACGGCAGGCTCCCTGGTTGTGGGTGGTCGCTATGCGGAGGCCTGAGCCCCAAGCACCCGTTGGACGTCAGGCAACATCTGCTGAACCTGTTGACCCCAGTAGCCCCAGCTGTGAGTCCCCTGTGGCGGGAAGTTGAACACCCCATTCGTGCCGCGTGCCGCGACGTAGGTGTCGCGGAAGGTGACGTTGGTCCGCAACGTGAACCCCTCGAGGAACTGCGCGGCCATCAAGTTGCCGCCGGAGGTTCCCGAGTCGAGGTCCGACGGGGTGCCGGTGCCGCAGTAGATCCAGAGCCGGGTGTTGTTCGCCACCAGCTGAGCCACGTTGACCATCGGGTCGTTGCGCTTCCACGCCGGGTCAGACGACGGACCCCACATGCTCTCGGCGTTGTACCCACCGGCGTCGTTCATCGCCATCCCGATCAGCATCGGCCACCAGCCCTCGGACGGGTTCAGGAAGCCGGACAGAGACGCGGCGTAGATGAACTTCTGCGGGTAGTAGATCGAATACGTCAGGGCAGTGCTGCCGCCCATCGAGACGCCGACCACCGCGTTGCCGTTCTGCGACACGCCCTTGTTGGCCTCCAGCCACGCGGGCAGTTCCTGGGTCAGGAAGGTCTCCCATTTATAGGTGTAGTCCTGTCCGTTGCCCCGCGACGGCTGGTACCAGTCGGTGTAGAAGCTGGACTGGCCACCGACCGGCATCACGAGCGAAAGGCCGGACTGGTGGTACCACTCGAATGCCGGCGTGTTGATGTCCCACCCGCTGTAGTCGTCCTGGGCGCGAAGGCCGTCGAGCAGATACACGGCGTGCGGTCCGCCGCCCTGGAACTGAACCCGGATGTTGCGGTTCATCGCAGCCGAGAACACGTCCAGATATTCAACGGGCAGCCCCGGCCGGGAGAACGCACCAGCAGTCGCCGAACCCCCGACGAAGCCGATCAGCCCTGGCAGTGTCGCCGCCGCAACGGCGCTCACCGCCAGCCGGCGCAACCACTTACCTGCAAACCTCTCCATGAACTTCATAACGGCAACCAACCCACCTTTCTTCACGTGCCACCAAAAGCAATTGCCGTCGCTTTCGGTGCGTAGTCAAACACGGTCAGATGGGGTGATCATGAGCTCAACACTGTGTTGTCACGTCGCGGTTGGCTAACGATTGCGACTCGGCGCGGACTCAGGAATGCCCGATATGAGCTGTGACCTGTGCGAAGAGAGTTACAGATGTGACTAACCGTCGAGCCAGGGCGCGCCGCGCCCAAACCGGTACAGCTGTGTCACGTGTTGCGGCGTCAACTCCTCAAGCGAGGTCACGCCGAGCAGCCGCATCGTGCGGCTGACCTGCCCGGACAGTATCTCGATGGCCCGGTCGACGCCNGCCTCGCCACCGGCCATCAGGCCGTAGAGGTATGCCCGGCCGACCAAGGTGAACCGCGCGCCGAGCGCCACAGCCGCCACGATGTCGGCGCCGGACATGATCCCGGTGTCCAGCAAAACCTCCGTGGCACCGCCGAGCTCGCGCGCGACGGTGGGCAGTAGGTGGAACGGCACGGGTGCGCGGTCCAGCTGGCGGCCGCCGTGGTTGGACAGCAGCACGCCGTCGACACCGAGATCAACGACCGCGCGGGCATCATCCAACGTCTGGATTCCCTTGACTACCAACTTGTTCGGCCACTGCGTCTTGATCCAGGCCAGGTCCTCGAACGTCACCGTCGGGTCGAACATGGTGTCCAGGTACTCGGCGACCGTTCCCGGCCAGCGGTCAAGCGACGCGAACGACAGCGGCTCGGTGGTCAGCAGGTCGAACCACCAGCGCAGGTGCGGCACCGCGTCCATCACGGTGCGCAACGTCAGCGTCGGCGGGATGGACATGCCGTTGCGGGTGTCACGCAGCCGTGCACCGGCCACGGGAACGTCGACGGTGACTAACAGGGTGTCGAAGCCCGCCGCGGCCGCCCGCCGGACCAGCGCCATCGACCGATCGCGGTCCTTCCACATGTATAGCTGAAACCAATTGCGGCCGTGCGGGTTTGCACCCTTGACGTCCTCGATCGAGCTGGTGCCAAGCGTCGAAAGGGAGAACGGAATACCAGCCCGGGCTGCGGCATGGGCGCCGGCGATCTCGCCCGAGGTGTGCATCAGCCGGGTGAAGCCCGTCGGCGCTATCCCGAACGGCAGAGCGACATTGTCGCCGAGCACGGTCCGGCCGGTGTCGACCTTCGCGACGTTGCGCAGGATCGTCGGGTGAAATTCGATGTCACGGAACGCTTGTCGGGCGCGAGCCAGCGAGAGCTCCTCCTCGGCGGCGCCATCGGTGTAGTCGAACGCGGCTCTCGGGGTGCGGCGCTTCGCAATTCGGCGTAAGTCGTCGATGGTGAGCGCCGTCGACAGCCGTCGCGCAGTCGCGTTGAATTCAGGTCTCTTGAAGCCCATGAGCGCACCGATCTCGCCGGGCCTCGGGAAACGTCGTTTCACCAAACCGCTCTTCTGCGCTAATCGTCCGCCGCGGCGAGCGCTCGCCTGACGTGGCCGCGCCGCTCCTCGATGAGGCGGCCGAACTCCTGAAGCAGCAACGGCTTTTGCTGCAACAGTTCTTCGATGTGCTCGCGACCGATTTGGACCGCGGTGACTTCGACGATCGCCCGTGCGGTGGCCAGAACCGGTTCACGGGTCAGCGTCGTCTGGCCGAGGAAAGATCCTTCGTTGAGCGTCGTGACCGGCACAAGCGCCCCATCCTCGGTCGGCGCGGTCACTCGAACCCGACCCGACACGATGAAGGTCATATGCGCAGGCACCTCACCAAGGTGCTCAACGATCTCATCAGCGCCATACCTCACCACCGTCGCATTGGGGGCGAGCTTCTGCTGATCCGCGGGGGTCAGCCGCAGCGCAGGCGCAACCACCCTGCGCAGCGCGGCCGCCACGACCTCCGGCGCGCAAAAGTCATCCACGGCTTCGTCGAGGTGAAGCCCTTCCCGGCGCGCGGCGTACCAGATCCACCGCAGGAATGTCGCCTTCGCGTCACCGTCGTCGGCCGGTGATCGCAGTGGAATGCTCGTGCGGTATTGAATACCCCCCAGCGGCACCGTCTTCGGTGCACGGTCGGGCTTGAGCTGCGGCAGCTCGCCCGCCACCCGGGTGAGCATCGCGCAGACCCGGTCCGGAGGGTCGTCCAACGAGAAAACGGTCGGGATTTTGATTTTGTATGCCCCGGGCGGGCGGCTCAGATTCGTGAACGAGGCGACCGCCAAAACGGAGTTCGGGGTGATCTGCAATCCCGAGCCGGTATCGACGTGTACTGCGCGCCAATTGACTTCGACGACACGCCCGCGTGCCGCCGAGCTCTCGATCCAGTCGCCCAGCCTGAAGGGCTGTTCGAACAGCATCAGCAGCCCGGAGATGATCTGGCCCACCGAGTGCTGCAACGTCAGACCGATGACGATCGAGCCGACGCCCAGGGCCGTGAGCAGGCCGCCGATGCGGGCACCCCAGATGTAGGAGAGAATGATCGCCAAGCCGATGGCGATCAGCAGGAAGCGTGCGACGTCGACGAAGATGGCGGGGATCCGTTTTCGCCAGGTTCCCTCGGGCGCCGACTGGAACACGGTCGCGTTGACACCCGACAGCAGCAGCACTATCACCACGAAGCCAAACAGCGTCGCGACCACCTTGACGGGGGTTTCCTGCGTCGGGATCTGCGTTGCCTTGACGAGCAGCAGGAGCAGGGCCCCGATCGGCAACAAGTAGTTGCGCAGCAGGTTGACAGGCATGGCAAGGAAGCTCTTCCGACGCTCCAGTGCGTGCTGCCACTCGGTGAGAACGATGAGCGCTACGGGCAGTCCGGCTGCAACACCGACGGCCCAGTAGAACCACGAAGAAGACCAAACACTACTCATTGCTGACGCTCCGACACCCGCCAGATCGGCTGCTCCACCCCATCCATTGTGATAGCTCCAGCAGGTGTGAACGCTGCTATGTCGCCGATGGTTTCGTAAACCCGCTGGGTCACATAGATTCCGTCTTGGGGCGAGCCGCTTTGAACTCGGTAGGCGAGGTTGACCGCGGCACCCCACATGTCGTAGACGATCGAGGACCGACCTATCAACCCGCTGCTGACCCGGCCCGCGTCGATGCCGGCACGCAGGCTTAGGTGGCGGCCGGTCTCGGCGTTGAACCGGTCGATGATGCGCTGGGTCTCGAGAGCGAAATCAACAGTGCGCCGGACGTTGTCCAGCCGCGGAACGTTGAGCCCACAGCTTGCCAGGTAACCGTTGTGCACGCTTCGCACCGGCTCGACGCCCAGCTCTTCTGCGGCGGCATCCATTTGGCGCGCTAACTCGTTGATGATGGACAGCGACTGTTCGGAGGTGAGTTCGGCTTGCAGCCGATCCAGGCCGACGATGTCGGCGAAGATCACGCTGACGTCCTGATGATCCTGGGCGATGATCTCCTCGCCCTGCCGATAACGCTCGACAACCCGCTCCGGCATCAGCAACGACAACAGCCGATCGTTCTCCCGGCGCTGCTCGTTGAGAAGATCTTCCTTGATACCCAGATTGCGGGTCATCTCGTTGAAAGCCTGTGTCAGGTCGCCGATCTCGTCGCGCGATTCCAAGGGGATGGCGATGTCGTACTCGCCGCCGCTGATTTTCCGCGCCCCGGCTTCCAATCTTCTGATGGGTCGCACGAATACCTGGGCCGCGAACATCGCCGCGAGACAGACGACGAAAATGATTGCCGCGGTGGAAATCACCATCGTCTTGGCGAACGCCGCCTCCCGAGCGAAGGCCTCTGCCGTGTCGAGCTTCGCAACGATCGACCAGTGCAGCCCGCTGTCGGGAATTTGCACGGGAGCATAGGCCTGCAGAGTCTGGTGACCGAGGTAGTCGGTGGTGATCATCGTCCCTGACTCGCCGCGTTGTGCGGCGCGCGTGGCTTCGGCTCCAACGGGCTGTATGAGAGTGGTCATGCCAAGGCGAATCGCGGTGTCGGCAATGTCGGCAGGTGTGCCTGCACGCACCACGTCGTGCTTGTACTGGGCCGGGTTTTCCAGAATCAACCGCGAATCAGAACGCATCAGATCGTCTGGGCCGGCAAGGAACGTCTCGCCGGTGGTACCCATTCCGGACGCAGCCCACTGCTTGCCGAAGGTCATCAGCCTGTTGATCTTCGTGATCGGGAATTGCAGTGCCATCACGCCTTCGGTGCGGCCATTGGCGCTTACGGGCGAGACCATCCAGGCTGTGGGCTGTCCCTCCGCGGGTTGATAGATCTCGAAGTCGGTAATCCCGACATAGTCGTCGGAGTTGGACGCCAATGCCTTTTCGTACGCGCCGCGCAGCAGGGACGTGTTGTACGGCCCGGTCAGGATGTTCGTGCCGAGGTCGACGTCTTTAAAGGCGGTATAGACGACGTTTCCGCGGGTGTCGAGAAGCAGCACATCCTGGAATTCGAACCGCTGGACGATCTGGCGAAAGAAATCCTGATAGCGAGCGTTGGCCGCCGACCACGCACTGCCGTCGTGTGCGTCGTCAAGCGTGACGGCGAAATCATCGGACTTTCGCTGTGCGGTGTAAATCGCCTGTAGATACTTCTGCGCGTTCGTTGCCGGCAACACCGCATTCAGGTCGGGCTTTACGCTGCTGTACTGCTCGATTTCCTTCATGAATGTGCTGTTGTAGTAGTCGGCGATCGACTGTTGCTGCGCTGGGTTGATGGGTGCGTCGGCGAGCTGGTCGAAGCCTGCGATGAACGCCTGGATCGCGGGGACGGCGATGGCGCCGTGGGAGTAAAGGACCAGCGAATTCTTGAGGTCCTTGAATTCGCTCCCCAGTGCGCGTGACTGCGATTCGCGCACCTCGGTCAGCCGGTTGAAGACCGCAGAGCGCAACGAGCTCCGGCCAGCCTGGAAGGCGATCAGGCCGACGACCGTCGCGGCGATGATCGTGCACAGCACCATCATCAGCACGAGCTTTGACTGGATGGAGAAGCGCGAGAGCAGCCTGCGTCGCCGGAGCCGGCCGAACCGTCGCGCCTCGAGCTGCTCCTGCGCGACCGGCTCGTCG
>JGI12053J15887_10000602_pt1 | contig 15033 bp, 12 predicted proteins | sample MedBloCAOM1_O3_FD_15887 | JGI IMG/M metagenome (IMG submission 15887)
GCCCGCGCCTTCGCCACCATCCCGCTGCACGGTACGCTGGTGCTGACGTCGGAGGATGGCCTGCTCGCCGGCCTGGCGGCGAGCGAGGCGCAGGCGCTGGTCGGTACTCCTGTCCGCGCCCTAGATGGCGGCAATGCCGCGTGGCTCGCGGCCGGGCACGCGCTGACAGCCGCCGACCCCAGGATGGCGGACGACGCAGTCGACACCTGGCTCAAGCCCTACGAGCGGTCAAAGGATACGACCAAGGCGATGCAGGACTATCTGTCGTGGGAAGTCGACCTGCTCGCGCGTCTCGAACGCGACGGTTCCGCGCGGTTTGCAAGGCTGTCGTCAGGTTGAGTGACTGGAGTAACTTCAGCAGAAATTTGCTCCAAGTCTGCATCCAAGAGTCCATGTGATCGGGAACCGTTGCGCGGCGGCAACACACATTCGGCCGAACGCGCGGCACGGGATACCCTTAACCCGACCTTAACCACGGCGGAGCGATGAAGGAGGACGGCCAACGCCTGCGACGGAGCACTCACATGCTGGATGGAAAAGCATACCTGGCTCATTTTCCGGATGATCCAGCCTATGATCTCTCCGACGGCATCGGCGGGTCCGGGCAGCTCAAATCCGCCGCGCTGATGGAGGCGCTTGCGGCGCTCGAGAGCGAGTTCAGGACCATCCTGCGCCAAAGCGAAGCCTCACCCGAGTAGGCGGCTCGCGCGCAAGGCGGCAAAGGCGCGGAACGCGCGCGCCCCCCGCCTCTACTCCTCGATCATTCCGGCCTTATGCTGGTTCCGCTCTGCGCGACCTCCCGTCGCGGGTCGAAACCCGGTCACACGCGGCGCCGTCCCCAGGCACCGCCCCGCAGACTGCCGCGCCGGAAACGGTTTCGCCCCAGATCCAATCGGTTCAGCACGAAGCCGAGCCCGAACGTCAGAATCACGATCAGCAGCACCGTATCGATGCTCATGTTTGCACGCCCCCACGTGTTGTAACTGCGCGACATCGGAACAGAAAATCGGCGCTCCAATGTGACCGCGCGAAAAGATTTCCGCAGCGTTGCAGAAATCCCACAGTTCGGTGTCGCCATCGCAGCTAGATTAAGGGACGGGAGACGCAACGCATGCGAGCAGCGACGCCGTGATCAAGTCCGGCATGGAGCACGGCGCGGCCGAGAGCTACGACCGGCTCGCCGAGCACTTGGGGTCGATCGCGGATGCGTCGTGACGCGCCTGCGCGAGAATCAACGACGAGTGCGAACGAGGTAGGTGCCGATGATCAGGATTCACGATTTCGCGCGCGGGGCCCGTGGTCTGGCAATGCGAGGAAATGGGTCTGCCCTACCGGTTCGAGACGGTGTCGTTTCCGCCGAGCGCGGCCTATCGCGCCCTCAATCCGCTGGGCTCGGTGCCGTTCCTCCAGGACGACAGCGGCGTGGCGATCAACGAATCCATCGCGATGATGCTCTATGTGGCGCAGAAATACGGGCCGACACCGCTGCTGCCCGGCACGGACGACCCGACGCTCGGGCGCGTGCTGCAGATGACCGTGTTCGGCGAAGCCGCGATCGGCGCGGAGATGAATTCACTCCTGGCCGCGCATTTCGCGGCGCCCGAGGCGGACAAGCGCAACTGGTCGGTGCGCACGCAGGAAGCACGTATCGGGCAGGCCATGGCTTATGCGGCGGACATGCTGGGTGACGGTCCGTTTCTCGCCGGCGCCGACGTCACCCTCGCCGACATCTCGGTGAGCTGCGCGCTCGGGATCTGGAAAGGCGCGCTCGGCAAGGCATTGCCGGACAAGCTCGTTGCCTACCGGGAGGGGCTGGCGGCGCGGCCGGCGTACCAGCGAGCGCTCAAGGCCCACAGCTAGCTGGCTCGCCTGAGGCTGGGGACCAGAATCATTCTCCGCGCGCGGGATAAGGCTTGATGGCGAGCACGATGTTGTAACCGTTGCCGAAGACGAAGACTTTCGATGTGCGCCAGATGATCTTTTCCATGTCCACCATGGTTCGCATCTTCAGCCGGAATTTCCACAACAGCAGGTGCTGGATGAAGTTGCGGGTCAGGCCCCAGGCCCAGAACGGCAGATGGCGATAGCGGATCGGCCTGAAGCCGAGGCGGCGCAGCTTGAAAACGAGAACGTTGGCGCCGAGAAAATTGTAGCGCCAGTTATCGAAGAAGGCAGTGACGTTGCGGAAGTCCTGCTCCCGGCGACAATGGTCCAGGGATCCCGGCGAACGGATGAGCAGGCGACCTCCCGGCTTGAGCATGCGCCAGCACCGCGCCAGCCAGGCATCCAGGTCCTTGGTGTAGCCGATCGATTCGAACGCGTAGATGGCGTCGAAGCTGTTGTCCGGAAGGTCGAGGCGGTCGAAGTCGGTCACCATTACACTCACGCGTCCGCCGAACTTCTCGAATTTTCGCCGGCAGATTTCCGCTTGCACGGCAGAATTGGTGACGCAGGTGATTTCGACCTTGCGCTGGCTGGCGAGGTAGTCCGCCGCCGCGCCCGATCCGCAGCCGAGCTCCAGCAGACGCATCCCGTCCTTCGGCGCCAGCAGGGCATAGTCCGCCTCGTAGGGGTGCGTGAAGATCGCGCGTGGAAAGACACACGTGCTGTAATTATCGTGCTCGCCGCGATAGGGGCCGAACACGTCGTCGTAGGTGCGATTCTCATCGTCGTGCTTGAGAAAATCGTCGGCCTTGGGCACCCACTCCACGAGCTGCCGACGCTCGAATTCGTTCAACGCATGGCCGATGCCGCCGGCGTCCTTCGGGTGCGTCGCAAGAAGAAAGAGGACGTAGTGAAACAGGTTGTAGGCCACGAAGGCCGCGGCGGCGATCGCCACAGCCCAGAGCAGCATCGAAACAGCATCCACGCGTTGCTCCCTTGAATTGCCCAAGCAGCCTGCGATGGACAAGCTCACGATGCGGACAGGATGGCAATTGAACTGTGCTCGCCGCCAAAGGTCAACGTTTGGCGGGTTCGAGCGCCGTGACTACGCGCTGCCGGCTCGGACTCTCGCGCGCCTTCGTCCTCGCGCTTCGAGCGCCCGTCAATAGCTCGCGCCCGGCCCGCCCCACAAGGAACCTGTAGCCCTGGGTCTTGATGGGGCGATGAAGCAACGTCGTCGCTATCTTGCGATTGGAAGGCGCCCCGTCCTGGCGAGCAGCGGATTGCCGCCGCCCGGCACGTCCCGGCGCTGCATTGAAGCAAGACTGCGCCAAACGCGGCAATATAGGTAGAGTCCCCAACGCCACGAATGACTGGATTGTCGCTATAATGAGCGACGCAATCGAGCATTCGTGGACGCCGGTCTGGCGTTCTCCGACGCGGAGTACTCACATGAAACGACCTCAGACTCACAGCGCGGCGCCGACCCGTCGTGCCCCCATAACGATGACGTTCGTCACCGGTCTCGGAATCTTGCTCATGGCCGGAACGGGTTTCCCGAGCGCGGGTCTTGCACAAAACCATCCTCCGCTCGGAACCGACTCGCGAGGCACCGCCCCGCCCCCCCAGGGCGCGCCACTGGCGGGGCCGCAAGGCCGCATTCCCGAAGCGCCGGTGGGCCACCGTCAACCGCGCCCGCAGGACTTGCCGCCGAGCATCCGGCGCGACGAAGGCGGCGGCGCGAGCAGCGGCGGGGTCAACGCCGACCGGCAGTTGGACCAGGAACTGCAGATCTGCAAGGGATGTTGACGCCGGCGCGGCGCTGCCGCTCCTATTGCGTAGTTGCAAGAACCGCATTCGGTGCTGGCGAGGCCGCGCGGCCGCGGCGCTCTTGATTGTGCCACTTCGGGCGCCACTGGCTGGCTGGAGCGGTTTCCGCCTGGCTTGACCCAGCGTTGTCTTGCCCATGAACCGATCATGAATCGCCTGTGACCCCCGCGCACCGCGGTCGCGACGCGGTGTCGTGGCGCCGTCATCGTTGCAGCCGAAGATATGACCTCGTCTTGGGCGCGGTCTTCGCTCCACCGGTCGCGTTTCGGTTTCATCAACGGAGGCCGCGTGAGTGTTGCAACCATACCGTTACGGGTCCTGCCCGTGACAGCGCGCGGGTCGCTTACCATCTGCATTTATTGCGGAGCCGCCGTCGGGCGAAGAAAAATATTCGAGGAGCAGACCCGGGCGGCCGCGCGCGTCATCGTCGCTGCGGGCCATCGCGTTTATGGCGGAGCGAAGAACGGTCTGATGGGCGTCATGGCCGACGAGGCGCTCAAGCTTGGGGGAACGGTGGTCGGCGTGATTCCGGCTCTGCTGGTCGACAAGGAGTTGCTCCACAAAGGTCTGAGCGAGATCCATATCGTCGCCTCGATGCACGAGCGCAAAAAGAAAATGTCGGAGCTCGCGGAAGTCTTCCTCGCGCTTCCGGGCGGGGCCGGAACATTGGAGGAGCTCGTCGAGCAATGGACGTGGACCCAGCTCGGCATTCACGCGAAGCCATGCGGCGTGCTCGAACGTCGACGGATATTTCGCACCATTGCGGATGATGGTGGACAGGATGGTCGACGAAGGTTTCCTGCACGAGCGCCACCGGGCGTCGCTCATCTTCAGCCCGTCCATAGAGGACGTGCTCGTCGGCCTCGAGCGGTTTCACGCGCCGTCGGCAAAATATTGATGGGGAATCTCCCGCTTCGAGATTGAGGGCCGATGGAAGTCCGGCACGACAACGCGTTCGCCCAGGTCCCGCCTGATTCCATTCAACGGGACATGCGCTACCCCACGGCTTGCGCGGTCTCCGCCAGTACGTCGGCCGCGCCTGCGGTGTAGGACTCGATCATGGAGGGGACCTTGTCGTCCGGGCCGTTCCAGTTGATCGTCAGGCAGAAGGGGGCAGGTCAATCTTGCTCTACGCGAAGCACGTTTCCCCGCCAGCACGAGCGCGGAAGAGCGCATTGTGTCATTGGCTCCGCAAGTCGCGGCTGCGCTCGGACAATTGCCGCATCGCGATGGCGCAGTTTTTCGGCGGATGGACAATCAACCATACAAGAAGACCGGGCGTTCAGCTGCCGCGGTCAAGACAGCTTTCGCCGCCGCATGCCGCCGCTCCGGAATCGATGACTTCACTCTTCGCGATGTTCGTACGACATGAGCCATTTGGCAGCTCGCACGAAGCGCCGGTGGGCCACCGTCAGCCGCGCCCGCAGGATTTGCCGCCGAGCGGCTTGCGTGACGAGGGCGGCGGCGCAAACAGCGGCGGCGTCAACGCGGACCGTCAGTTGGATCAGGAACTGCAAATCTGCAAAGGATGTTGATAGGCGCGGCTGTCGCCCAGCGTGGGGTGCCGGGCCTACCCGGCAATTTCATCTCCTTGGCGAAACAGCTTCTTACGAAGGCGATGAACCCACGGCTCAAGCCTGCGGGGACGCATGGCCGTCCAGCACTGAATCAAACCAACCTAGGAATGCGCTAACCCACGGCTTGCGCGGTCTCCGCCAGCACCTCGACCGCGCCAGCGAGGTAGGCTTGCTTCATGGCGGCGACCTTGTCGTCCGGGCCGTTCCAGTTGATCGTCAGGCAGAACGAGACCGGCACCTTCGAAACGATCATCTGGCCAGCGAAGCACAGGCAATGGAAGCCCTCCCAGTCGATGCTGCCGCCCTTGCCGTAGGCCGGGGTATCCGGCGGCACTGTCATGGCGATGGCGTCGGCCATGGCCGAGATGCGCTTGAACTCCACCAGCGTCTGCGGCTTCTTGAAGAACGCGCCGCGCAGCACTTGCTGATACCAGCGCACCATGTCCTCGGCGGTGCTCGCCATGGTCTGCTTGTCGTTGAGCGGAGGGCGCGGCGTGCCGAACGAGCCGCCGTTCTCCATCCGCACGATGCCGTCCCAACCGATATCGACTCCCTCGGGCGCGCCGGCGATGTACGAGAACAGCCGCCGGGTCGATTCCGGGATCTGCGTCTGCTTCAGCCCGGCCTCGGCGATGAGGGCGCGCACCTGCGCCGGGCCCGCCGCGGCGAGCGCGATATCGGTCGCGGTGTTGTCGCTATGCGCGATCATGGCTTCGAGCGCGCTGCGGGCCTGGGTGGTGCCGGTGAGCTTGAGGAACACCGGGCTGCTGGCCGAGCGCACGGCGTCGTCGACCTTCACCTGCTGGTCTTCAGTCAGCCGTCCCGCTTCGACCTCGCGCAGGTATTGGGCCAGGATGAAGGTCTTGACCGCGCTGCCGACGAACATGCGCGCCGCGGGATCATGCGCGGCCCGCCACGGCGCGCTGGGCTGGTCCACGACCACCAGGCAGTTCGCGGTCGCCGGAATGCGGGCGAATCGATCAACCGCCGCCTGCGCCCGCGCGGCACCGTCGGCCGCCGTCGCCCGCTTGATCAGGACAGGCGCGGCTAACGCCGAAGCGCCAAGCGCCAACATCCGACGACGATCAAATTTCATGAAATCCCTCGCTTGTTGAAGTCACCCCTTCGGCGCAGCAACAGATAGCTGGCCCGTTTTGGTGACGTCCAGCCCACGCGCCGGATGCCAACCAAGCACGGCTTCCCCTGCTTCGCCTTCATATGCGATGATCGCAAATTCAGGGCTTCGAGCGACGACCATGAACCCGGGCAGCTCAGCATCATCCCGCAACAATCGATCCGCCTTCGCGACGTCCGCACCTCCATATGAGACTGCCTGGGTCGGATCGAAGGATGACGGGTCCCGTGGACTGCGAACGGCTATTGAAATCCTGAGTTGTTTCGTTGATAATATCAACCTTGGATAACGCATGCAGGTGCAGGGGGTGCAATGGCCGTGAGCCGCATAAAGGACGTCTTTTTCAAGCCGCCGCTCGCTATTGCCCGAGTGGGGGGCAGCGACAAGCCGCTTGATGCTTTTGTATGGGCTACCGACAAATCCATTCACGGTGCCAACCGCACCGTGATCCGACCGGACGTCACGCTCAAGGTTTTGTCCGACGGAACGCTGCGTCCGTACAAGCCGAACGCGATCCAGTTCCGGGACGGCAATCTGCTGCGGCCGGTCGCGCCGTTCTTCGAGCTGTGGGCGACAGTGGAAAGCGATGGGCAGGAGCCTTGCGAACAGCCGCTGACGGTCAAGCTTCTGGAAGACAACGATATCTGGTTGGACAGCGTCGAATACACGGTAACGGTTGCGAACCGCAAGGCGCAGCGGCGCACGGGATCGGCGGCGTGCGCCTTTATCGCCCGCATCGTCGTGTCCGGCGACGACCACGATCCCAAGCCGCTGAACGCCTTCAGCCCGCGCAGTCCGGACTCCCTGCCGCTGGTATCGCGCGATCAACCGATCCCGCTCGGCCAGTTCCGGGTCATCCGACCGATCAAGCGCAAGGCCATGGACGTCGACCTCTCCGTCCTGCGCGTGCGCTTCACGCCGGCGATCGGCGAGGTCTATGGACCGCGAAGCGCCATCGCGGGACCGGCCTCGCCGCTGCCCCCGGGGGAGGCGCTTCCGTCGGTGACGCTGGGTGGCCGCCTGCACGACATCGTGCTCGAGAAAAATCGGATTCTCAGTCCCAATACGCCTTGGTCGACCTACGCCATGGACAAGACCGGACATCGGGATCCGCAGCCGTCCGACAGCTATGACGGCGCCAATGTCGGAGACAATCTTTCCTGGGGCGTGGTCGACGACACCTGCGACGGCATCATCGAAGCGGAGGTCGTGATCAAGGGACAACGCTATCTCGCCAAGGCGCGCGTACTGTCGAGTTGTCCCGATTTCGCCCCCGATCGCCGGCCGTTCAACTCTCTGGCCGACGATCTCGCCGATCGCGACAAAGGTCCGGTCCGCGTGGACGACCAGGAGACCACCGAGAAAACCGCAGCCGAGATCGCGGATTTGTTCGAGCGCGCCTTCGAAACCGCCTCTTTGATGAACCTCGACGCCCTGCGCGACCGCGGTCTCCGGGAGAATGTGTCGGACCCGGATTGGAAAAAATATGAAAAGCCTCCCTACGTCGGCTTCGAGTCGATGACCGGCAAGGACAGGGGGTATGCCCGTCTCACTGCGCAACTGTTTCCGCGTGGCCAGCCTGCCGCCAACGCGGCTGAATCTGATTTGCCTTATGCGGACCTGGCGCATTTCGCGCACGGGCCACTGTGTGACACCGACACGCTGCTTACTTTTCTCCGCGACGCCGATAATGCCAAGCGCGTGCGACGGCTGATTCGGCCCCCGTTCGGCCGCCTCGCGGAACTGGTTGGGCAGAAGCGGCCACATCGGTTGCGAGATCCGCGCACGGGTCGCGACGGCTTTCACGACATGCGGATGCCGCCGTATATGCGCGACTCCGATCAGAATTCGCTCTCGATCACGCATCGACAGTACAACGCCCTCATGAAGCTGCTCGACCAAATCGCACCGGCGAAGGCGGCGCGCAAGAAGCCGGCGGCGAAGGCCATGCGCGTCGCCAAGTCTCGCCCTGATAGCCCCATCGCGCGACAAATAGAACGGTTCGTCGAGCGGTATCGGCGACGCCCCAAGTAAGCAGTCACGGAGATCCCCGGTGGCACGCAAAACCAAGCACAAGCGGACGGCGTCACGGAAACGGAAGGCGAAGGCGGCGCCGGCTAAGGCAGCCGACGCGGCAATCCTTGATGACCCGAACGAAGACGAACCGGTGTCGGTGGAGCGCAAGATCTATCCGCGCAACCTGACGGCGCGAGCCTCATATTTCGTTCCCGGCAATCCGGTCACCACCCGGCCGGAAGACGCCGTCGCTAATTGCTTTCCCGGTCTCGAACTCGACGTGCGCAATCTGGACCGCCGCTTCTTTCCCGGGCTGGTCTTCGATTTCATAACCGCTGCCGTTTTTGACGATCCGGAAATGCACTACGGGGCGAGGCTCACTTACGTGGCCGCGCTCGAGGATCCGGAATTGCAATTCGACTCCGCGGCAACTCAACGCCTGCTCGCGAAGCAAAATATCGATCGCAAGGTCGCGCAGAAACTCTTCGAGGACCTCAACGGTGACGTGGGCGATGAGTTCGCAGAGGGCGACTGGTTTCTCGATTGGATTGAACAGAAAGGCAAGCGAGTGTCGGTGGGTGAGCTCGATGGCCTCACGGTCTGGCGGTTCGTGCGCGGACTGGAACCGGGGCCCGTTACCATCCACATGAGACAATGGGACGGCGCCAAGAGGAAACGGGGCGCCAAGACATTACACGGATGGCGGCGCCTCTATACCGATCCGGACTCCGGGGTGATTTCCGACGCCTATCAGCCGGGCGAGCTGATGCAAGGCCTGTGCTCGCCCTGGCAGCACGATTTCCGCGACTGCGCCTGCCACTACTGGGCGTCCAATCATCCGGATGTCGTCCTCGGCGAGATCTATCCCGGGGAACCGACGGCGGGAGGCGAGTCGGAGAAGGCCGAGCTCAATGTCCGGCTGGATTGGCTGCGCGTCGATCGTTCGCGTGAATTGGCGGCGAAAGCGCTCAATACCATCCGGAAAAACCGGTCGCACCAAATCGACCATTACGAGATCAATCGCGGCTGGCAGGAGGCCAATATCGTTCTGGGNGGCCGGGAAATCGGCGACGTCTATTTGCCGGAAATGATGCAGGAAGCCAANCCGTACGCCAAGCCCGATGACCTCGCGAAGGAAATTCGCGAGTGGCTTGCCCCGCTCGAGCTGACGCTCATTTTCGAATATCTCTACGCCCGTTTTTCGCTGCTCACACCCGAGGAGGCGCAGCCCGGCGGCGGACCGCTCGCCGATGCCGTCACGTTCGCCCGTCAGGAACTGATGATGGTCGCGGCCAGCGAAATGCATCACTTGCGCTGGGCGAACGAAATTCTCTGGGAGCTTTCCAAGGCGCACCTCGTTTCGTCGGACTTCGCTCCCATCATAAAGCCGTCCGAGCTCATTCCTGTCGGTCCCCGCCGACTGGATGCGGCGAAGGCCGCCTTGAATCTCGGGAACGTCGCCGATCCGGCGGAAAAGAAAAGCAAGCAACTCGCGGCAGCGCTCGCCAGTTACGTGAATGCGGAACGCAAACGCGAATTCCGCCCGCAGGGTCTTGAACAGCCGACCCGCAAGGCGTTGGCCGCGTTTCAGCAGAAGAAAAACGGCGACGACGCGGGGCTTCGGGCGCGCGACCTCCGCCTGCTGACCAAGGTCACCATGGACGATTTCATCGCGGTGGAGCACCCTAGCAGCTTCATCGATGGCGCCTATGCGCGCGTCGTCGCTACGCTCAACCAGCCCAAATATCCCCCCCAGTTGGTGGAGCTCGCTCGGCGCATCGCCAGCGAGGGCATGGAACATGAGAGCCGCTTCATCGCCATCAAGGGGGCGCTGGATCCGTTCGACGAGCCCCAATACCTGCGGATGGGGATGAAAGTCGGGACGCAGGCGCAAACAAAAAAGGCGCTCGAACAACTCAAGATCGTCGTCGACAGCTTGACGCATGCCTACCATGAAGCCGGCGACCTCAGACTCCAGGACAGCAGTCCGTTCATCAACGAGGCTCGCACCGCGATGACCAGCTTGCTCGAGCAGGGCGAGAAGCTGGCCGGGACCGGGCAAGGGATCGGCATTCCCTTCTTCAGCCTTTGGCCGGAGCCACTGCCGTAACCAGCGCGCCGGCGGGCGCGGATCGCTGCTGAATCGAATTCCGCGGGGCCCAGGTCGCGCCGCGAGCGAATTTCGTCGGCGTCGCTCCGTGAGTGGCCGACGGCTCGACGATGGCGCACGCAGGGTGGGTCGACTGCTTCTTCCAAGGAATGTTCGACGCTTTGGGTCCCCCCAATGCGTCGCGGGGTGATCGCAGTGTCCCCAAACCGTCAGGCAGCTTCGACCTATGCCACGCTCGCTAGCGCAGCGCGGCGACGACCGGATTTGAAAGCACCCCGATCGATTCGATCTCCACCCGCATGGTGTCGCCCGGCACCGCCAGCAGCGGTGGGTCGTGATACATGCCGGGCCCGGGAGGCGAGCCGGTCGCGAGCACATCGCCCGGATCGAGCGGGAACACTCGCGACAGCGACGAGATGAACTGCCTGATGTTGAACAGCATCTCCGATGTGTGCGCCACGCACACCTCGCGGTCGTTGATGTACGTCTTCACCCAAAGCTGGTGCGGATCGGGAATCTCGTCCTTGGTCACCATCCAGGGGCCCATGGGACAGAACGTTTCGTAACCTTTGGAAATCGTCAGCAGGCCTTGCGCCTGCAGGCAGCGGGCCGACACGTCGTTGATGATCGTGTAGCCGGCGACGTAATCGAGCGCGTCGGTCTCCTCGACGTGATAGGCGCGCTTGCCGATGACGACGGTCAATTCGCCTTCGATGTCGAGCTGGCGCACGATCTTCGGATAGATCACGGGCTTGCCCGGCCCGGTGATGGAATCGTGATACTTCGCAAAGATGTGCGGCATCGGCGGGGTCACGATCTTCTCTCCGCGGCCCGCGCCTTCCTTGCGCAGTTCGTCCAGGTGCCGGAGATAGTTCCGGCCGCCCATGAGGATCTTGCCCGGTCGCGGCACCGGCGCCTGCAGGTCGGCGTCCTGCAAGGGAACGGCGGCGTCCCGCCCCTCGCCGCGTTTGAACGCCTCGACCGCTTTCCGCGCCGACGCCATCGCGGGCTCACCCGCCGTCAGGAAAGCCGTCATGTCGTCAGGGAGCCGCTCGGCGCCTGAAAGCAATGCGTTGAGGTGCACGACCTTGTCGTCGACGACAGCACCAATTCTGACGGCACCTGAATGCTTGAAACTCACCAGTCTCATTGCAATGTCCTTTGCGTGTTCGCTCCGAAGGCCGATCGCCAGAGCGCCTTCTAGCTTATCCGACGAGCCGCGAGCTTATTCGCTGCGCCTTCACGTGCGCTGATGAATGGCGCGCCAGAGGCGCTCGGGTGTGAACGGCATTTCGAGGTGACGCACGTTGAGCGGCTTGAGTGCATCGAGCACCGCGTTGGCGAGCGTCGGTATCGAGCCGGTCGCTCCGGCTTCGCCCGCGCCCTTGGCGCCGAGCGGATTGACCGGCGAAGGCACCCCGCAATCGATCAACGTGGTCGGCGCCAGGTCATCCGCCCGCGGGATGAAGTAATCCATGAAGCTGCCGGACAGCAGTTGCCCGGTCCCGGAATCGTAGGCGATCTGCTCACCGAACACCTGGCCGATGCCCTGCATCAGCCCGCCATGCAGCTGCCCCTCCACCAGCGTGTGATTGTAGATCGTGCCGCAGTCGTCGGCCGCGACATAGTTCACGATGCGCGCGGCTCCGGTGTCGGAATCGATCTCGACCTCCGCGACATGCGCGCCGCTGGGAAACGCGGTCGCGAGGTCGAGGGTGACGTTAGTGTCGAGCGGGTGAACGTCTTCAAGCCATTTCCTTTCGATCAGCGCCTGCATGCTGATGGACAGGTCGGTGCCCACGACGCGGTACTGGCCGTCGGCGAAGGCGACGTCGCCGGCTTCGACCTCGAACTCGCGCGCCGCCAGCTTGCGGCCCTTCTCGACCATTTCCTTCGCCCCAGTCGCGAGCGCGGCGCCGTGGCTGATCAGCGAGCGCGATCCGAACGTCCCGACGCCGACGAGCTTCGGCGCGGCGTCATCGTTGTAGCGCAAGTCGATCCTGTCCTCGGGGACGCCCAGGATCTGCGCCACCAGCGCGGGGTACACGGTTTCGTGCCCTTGCCCCGAAGGACCCGCGAGCGAGAACAGCGACAACCGGCCATCCGGCTCGACCCGCAGTTCGACCTGTTCCTTGCCCATGCCGCCGGACGGCTCGAGAAACAACGCGAGCCCGATGCCGCGAAGCTTGCCCTCGCGCTTCGCTGCTTTTCGGCGCCGTTCGAAGCCTTTCCAATCCGACGCCTGCAACGCCGTGTTCAGCAGCCGCTGCGGGTCGGCGCTGTCGTAGGTCGAGCCGGTCGGCGTCTTCATCGGAAACATGTCCTTGCGCAGGACGTTGCGGCGGCGAAGCTCGACCGACTCGATCCCGGTCGCGCGCGCCCCCTCTTCGACCAGGCGCTCCCACAGATAGGCCACGTTGGGACGCCCGGCGCCGCGATAGGCGGTGGTCGGCGTCGTGTTGGTGAAGATCAGCCGATGTCTGCCGTGCACGGCCGGGACATTGTAGATGCTGATGGCCGAGCTTGTCGGCGAGGCGATCGTGTTGATCAGCGGCCCCGCGTTGGAGCAGTAGGCGCCGAGGTTCACCAGCCACTGCACGCGCAAGGCAAGAAAGCGCCCGTCGCGATCGAGCGCGAGTTCACCCGTTAAATCCGCGGCGCGCCCGTGGTGATCGCCGGACATCGTCTCCGAACGGGTGCCGGTCCATTTCACCGCCCGCCCGGTCTTTTTGGCGGCCAGCATCAGTGCCAGGAATTCCGGGTAGACCTCGTTCCTGATACCGAAGGCGCCGCCGACATCGACGGCGCGGATGCGGAACCGCTCCGGGCCGAGGCCGGTGATGTGCGAGAGCGCGGACTTGATATCCGCGGCCCCCTGGCACGGCAGGCAAAGCTCGAACGATTCGCTCGCCGCGTCGTACCTGGCGACGCAGGATTTTGGCTCCATCGGATTGCCGGCGATCCGTTGCGCGCGCAGGCCGACCCGCACGACATGCGCCGCCTCGGCAAATCCCGGCTCGGTGCTCGCCCGATCGCCGTATTCATAGTCCAATGCCAGGTTGTCCGGCAGTTCCTCGTGCAGGCGGACGGCGCCGTCCGCGATCGCCTCGCCGGCTTCGACCACGACCGGCAGGTCTTCGTATTCGATCTCGATGAGCTCGGCCGCGTCCTGCGCCAGCGTCTCCGAGAGAGCGACCACCAGCGCCACGGGTTCGCCGACAAAACGGACACGGCCATGCGCCAGCGCAGCGCGAAACGGGACGCGCAGCGAGCTGCCGCCGACCTGTGTGTACCGAAAACCTGATCCATATTGATTACGTAAGAGAATCGCCTAACGTCAGCGGCGATGATCGCGCTGCTCTGCTTGTTCCTGACCCTGTTTGCCTCGCCGTTCAAGTCGAAGAGTCGACTTGAGGCAGAGAACGCGGCGCTCCGACATCAGCTGATCGTGCTGCAGCGGAGGGTGCGCGGTCGCGTCCGGCTCACGAATGGTGATCGCTTGTTCTTGGTCCAGCTGTATCGATGGTTTCCATCGGTCCTCAAGGCCATCACGATCATCCGCCCCGAGACCCTCGTGCGTTGGCATCGGGCCGGCTTCCGTCGGTACTGGCGTTGGAAATCCTGCTCTCTTGGAGGCCGACCGAAGATTGCCGCGGATCTGCGCGCGTTGATCCGACAGATGAGCGCGGAAAATCCGCTGTGGGGTGCGCCGCGCATCCATGGCGAGCTGCTCAAGCTCGGCTTCGAGGTCGCTCAGTCNAGCGTCGCGAAGTACATGGGCAAGCGATGTGGACCGCCGTCCCAGGGCTGGTGCATCTTCCTGCGTAACCACGCACCCGACATCGCCGCCATGGACCTGTTCGTTGTTCCGACCATTGGCTTCGATCTGCTCTATGTCCTCGTCATCGTTCGGCTGGNTCGCCGAGACCTTGTCTGGATCAACGTCACACCCAATCCAACNGCGGAATGGATCGCACGCCAGATCACCGAAGCATTCCCTTGGGCTGAGGCTCCGCGCTACCNGATCCGTGATCGGGATCGGGTGTACGGCACACTCGTCACCCGCCGATTGCGCGCCATGGGCATCCGNGACNAGCCCATCGCCCCNGGCTCGCCTTGGCAGAACGGCTTCGCCGAAAGACTGATCGGATCGATCCGACGCGAGTGCGTCGACCATGTGGTTGTCTTGGGCGAAGCGCACTTACGCCGGATTCTGGCGAAATATGCCGCCTATTATAACGAGTTGAGGACTCATCGATCTCTTGGCAAAGACGCTCCGATCCATCGCGCCATCCAGCACGTGGGTCGCATCGCATCTGTGCCTGTCCTCGGCGGACTTCATCACCATTATTTCAGAATCTAGTTTTCGGCACGGACAGGCGACGGCCTCCAACGCAGCTCGCGACCGGAACAGTCCGATCAAGGCGCACCAGATCAACCTGCAAAGATCGCTCATCGGGAGCGAGTATCGGCCGATTCGC
>JGI12053J15887_10000603_pt1 | contig 15029 bp, 14 predicted proteins | sample MedBloCAOM1_O3_FD_15887 | JGI IMG/M metagenome (IMG submission 15887)
GTTTTGTCCACGGCCTGGTGCCCCAGGTCGACCCGCCGCCGCGGCTGCCGCCCGCGACAGCGGGGTCCAAGCGACGCTGACCCCATCGCCGGGTGACGGACGGTCGGCGCGGCCGCGCTGGCGGCATCGCCCGGGATGGGTACGAAAAGCCAGAAAATCGATTGCCGGTGTATCAACAGCGCTCTAGCCTTGCTCTTACTCCTGGAGGCGGTCGTTGCATGCGGCTGACCAGGGCGGATCATCCAGCCACTGAGCGTGGCTCGAACGGGAGGGAGGTGCTGGCAATGGAGACGTCTATGACCACCGGCGCCCGCGATCTCCACCAGTTCGGGGCCCTCGGTGTACCTGGGGGGACCTGGTCCCGCCGTCTGCGGACCGTGCCGTCCGGCGCGCTTCGGTTGCGCGCTGGAAGTTCCTTCCAGGCCCGCTACCGGGCTCTGGTCCACCCGACCGGCATTGATCTGCCCGTTACCGACCGCATGCGTTTGTCCGCATCGGAGCCTTGATTCTCGAGCCAGCAGCAACCGGCTCATGAAGGCCGCGGACCGCGCAGCGGGATCCGCGGCCTTTGTGTGTTGCTAGGTCCTCATCCCGCGGCGGGCACGGTACCGGCGAGTTCCACCGGCACCACGACCGAGGAGGAGAGACAAGTGTTGACCGCGACCGTCCCGCTGGATGGGGGGGCGTTGCCCGACCTGCTGAGTGGGGCGGAGCTGGCCCACCTGCTCGATACCGCGCATTCCGGCGCCGCTCTGCCCTGCCGCGCACACGACCCGGATCTCTGGTTCGCCGAGTCGCCAGCGGACCTGGAGCAGGCTAAGCGGTTTTGCGCAGGTTGCCCCATCAAGGCCGCCTGCCTGGAAAGCGCGCTGTCAAGGCAGGAGCCCTGGGGCGTCTGGGGTGGCGAGATCTTCGAACACGGTGCGATCGTCGCCCGCAAGCGCCCGCGTGGCCGGCCCAGCAAGGCCGCCCTGGAACAGGATCGCGCCAACCGCGAGCGCGCCGAACGGGAAACCGCCGCCTAACCCGTTGGGGGCTCTTCAAGAGCCCCCAACCCGGGCCCGCGTGCCCACCACGACGACCAACCCTGCGCTGTCGCAGCGACTGCGCTGCCATCGATCACATCACCTGGCTGGAGCACGACGACATGTTGCTGCACGAAATACTCGCCCGGGACCGAATGCGTGACGACCAACTCCGGGCTCGCCGCGAACGGCTCGCCCGGCGGCTGGCGACCGCTCGTCGGTGGCAGCGGCTGGCCCGCTACGCCGATCAGCGCTCCAGCCACGCCACGGAACGCCTCTAGTCAGCTGGCGCGCAAACTGCGCCTTACTGGTATCTGAGGGCTTCGATCGGCAGTAGCCGGGCGGCGCGGTAGGCTGGGTAACCGCCGGCGATAAGTCCGATCGCGAGGCTGATCGCGAATGACACCACCACAGGCAGAATAGATAGGACGGGGGTAAACCCGGCCAGGGCGCCGGAGGCCGGGTCGAAGGCCGGTGCGATGCTGCCGATAAGCATGGACAGCCCAATCCCGACGCCTACACCGATGAGGCCACCGAGACCGGCCAGGACGACGGACTCGATGAGGAACTGTTCGAGTATGGCGCGGCTGGTGGCGCCAATCGCTTTGCGAATCCCGATCTCTCGGGTCCGTTCGGTGACCGAGACCAGCATAATGTTCAGGACTCCGATACCGCCGACCACGAGCGAGAGCGCCGCGACGGCCGGGGTGAACAAGACGAGGATCCGCACAATCTGATTGAAGGTGTCGAGCCGGCGTCCCAACGATTGCACTTGGAAATCCTGCCGGCGGAGGTCTGTGATGTGGTGGCGGGCGTCGAGAATGCTGGTTATCTGGGCGATGGCGGCGGGCACGTCGGCTTGTTGAGGGGCTTGCACGGTGATCTGGTTCACAGTATTGCCGACGCCGATGCCGGGGCCGAAGATGTAGCGGCGGCCGGTAGTCAGTGGCATGACCGCAGTCTTGTCGAGCTGCTGTCCGTAGGACTGCATAACACCGATGACCCGGAAAGGCACATGATTGATCTGCACTGTCCGATCCAGCGCCGCTGCTGGCCCACCGAACAGGGTGGTCGCGACAGTAGGACCCAGGACCACCACCCTGGCGCTGGAGTGGTACTGGGCCGCGTCGAAGAACGACCCAGCCCGAAAGTCTCGGTTGTTCGTCTTGGCCCAGATATCGGTGGTGCCGATCGTGGTCGCCGACAGGAGCGTGACGCTGTTGCTCACGATCGGCGCTGTGCCGGTGGAGGCTGGAGTGACCGTGGCGACCGCAGGTGCGTCCTGCAGCGCGGTGACGTCGGCGTCGGTCAGGTTCTGTGCGGGCGGCCCATCAGGCAGGTTGGCGGCCTGCGGCACGATGGTGATGTTGTTGGCGATCGGTTCGATGCGCGCATTGACCGAGTTCTGCACCCCCTGGCCGCAGGCGACCAGCAAGACCACCGCCGAGACTCCGATGATGAGGCCAAGCATGGTCAACGCGGAGCGCAGCCGGTGAGCACGTAACCCGCGAAGCGCAATGAGCAACGCCTCTCGCAGGTTCATCTGCTGACCTTCATCCGATTGCGCGACACGCCGCTGCCCGTCCAGAACACTGTTCAGGCATAACCGGTCAGCGGCGCCGCAGGCAAGGTGTCAAGTGAATTCCCAGCGAATTCTCGACTTTCATCACGATGCGTGAGTGGTCGCTCCCACACTGTGTGCGCGTCGCAGTCAATAGCGTGTCCAGAGTCACACGTTTCGCGGCAATGCGGGAGTACCCTCCACGAAAAGCAAGGGCGGGGCACGGGGCACCGGTGTGTCCGAGTTAACGCTCGCTTGAGGTCGCTACCGCAGAATTGGGCCGCCTCGTTGACACGCCGGTTCTGGCGGGCGGTGAAAATTCAGTAAAGGAGCGGAATGATCCGGCTTGAGAACATCGCCAAGGCGTACCAGATGGGACAAGTCGCTGCCGGTACTCCACGGCCTAGACTTGGTCATAAACGACGGTGAAATGGTCGCCATCATGGGTCCGTCCGGATCGGGCAAGAGTACGCTCATGAACATCCTGGGCTGTCTGGATATCCCCACCAGCGGGCGTTACCTGCTTGACGGCACCGACGTCAGCCGGCTGTCCAACAACCAGCTGGCCAAGGTTCGCAGTCGCAAGACCGGGTTCGTATTCCAGTCATTCAATCTGATTCCACGCACCACCGCAGCACGAAACGTCGAACTTCCGTTGATCTACGCCGGCATCCGGGATCGGCGCAGGTCGGCTCGGCTGGCGTTGGAGCAGGTCGGGCTGGGTGAGCGTCAGAGACACATGCCCAATGAGTTATCCGGCGGCCAACAGCAACGGGTGGCGATCGCACGCGCGCTGATCAACGATCCCGCAATCCTGCTCGCCGATGAGCCCACCGGCAACCTCGACACCACTTCCAGCCGAGAGATAATGAAGTTGCTCGGTGAACTAAACGATGCCGGCTGCACGGTTGTGCTTATTACGCACGAAGAGGAGGTCGCCGGCTTCGCCAACCGGATCGTGCGGCTGCGCGACGGAGGCAGCGTCGATGACGAGGTGCAGCGGGAACAGACGCAGGCAAGCGCGTAGTCGCGTCGGACGGTTAGCTGGCGAAACCTGGTTGCCAGCGCTGAGCGATCCCGCGCAGCGGCACCGTGGCGTCGAGCTGGCACAGCACGCCGAAAGTCCCAGTGCTCACCCGGTGGATCAGCAGGTAGCTGGGCGGCAGGTTCAGCGCTCGCCCGGTCCGGAAGTCCGGGCCGGAGAAGTCACCAACACGCTCGGCTTGGGCCTGCATCCAGGCCCGGGTGAAGTGGAAGGTATCGGTGCGTACCGGATCGGCGAAGGGGCTGAGGTAAGCCAGCACATCCTCGGCCTGTAGCTGCATGCCCGGCTGGATGAAGCCCTCCGAGCGCAGCAGCTCGAGCAGCTCCTCCGATCGCTCCTCGACAGCCAGCCGGGTGGCGACGCCCAGGGTGCGCGGTGGGCCGCCGGGTAGCTTCGCCGCGGCGCCGAAGTCCAGTACCCCCAGCCGCCCATCGTTCAGCCGCAGGAAGTTGCCCGGGTGCGGATCCGCGTGCAGCAACCCGGTGATGGTGGGGGCCGAAGAGTGAAACAGCGACAGCTTGGTACCGATGTCGTCTCGCTCGGTCCGCGAGCCACCACGGATGATCTCTGCCAACGGGGTTCCCGCGACCCACTGCGACACCATCACCTTTGGCGAGCTAGCGACGATAGCGGGCACGGCGATTTCGGGGTGGCCACGGAACGCGGCCGCGAAAATTCGCTGGTTATCGGCCTCGTCACGGTAGTCGAGCTCCTCGACCATCCGGTCACGCAACTCGGTGAGCAGCGGTTTGACCTCCAGGCCAGGAACGATCGCCTGGAACAGCCGGCTGAACCTCTGCAGCTGCCGCAGGTCCGAGCGCAGTGCCTCGCCTGCGCCTGGGTACTGCACTTTCACCGCGACGTCACGGCCGTCATGCCACACCGCTCGGTGCACCTGCCCGATGCTGGCCGCGGCCGTAGGTTCGTCGGAGAACTCGGCGAAGCGGCGACGCCACCCCGAGCCGAGCTGCTCGTCGAGCACCCGCTGCACGGACTGTGGCGACATCGGTGGTGCGGCGGACTGCAGTTTCGTCAGGGCTTCCCGGTACGGTGCCGCCAGCTGCTCGGGGATCGCCGCTTCGAACACGCTCAGCGCCTGGCCGAACTTCATCGCGCCGCCCTTGAGCTCACCGAGCACTGCGAAGAGTTGCTCGGCGGTGCGCGCGCTGAGCTCGGCGTTGACGACCTGAGCATCGTGCCCCGCCAGCCGCCGGCCCCACCCCGCGGCGACCCGCCCGGCCACCCCGAGCGGGAGGCTCGCGAGCCGAGCGGTTCGCTGCGTGGCGCTGCGCGGGATGTCGGTCACGGGGTGATTGTCTCCCGGCTGCGCTCCGCGCAGTAGTGGCATCGAGGCATCATCTAGCGCCGCAACCGCAGCGTGGATGGGTTGGTCGCGGATGCCGCCGCAGGGTGCCGCGTACGGCATCCAATTCCAGCGCGGCGCCCCACGTCGGCGGGACGGGCATGCCAGCAGCTGGCCCGGCAAGCCCAGCAAGCACCTGCTCGACAGTGAATGCGGCAGCCAACTGGGTGCAGGCCAATCCGGCAGTCGCAACCAGCCCGACGAGCTGGGCCGCGAGTTTCGGCCAGGCCAGGTCCACCTCAGCCCGGTGCAGCTCCGCGCAACGCAGGCAGCTGCTACGCCCCGGCCACACCAGCGGGCCCACCATCGCAGTGCCTTCGTGGGCATAGCCGATCAAGTGGGCAATTCCGGTCTCGTGCAGTTCGGCGATCATCGCTGGCTCGGGGACCACTACGTCGCACAGCACGATTAGGTCTGGCTGGCGGCGAGCGGCGACGTTCACATCCGGCGCAGCGCGACGCACCGCATCGGCCGACGCCGCCGCGCGGGTCCTGCCCAGATCGCTCGGAAGGTAGCCGGTGCCGAGGTCAGCGGCCGTGACCGCGCCGGAGGCGTGCAAGGCCAAGTGACCAACGCCGGCCGCGGCGAGCGCGGTGGCCACGGCCACCGCCACCCGCCCGGATCCAATCACCCGCACGCTAGCTTCCCGCCGCGTGCCCAGCACGTGTCGCGTCGCGCGGGTCGCGTGTATCGACCAGCTGGCCGCCTCGGTGGCCAGAGCAACGCGGTGCCAGCCTGGGGCGCCATGGTCGGCAGCCGACGCCTCCTGCACCAAGCCGCAACGGTGCAGATCAGCAAGCATCATCAGGACGTCGCGACGGGAGCATCCGGCTGCCTGCGCCTCCGTGACCAGCTCGGCGGTGCTGCGGATGCCGTCCATCCGCTTGAGCAACCTCGCCAGAGGTGCCGGCACATCATCAAGGACCATCGCGCGCTGCTGATCCAGCCCGAGCTGTAGGCAACTGGGAGAACGCCAGAGTGCGACCCGGCCCGGCGCGAGCCTGAGCCGGTCTGGAACTTCACACGGAAGAGCGTCAGACAGCATCGCGGTGGACAAGGCGGCAGGTGAGTGCGGCGAACTCATGGCGCAATCCTGGATGGTGCCACTTGATGGATCAAATGACTGTCCACACGTTGTCCACAGGTGTGGACAACGTGTGCATAGCTCGGTACTTGTCGGCGTCACTCCGTGCGGCGCGGGGGTGGATCGTCGCCGGAATCCTCAGGGTCGGGGGGGAGCTGCTCGCGGGGTGCCTGCCCCGCGGTGCGCTCCAGAGCGGCGATCGGATCATCCAGGTCGGTGGCATTTCTGGCCGCCCGGTCGACGAACGCGGCGGAATCATCGAGGTCCGCGGTCGTGGGCAGCAGATCCGGATGGTTCCACAGCGCGTCACGGCCCTCGATGCCCTGCTGGTCGGTGAGCTGACGCCACAGCTGCGCNGCAACCCGGAGCTTGCGGGGTCGCAGTTCCAAACCGACTAGCGTGGCGAAGGTATGCTCGGCCGGCCCTCCAGAGGCGCGCCGCCGGCGAAGTGTCTCTCGCAGCGCATCCGAACCTGGGAGTCGTTCGCCCAATGCGTCCGCGACGACTACGTCGACCCACCCTTCGACCAGCGCAAGCAGTGTTTCCAACCGGGTCAGGGCGGCCTTCTGCTCGGGACTGTGTTGCTGCTCAAGCACGCCAGAAGAGATCAGCTGATCCATACTCTGCGGATCGGTCGGATCGATGTGGCGGGCGAGCTCCTGCAGCGCTTCAGAGTCCACCCGGATGCCGCGGGCGAATTCCTCGACGGTGTCCAGCAGCCGTTGGCGCAACCACGGCACGTGCCCGAACAGGCGGTGGTGCGCGGCCTCGCGGGCGGCGAGGAAAACGGTCACCTCTGAACCTTTGCGGCCCAACCCGGTAGCGAACTGCTCGATTGCCGCCGGCAGCAACGCAGCCAGGCCTAGCGGACCCAGCGGCAGCCCGATCTCGGTGGAAGTGAGCACCTCGCCACCGAGCTGGGCCAGCGCCGAGCCGAGCTGCGAGCCAAACGCCATCCCGCCCATCTGCTCCACCATCGCCACCAGCGGACCGGCGGCCTGGCGGACCTCGTCGGGTAGCGCTTCGATCCATGAGCCGGCCATCCGACGGGCCACCGGGTCGCACAANCTCTGCCAGGTGGGCAGGGTTTTCTCTACCCAGTCCCGCGGCGCCCACGCGGCACTGCTGTGGGTCCCGGCGGGCAGTGTCGTCACCGGGTCCAACCACACCTCGGCCAGCCGCACCGCGTCGCTGATCGCGGTCGCCTGTTGGGCCGAGGGCAGCCCGGTCGTGGACAGCTTCTGCACCGCCATCTGCTTGGCCAGGTCGTAGTTCACCGGACCGCCGCCGCCAGCGGCGCCCTGGCTGAGCATCTGGCCCAGCTGGGTGAGCATCTGGCCCAGCGCACCGACGTCGAAGCCGCCGGCACCGAAGGCCGCGAAGGGGTTGGCCGGATCGGCGCCGGAGCCGCCGCCGTCTTCGGGAGGGTTCCTCCGGTCAGGGTCCCGAGGGTCCTGCGAGCCGAAGCCGAAGGGCATGTCGCTCATGTCTCCACGGTACGCGGAACGTCGGCACGTACGCTGTTCGGCCGTGACCCGGCGAACCTGGACTCTGATGGTCAGCCTCGGACTGGCCATGGCGCTCGGGTTGCTGGGTGCGTTCGCGACGGTGCCTTACGTCGCGCTTCGCCCCGGGCCCACGTTCAACACGCTGGGTGTCGTGGCAGGCAAGACAGTGGTGGACATCAAGGGCACTCAGACCTACCCCACCAGCGGCCACCTCAACATGACGACAGTGTCGGTGGTCGACAACGTAACTCTTTACGGGGCGCTCGCGCTGTGGATATCGGCGAGCAGCGAGCTGCTTCCCCGCGACGAGATCTTCCCGCCGGCATTGTCCGAGCAGCAGGTCGAGAAGCAGAACAAGGAGATGTTCCAAGGCTCGGAGGCCAACGCGAAAGTGGCGGCCCTGCGCTATCTGGGTTATCCAACCAAGGTCGTGGTCGGTCAGTTGGTTCCCAACGGCGCCGCGAACCGCAAACTCGCCGCCGGCGACCGGCTGCTGGCCGTCGACGGGCACCTGCTGCTCAGCGCGCAACAGGTGGTCGATCTGCTCGCCGGTAGCCACCCGGGCCAGGTCGCAGAGGTCCGCTTCCAGCGCGGCGACAGTCCACCGCAGCAGGCGGCGATCACGCTCGGCGCGGGTACCCAACCAGGCCGGGGCTACCTGGGCATCGGGGTGACCGAGACTCCCGACGTGAATTTCACCATTGACATCACCCTGATCGACGTGGGCGGCCCCTCGGCGGGTTTGATGTTCGCGCTGGCGATCGTGGACAAATTGACACCGGGCGCGCTCACGAATAACACCTTCGTGGCCGGCACCGGCGAGATTGCCCCGGCAGGTCAAGTAGGTCCGATCGGTGGCATCCCGCTGAAGATGATTCGCGCTCGGGAAGCGGGTGCGTCGGTGTTCCTGGTGCCCGCCGAGAACTGCACCGAGGCTGTCCAGCGCGCCCCCGCGGGGCTGCGGTTGGTGCGGGTAGGCACCCTGGCGGACGCGGTGCACGCGCTGGACGCGATTCGAGCGGGCCGGCAGCCAACCGGCTGTTAACCCAAGGTAGCCAGCAATGCGTGGAGCAGATTCGGGGCTAGCTGTGGATCCTCCACGACCTCGTCCCGGCTGACATCGTCTTTCGGATCGGCACGTAGCCGCAATACGCACGCTCCCACGCCGCCCCGCAGCACAGCAGCGACCAGCCTGCCTTCCCGCCGCTGTGGATGCGCGGCAGCGGCGCGACGGGCCTGCTCGGGGTCGTCGGGCAGCTCGCCGAGAGCAGTTTCCGCCTCCGGCGGCAGTACCACGATTTCTTGCGCTAACGCGCACCCGGCGACCGAGTCAGGCCATTCGATGCCGGCCAGCGCAGCATCGAGCTCACCCTCGGGCAGGGCGTCCTGGGCTACTGGGGTGAGCGGGGCCTGCCCGTCCAGCTGCTCGGCGAGTTCTGGTTGGCTGGCCAGCAAAGTCGCTGTCGTTACCAAAGCGAACAGTTGCGGCGGCTGGTCCCACCCGGCGGCTGCCACGAACTCTTCGACCTCGCGCGCGGTGGCAGGCAGCGCATGAGACAACGCGGATAGGTACGGCGGTGGCTCGCTCACTGCACCATCGTCGCATCGGTGGCGGAAACCGTCAGTAGCGGTGCAGGCACCAGGATCGGAACCCTGAGGGGCTCCGTAGAGTTGGACAGACAGGACTCACCCGACGTGGCACCGGCTGCGCCAGCGGGTCCGCACTGCACCACTGTCGTCGCCAGGAGAGTGTTCTGTGGCCAACCGGCAACCTGTCGGAGTTCCCGCGCTTTCTCGACGCGGTCGGATTCTGATCATCGTTGGCACCGCTACGCTGGCCGCGCTCATCATCGGATCGCGGCTGATCGACACCTACGTGGACTGGTTGTGGTTCGGTGAGGTGGGCTTCCGGTCAGTGTTCTCCACCGTCCTCGTCACCTGTCTCGTTCAGTTTCTCATTGTGGGACTGGTTGTCGGTGGGCTGCTGGCGCTGAACATCGTTGTCGCTTACCGCACCCGGCCGGTGTTCGTGCCGGTAGCGGGGCCGGAAGATCCGGTGGCGCGGTACCGCACAGCCATCGTCGGGCGCCTGCGCGTGGTGGGAATCGGTGTGCCGGTACTGGTCGGCCTGATCGCCGGGCTGTCCGCGCTGGCTGACTGGCAGACGGTGCAGATGTTCATACATGGCGCCAGTTTCGGCGTGTCCGATCCGCAGTTCCACAAGGATGTCGGCTTCTATGCCTTCGAGCTGCCGTTTTATCGGAGGCTGCTGGGCTGGGCCTTTCTCGCGGTAGTGATCTCCTTCCTCGGTGCGCTGCTTACCCACTACCTGTTCGGTGGTCTGCGGCTGGCCGGCCGTGGCGGGCAACTCTCCGGCCCGGCCCGGGTCCAGCTCGGGATACTGGCGGGCACTTTCGTGCTGTTCAAGGCTGTGGGCTATTTCTTGGATCGCTACGAGCTGCTGTTTTCCCGACGTAACCCGCTGTTCACCGGGGCCAGTTACACCGACCTCAACGCAGTACTTCCCGCCAAGATCATCCTCATGTGTATCGCGGTGATCTGCGCGATCGCCTTCTTCGTTGGCGCGGTGCTGCGCAATCTGCAACTGCCGGCTATCGCCATCGCACTGCTGTTGCTGTCCAGTATTCTGGTCGGCGCGGCGTGGCCGGCGGTCCTGGAGCAGTTCGTNGTCCGGCCCAACGCGAACATCCGCGAGGCGCCGTCGATCCAGCGCAACATCGCCGCCACTCGGACGGCGTACGGCATCACCGATCGACAGGTCGTGTATTCCCAATATTCCGGGCGAAGCAATGCGTCGCCGGCTGACGTCCAGGACGACACCGCCACGATCGGCAACGTGCGGCTGCTGGACCCCAGCGTGCTGTCTCCCACCTTCACCCAGCTGCAGCAAAGGGAGAACTTCTACGGTTTCCCGGACAAGCTCGACGTCGACCGCTACACGGTCAATGGTAAGACGCAGGATTACATCGTTGCGGTCCGTGAGCTGGAGTCGGCGTCGTTGGCTGAGAATCAGCGAACCTGGATCAACCAGCACCTCACCTTCACCCACGGCAACGGCTTCGTCGCCGCCCCGGCCAATACCGTGAACTCCGCGCTGAAAGACGCCGGCTCCGGGGAGGGCGGCTACCCCGTGTTCACCGTGTCGGACACCTCGCGACAAGGCGATATCCCGGTTCAACAGCCGCGGATCTACTTCGGTGAGTTGATCGACGACTACGCGATCGTCGGCGGGAACCCTGGGGCAGCTGCTCGGGAGTTCGACGGCCGCCCGGAGAACTACACCTATCAAGGCAAGGGTGGGGTAGCGCTGGGGAGCTGGGCGAGTCGGCTGATGTTCGCCGCCTACTACGGCGAGCGCAACATCCTTTTCAATCAGGCGATCGGGCCGGACTCGAAGATCATCTATAATCAGCATCCGAGGGATCGGGTGGAGAAGGTCGCGCCGTGGCTCACCGTCGACGGCGACCCTTATCCGGCTGTGATCAACGGCCGGATCGAGTGGATCCTCGACGGCTACACGACGCTGGACAACTACCCGTACGCCCAGCGGACCGTGTTGGGCAAGGCAACCACAGACTCGCTGACCGGGGTATCCCGGCTGCCGGATGACGAGATCAGCTACATCCGCAACTCGGTGAAGGCCACGGTCGANGCGTATGACGGCACCGTAAGGCTGTACGCGATGGATGAGAGCGATCCGGTACTGCGGACGTGGATGAACGTCTTCCCCGGCACCGTGCAGCCGGCTAGTGCGATCAGCAACGAGCTGCGGCAGCACTTCCGCTATCCGGAAGACTTGTTCAAGGTACAGCGGGAGATGCTCGCGCGTTATCATGTGAACAATCCGTCGGTGTTCTTCACCAACGACGACTTCTGGAATGTTCCCACCGATCCGACGCAGAATCAGCAGGGAGTGGACCAGCCACCGTATTATGTGCTGGCCGGTCCGCCAATCGGTCGAGGGCCAGCTGAGTTCCAGCTCACCAGCGCGCTGGTCAGCCTACGCCGGCCGTTTCTGGCCGCCTACATTTCAGCAGGATCAGACCCGCAAGATTACGGAAAGATCCGGGTGCTCGAGCTGCCCGGTGACTCTCAGACGCTGGGTCCAGAGCAAGTTCAAAACAGATTCGTGTCTTCCGCGCAAGTGAGCGCGGAGCTGAATTTGCTGCGACAGTCTGAGACCGATGTGCGTTATGGGAACTTGCTCACTCTCCCGGTCGGCGGCGGGCTGCTGTACGTGGAGCCCGTCTATATCGAGCGAGCGAACCAGCAAGCGGCGTTTCCGCAGCTGAACCGGGTGCTGGTGGCCTACGGCGACCGCATCGGCTACGCCCCGACCCTCCGCGAGGCGCTCAACCAGGTTTTCGGTGCCGGCGCCGGCGATGCCACCACCTCGCCGGACCAACTGGTCCCAGCGCCGAATCAGAGTGCGACGCAAGTCCCCGCGTCGGCCGGCGCCGGAGCGGCCAGTCAGAGCATGCGTCAAGCCGTTGTTGACATTGCCGATGCGCTCAAGCGCCTGCGAGCAGCACAGGCTGCGGGCGATTTCAATGCTCAGGGAAAGGCGCTGGCCGACCTCGACGCGGCTACCAAGCGGTTCGACAGCGCCGCCGCGACGGCCGGGGGCGGTGCTACTCCCGCACCAGCCGGCGGCGGTGGCTGACCGACGACCCGGCCCGCAGGCCGAGCGGGTTCGAGTCTGCGGACTCACTGGAGTGGTCGCTAGGGTATCTGGCGCGGGTCAAGGCTGGCAAACATGGAGGCGCAAACAATGACTCAACCACAAGGGACAGACTTCGCATCGTATGCTCAACTATCGGAGCCGGAGCTGGAAGTGCTCGATCGAGCACTCGCGTCAATTCCCGACGATATTCTGTCCACGGGCGATCGCCCATCGATAGAGTCCCGGATCCGGCGGCGTCTGCAGGAAGAGGGTTTTCTCAAAATGGGAGCGGCGGGCGGACCTTTAGGGGTTGCCGAAATCCCCGCAATAGCCTTCGTCGGCCGAGCAGTCGGCTGCCTCGCGTCGAACTACGTGTACTTGCGCGGAATCAGTCAGAATAAGCCTCCGGGTGAAGTGGCTGAGTCGATCGCACGAGCAGTTGTGGAGTGTGTCCCGAGTGATATCGATGCGATTAAAACTGATATCATAAAATACCGGAGTCAGGTTGCCCGCGCTTTTAAAGCGCTTGGCCTGCCGGCGCTCGGCGACGCACTCTGTGCGGTCGACGCCGGTGGACTGTATGAGATGGGCTCACGTGACATGTGAGTGCGTTCTCCAGCGTTTCTGCGTCCGAAGCGCGGGGTGAGGCCAACCGACGGTGTCCACGTCGAGACGGGTGTGTCGCGATCTTCGACCCAACTCCGCTGGCGCGACGAGACCCCCTGGAGCCGTGGCGCGGCTGGACGTCGGACCCGGCTTGCGCTGCGCCGAGGTTGCCGCTCGCTGACGCGATGAAGGAGCGGGGCCTCCGCTCCCCGTGACGTCCCGAGGCACTCTCGGGGTGCTCACTTCCCACGACGAAGGAGGCCCCTATGAGTGAAGCCTATGCGGGTAAGCAGGTTGTCGGTATTAATCTGGCTCTTCGATCTTAGGCGGGCACCGTGGGGGTCCTCGCTGACAATCGGCGTGTTTGCCGGGTGCAGTGCAACCGTACTCGGCGGCGGTAGTTGTTCCGGTTTCGGAATCCGCAGGCGGCGCGTTTCACTTGCTTGATCAGCCTGTTCGTGCCCTCGGTTCGTGCGTTGGTGAGTCCGGTGGTTAGGAACACCTCGATGGCGGGCCACCAGGTTTCGATGGTCTCGGCCAGGGTGGTCAGCTCGGGGATGTCGGCGTCGGCGCACCAGCGGTAGAACGCCCACAGTCGCTGGTTGATCTGGTCGCGGTGCCCGCCCCGGGCCGCGGTCGCGCACAACNCGCGCAGTTNCTCCTTGGCGATCCACGCGGTCAGGATCGCGCCGGTGGGATCGTGGTCGAGGCAGCCGTTCCACATCCGCGCCAATGCCCGCTGNGAGAGGCGCTCACGGCCGCGTAGCAACAGGCGGCGGTTCGCCCACGCCGGGTCGATCGCGCGGCCGCGGCGGCCGAGCAGGTCACGGGTGATGCGCTGCCGCACGGCGGTGACCGCCCGGTTGGCGAGCATGATCAGATGAAAGTGGTCTACTGCGATCCGAGCGTTCGGCAGCGCGGCGCGGACGGCGGCAGCGTAGCCGGCGTGGGGGTCGATGACGACGACATCGATCGCGTCGCGGAACTTGGCACTGCGCCCGAGCAGCCACGTCCGGACCGCGGCGCTGGTCCGGCCGTCGACCTGACCCAACAACGCCTGGGTGCCGACCAGATCGACAAACCCGGTCTCCCACGGATCGCTGCGCCGCCACCGGATCGGGCCCTGAGCACCACGGCCCTCGGGCAGCCACCGTGGCCGGCCGAACCGGGTCTCGTCCATGCCCAACACCGTGGTGGGTTCGGGCTCGGCGAGCTCCCGCTGCGCGTAGTCCACCAGCGCACGTTGCACTGTCGGCCACGACACCCCGTGCGCCGCCGCGACCTCGGCCTGGTCGCGCCCGTCNNCCACCGCCCGCGCAAGGCCTTCCCGCAGCCGGGTCGTGGTGCGCATTCCCGACGGCACCTGCCCGACCCGCTCGGTGAACGTTTGCTGTGGACAGTCCTGCGTGCGGCACCGCCAGCGCCGCTTGCGCCACTGCATCGCCACCGCCATCCCGCCACAGGGCAAATCCTTCGGGCGCGTCAACACCCACTCCTTGGCCGACGTCGAGACCTCCCTGCAACCCGGGCACCGGGCCGCGTCCGGATCACTCGTCACCAGCTCAACGATCTTGACCCCACCCGCGGTAAGAGCGACACGCTCCACCGCCAGTCCACGCAGTCCCAGCAGACACGTCGCATCATCGCTACCGTCGACCACGGTCCGTGGCTCTCCTCTCGCTGCTCCAGAACACAGCGAGGATCAAGGAGTCACGGACCGCCTTCGTTCAGGCGCGCCGAACCAAGTTGCCCGGTCAAGATCGGAGAGCCATTAATCTGCATCGACGGCGGTCGATGATCGTGCGGATGACCGAGTCCGGGGAACGCCTGGAGACGGCGCGCATCCTTAATGATCGGGATCGGCTGGCGGAGGTGATGGCCCGGGCCAGGGAGTCCCCAGAGGTGGTGCTGGAAGCAAACGTANGGATGGTACTGGGCGGCTGATGCANTGGCCGAGCTCGGCGCGGAGGTGCATTTGGCGCATCCGCTGGGGGTGAAGATGTTTTCCTACCGGNGGGTTAAAAACGATGAGCGTGACGCGGCGGATTTAGCGGATCTGCTGCGGATGGGTCGGCTACCCGAGGCGTGGATCGCCCCACCGGCCACTCGGGAGCTGCGGCAATTGGTGCGGCATCGGGCCAAGTTAGTGGCGC
>JGI12053J15887_10000604_pt1 | contig 15008 bp, 13 predicted proteins | sample MedBloCAOM1_O3_FD_15887 | JGI IMG/M metagenome (IMG submission 15887)
AGAATCCATCCTCCACACTAACCAATACTAACACTCCTCTTCAGTCATGACTTTCCTTTCTTCTTCTTTATCTTTATTTACTTTTAAACGCTTTACTCATACTACCACTACCACTATTTCAACAACTACCAACTCTAAAGAGCCTGATACACAAGCTTTAAATGCTCCTGTTCCTCAATCGAATTCTAATTTGGAACCAGCCCTCTCTATAACTGCACCTCTTCCTTATCCTAATACAGTTACTGAATCATCTACTTTTTCCTTTGATGAAGAAATTAAGGATCTCGAATCCCTAAGAACAGCACCTCCTACAACTGCTGCTTCTACTAAAGTGAATAATCCTCCATTAGATATTGATACTAATAGTAACGACTCTCCCTTATTAGAAGAGCCTGTCTCATTAAATAATCAACCTTCTATTGCCAGTATACCTGATACTACTGCCGAGGATATTGTTATCAATGAAACTTTAAAGAAGATAAAAGTGTCTTCTGCTATGATAGGTGATCGTTTTGTTAAACGTCTTGAAGAACGTCATATTGTTATGGAAGAAACCGTTCAAGCTACTAATCGTTTTCATGCTATTCATAGAAGGGTTGACGAGTTTATTAGGTCTCTCGGTATTAGTCCTCGTATTGTTTATACTGCAGCTGGCTTGGCAGCTTTTTATACTATCTATCATATTCTTCGATATCGAGAAATACCCTTAGGACGTTTTTTTGGTGGTCTTTTTGGAGGTGGTGGTAGTGGTACCAGTGCCTTAACCACCGATACTATTACCACGGTATCTCCTAATATAGCCCCTATTATAAATATTAATATTCCTACTTCTTCAGGTGTATCCTCTGTGGCTCCTTCAGCATCTTTGGATGGAGTCATAACTGCTATTGAGAATTTTGCTATAAGACATCCTATTTTCAGCGCTATCACTGGAGGTACTATTATTTATTTATTAAAACGAAAAATTAGATAATCATGAATAATAATTTAGAAAATTACTTACTTTCATTAAAGGATAAACCTCATTTCAAATTTTTACATGAAAGCATTGATTTTAATCAAAGCATTCGTGATAAACACTTAAATAATGCTCTTTCTTTTGAGAAACAAAAAGATCAGATTACAATTGAAGATAATTATCTTCATAATGGTTCCAATGAAAATCATTACTTAAATGTAAAAGAATGGAATATTTTATATAAAGAGTTAATTCATGTTCGTGAATTCGCAGATAATAATTCTGATACTTCTAAGAGTGATCTTAGGCCTCTTATGAACCAGATTGCCAAAGAATTCTGTATAACAATACCTCCTTTGTTAGAAATTTTTGAAGAACACATTAATGAACACAGTATAGGGGAAATTTTGCATTATACTTTGCAAAAATTAGTTTATACTCATATTCGCCGTAAACAAAAAACAGAAATTATTATTGGACGCGTATCATTCAGTCATTCTCTAGGTGAGTCTTTATTTAAATATTTTCTTTATAGAACTAAAAAAATATTTAAAATATTTACTTTAGGATTTACACAATTATCTGAGGAAACAATTAAACAATTGGATGATTTACTTCGAAGTATTTTAGATAATGATGAGTTACAAACAAAAAAATTATTTAAAATTCTTAAGATTTATAAGGGGCCTCACATAGTGATATATAAGCTTTTAAGTAATTTTATTTTACATCATATGTGTTTATTATATGCTAAAAACACACTTCCTAGTGTTTTACATACAACACTTGAACCTTATTATAAAGATGATAAAATTACTGACATTCTGTTAATTATAGAAACTAAATTAGCTCAAAGTTATGTTAAAATAGGAGAAAGAGCTCTTAGTTTATTAGTGAAAGCTGATATTATTAAGGTACGTTTAGTTCATATGATTAAACAGCAGCAATATCAAGTAAAATTTAGCGAGTCTCTCATTAGCTTTTTTGTAGGCAAAATGAATATTTACCGACCATTATTATGCAATTTTAATGCTGATTTTATGGCCATAGAACAAGACAATAGTATTGAAGAGGACCTTATATATGAAAACAATAGTGATTTTGTTCATAGTAATCCCAATATTCATTTAAACATTAACTATAACTGTTATTTAACCAAGTATAAACCAAAGATAAAGCTATCGATTGATCGACAATATTTACAAGATTTTCTAATTTATCTTGATAATCTTTACAAAATAGAGCATAAATTTAGCAATATAGATTACTTTAAGGATTTTCTAAGTATTTATGACATTGATTTTGATAGTTTTACTAAAGTTTATTATGAAGCTTCTAAAAAAGAAAGGGCTATTTTAAAGAATATTTTAAAATTCTCTCTGGATTTGAATAATAAAACTAATTCTAATATTCTTGCACAAATTAAAAAGCTTCCCCAACATTTGGTAGGTATAATAAAAAAAATTTATAATAAAATTTTTAATAATAAAATATTTTTTATAGGTCTTTTACAAGAAGCAATATTATATTCCATATACGGTTATTTTATTGTAAATACCTTTATTGATGCTCGCGGTAGATTATACCTCCAAGGATATAATCTTAATATTCAAAATTTTCCTTTTGCAAAAACCTTTATTAAACCCTATAACCCTTGTGATTTAGCTTTAATAGAAAATAATTATTCATTTATGCAAAACACATTTAAAAAAAGGTGTACTTATAAAATAATAAAAAATAAAATAAGTAAAATGTCCTTTGAGACCTTTTCAAAACAGTTTAACAAAGATAAATTAACCTATTTACATAAATTCTTTGATCAAGATCAATTATCTTTAAATAAGTTAGAGGAATATTTATTACAAGATATCAATTTTAACTCTTCTTTAGATTTCATCAAAAAGTACATTAAGAAAGGTGAAAAACTATTCTTTGTTCATTCTTGTATTTTACTGCATAAATACCCTACACATAATCTTAGCAATTATTATGATATAGATGCTAATTCGAGTGGTATTCAAATGACCTCTATTCTTTTCAAAGATGAGGCCTTAGGTAAAATGTGTAATCTATTTGGTGAAGATAATTGTAATCTTTTTATGTTAGCTGCAAATACATTTAAATCCGATAGGAAATTTCTTACAAGGCATATAAATCAATTTAAAGAAAAAATTAATCTTTCGATAGATGTGGGAGATAAAGCAATTATTATAGACAAGGATACTTATGAAAAACTTAAAACACTATCCTTACAAGAAAAAGTTAATGCTTTTCTAAATGCAGATTTGAGTATTTCTTATAAACTTCCTGAATTAATTTTGGATCTTTTTAATGAGATGAAAGAGGAGTTTTATAAAAATAAGGATGAGTTTAATTCTCTACTTAAATTAGATTGGTTATTAAGTACTAGACTTGAATCGACACTTAAATTTAGATTATTACAGCATGTAGACAATGATTTTATTAAATATCTTTTAATAATATATCAAGGTATCAAATTTAATAAAAATTTAACAGATTGTTCCTGGATTTTAGATTTAGACCTTCTTTATCTCAAAGAAGTATGGAAAATGCTTGTAATGACTTATGGATATGGCTCTACTTTAATGGGTCGTATAAAGGATATCCATTCCTTTTTTAAAAAGAAGGCACCTACTTTTTTAGATATAAATTCTAAACTTAATTCTAAATTATATTCTATTGCATTTATTGTGGAATATTTCTTTTCTTCATTTAAAAAGAAATATTTATCAGTATCAGGCTATTTAATAGATATGGCTGATATATTAGCACGGGATATGATTTTCATAGAAAATAAATTTTTTCATATAGTGTTAAGACCTTTGGTTACAAAACGAAGTTTTGTAACAATTACTGGTTTAGATAAAAAACGTCAAGTGCAATTATCAATAAGATCTAGAATAAAAAAACTTAATATTAGTGCTCTTCGAAGAGGGTTTGGGCCAAACTTTATTCATTCAATGGATGCATATATAGTACATTTATTTCATGAAATGCTTTATGATATTAATAAAGAATTAATTAAAAAAAATTTAGTAGCTAACCATTATACCACACACGATTCGTTTATGATGTTAATTACACCTTATCTACACCTTTTAGTAGAAGATTGTTATCACTCATTAATTAAATATGACTATATCCATACATTAAAGGGGTTACGTGCATATCAAAAAAAAAGCATGTTATTAATTATGAAAAAATATTTTAGCAAAGATAATACACAATTTTATCTAAATTCAGAATGCTTAAATCGCCACTTTATGAAGTAAAAATGTTACTAATATCGCGATTTTACTTAGTTAATAATATGTGTGTTAATATGCTTCTAAAAATACATAATTCATTTATTAAATGTCATCAGTTTATGTAACACCACCAAATAATGTTATCCTTAAACCAGGAATACTGGTAAATAAAATTCCTTTTATAGTTGACAATTACACGTTTTATGAGTATAGTTCGAATTCAAGTTCATTTAAAAGTTCTACAAGTATAACTCGTCTTTTTACATTTTTTGTTATAATTTATAAAACTTTGTTTTCATTGAAAGAGATTGCATTATATCACAATCATATGAGCCAATATCATACTTTTCATGTGATGGATACCATATTATTGTGGTTTATTGCTGATGCTGATGAGCAAGATCAAGAGCAGTGTACTATTATGTGTAAAGTACAAACGAGATCAATAAGGTTACAACTTCTCTTTACTATAACTGGTACCATATATTATGCATTCATAAACTATAATTTACTTAATAAATTATATGAAAATCCATTATTAAAGCCAGAATATTACTCCATAAATCGAGAAAAATTTAAGCTTCCTTTTATAGAAAAAACTATTATTAATGATTGCACTAAATACATTGGAGATTTTATCATTGAAATGGAAAAAAAGTTTAAGATACATTATGAGGGGCCCAATGATAAAATTTGGTTAACTCAATTTGATAAAGATCTTTTAGAACAATATGCCTATCTAATCCCTAATTTTAGTGATGCTATTCATTTTAAACAACTTTTATATTTATTTGTTCATAGTAGTCCGTTTATTAATTATATTAATTCGTTTGAGCCTGTTCATTGTAGACAATTAAAACGTTATTTATATGAACTATTGTTATGGTTTCGTTTCTTACAAATATGTAAATTTATCATAAAAAAACATCCAAATAAATTTTCGATAAAAAGCTTTGAACCAATAGAAGACCAATTGAAGCAAAAGCCTTCTATTGATGTAAACCTTAATATAAAGCATGTTAGTAAAAAAAACATAAGTAAAATTATATTTTTATTTAATGAAGCCATGGATCATTATATTTATGATACATTTAGTTATAATCTTATAATAATTACAAGCGTAATCAAAATAGCAATAAAAACTAATGTTGAAGAAAAGAAAAACTAAAAAACAATTAAAAAAAAATTTATTATTAAAAAATAAGATTTCTATTTTCCCATATTTTAATAATATTTCACAGTATATGATAATGTCTAACTATCATATCTTCTGTGCTTTTCTTCGTTGTTGTATGTTTCCATATAGTTATAAAATGTATTTTATAATAGGTCGAGAGTTAGTTAAATATAGTCAAAAATACATAATACTCGTAAAATTTTGGGTAGTTAAATTTTACTTTTATAATTGTTCTATAATTATCTCTTATATAAAATATGCATTTACACCATATAATATATTCTATCATTACTTTTTAAGCGAAAGCAGTTATATAATTTATCAAACTATTTTTTACTTGTTTCAAAAGAATATTGAAAGATATTTAACTACTATCCGATTACATTACTATAAAAGCATCTCTTATTTAGCATCACAAGAATTATATATACCACTGGATATTGTGTTTAAAAAAATTCATCAAATAGGCTTCATTACGGAATGGAAAGTAAATGTTCCCTCTTTAAAAGGCTCTCAAAACTTTTTGTTTCAATTTATAAGATCACACCTTCTTTTACAAAGAGATACTGTTAGTAGTATGCGTATACTGTTGATCATACCTTTAGATACACAATATCACCCTGAAATTTATACCTTATCAGGAATAAAACCACATATATCTCATATAAAAAGATTGCAATTTCATATGGAAGATAATATTAATAAAGCTTATAATATGTTTAAAAAAATATATGCAAATGATTATTATTCAAAGAGTGACGAGAATTATATATATATAGAATTACTAACAAAAAAAGAATTTATGTGGGATGTGCTTACAATACCAGTCCCAGTAATGATTAAAGATGCAGACAGTATTAATGAAGACACTCAATTTTATATCACATGATTAAACAAACTAGACTATATCTTATATCTAAGAATAACTCACATTTTATGTTGCAAAATACCCAAAAAGAATCTTCTAAATCAATATTAATTAAACATGCAGATATTGGGGCTTTCTTTAAGGAACGTTTACAAGAAATAAAACTGAATTGTATAACAATATTTTCATTGGATCTTAATTTGATTTATAACTATTTCCTAGAAAATGAACTTTTATCTAAAGAATTCTATATTAAACCATTCTTATTTAAAAGTAAATGTTATAGTATATGCTTGCAACATGTAGTCCTTAAAAAGAAGAAAATAATTTTCAAAGATTATTATAATTTTATATCCAGTAATAAATGGGCAACAACTCTATATGACCAAGGAAAATATTTATATGAATTATATGAAGAACTGCTAATACAGTTTAACATAAATATAAATTCAAAAAATATCTTAAGCTTAACCTCTGTTAGTGCTAAAGTATTTGCTTTTATTTCAACAGATAAACAAAAAAATATAAAAAAACTAAATGCAACTGAAGATACTTTTATACGTAAAGCATACTATGGTGGTCGTAATGAAATTTACGAACCTATTGGATACAATGTATTTTATTATGATGTGAATTCACTATATCCATATATAATGAAAAATCATAACTTACCTATAGGCTCACCTGTATTTTATGATGCAAATTATTTAAAATCAATAAACATAACTACATTTTATGGGTTCCTGGATGTCTTAGTAGAAGTCCCTACGGATATATTGCCTATATTACCTTTTAGATCCTCTGATAAATATAATGAATTAGGTATTATATATCCTACAGGAGTATTTAGAGGTATCTATTTTTCCGAAGAACTCTTATTTGCAATAGAAAAAGGATGTAAAATACTTAGAATATTTGGAGGATATGCTTTTGCATCTGATATAATATTTGAAGACTTTGTAAATAGATTATATGAATTACGTACGCAAACACTTTCACCCTTTATGAAAAAAAGTTATAAAGATATTATGAACAGCTTATACGGTCGCTTTGCATGTATATTTGAAAAAGAAATAAATATACATGATGAGTTTAAGCAGAATATGGTATGTATAAAAAAAATTTACAATACTGTATCTATAAGTGCTGCTATTACAGCACTTGCTCGCATTCATATGTATAAGCTTCAAGAGCAGTTAAAACTAAAATTAATTTATTGGGATACGGATGGTTTTTTTGTTAAAGAAGCTTTGGTTAATCATCAAGTTAATACATCTTTAGGTGCTTTACGCCTTATACATAAAATAAATAAAGTGGTTTTTATTGCACAAAAAATGTATATTTATCACTATAACCAAGAGGATTATCAATATACATTAAAAGGTATAACAATAAACAACTACCTATTAAATGGTCCTTTATTAATAGATCAAATAGAAAAAGCTCTGCTTAAAATTACAAATTTTAATAAATTTGAATATACAATTACTTTTGAACTAAAAAATAAAATAATAAACAATTTAGAGATAAAAACTTTTACTATATATAATAAAAGAGCTATTAATAAGACAAATTCTATTATAAATACAAGACCTTGGCATATTAATCAGACTCCTATAGGAAAATAATCTTTGATAATAATATAGAGATTATACACAAGCATTATTGGTGTACTAATAATACGTAATTATAACATTAGAAGTATTATCACAAAAAGTATCTCCTATTTGAACAGAACAATAATAGTTCAATGCTATGACTAAGATTACACTTATTGCCATTAAAAAATCATTTGATATTTGAGTATTATTTCTAGGAGCATTATCAAAAAAATTCCAATTATTCTGAGGATTTACTGTTTCATTCAAGGGAATTTGAGGGTTAGTTGGTCCTATATCAGAGCATTGTGTAAATTGGAGGAGCATATTAGCCATGGTTATTACAAATACCATATGAAAAAGTAGTTTTATTTGCAAAGTCTTGTATTTATTTTTTTGAAAATTGTAAAAGTACTTCATAGTAATATAATTTGGTAGGATTAGTAATTGCTAAGCTTTTTGCACATTGTATAAGAAGATCCAATAAGGATTTATCTAGTTGTTTCTGTAATAATAATTCTATAAGAATATTACTTATTTCCTTATTAGAATATAAGAGGCATTTTATCATAGTATGATTATAAGAAATCATATCTGTTGTGAGTTTAATTCCAGCACGTTTTGCAAATGGATCTAAATCAATAAAGCTACTAATATAGTTCAAAAATATTACAGAGGATTTACATGAAGGAACATTTTTACTTAAGGTAGGATGACATGTATATAGGAAATTAAGTATCTCATCTCTTTTTTGAGAGTTATTTAAAATATCATCTAGTATATTACTTAATAATACTTTGGTTAAATCCAAAGGAGTTTCTATTATAACATTGGGTATTGGCTTTATCCAATAAGTTTCATAAAGGAAAAGACCCACATATAATATTATAATAAAAAGAATTAATATTGATTTGTTTATTTTTATATTAGTGGATGTTAGCATGAGAACTTTGATTTGTTCAATTGTATAATATCTTTTTTATGTTCAAGAAACACCCATTCCTCTGCAGGTATGATATTACCATCTTTCTCTTCAATTATTGAATTGTTGTTGATTAGCTTAAGCGTAATACCTTCATTATTTATGAATGTATATGACTCATTATTATAAGGTATAAATAAAATAGTGTTATATATGTAGAATTCCGTATCGAAACCTATTTCAATATTATATCTTAAACCTGAAAGTAAGTAGGAATCTAGAATAGGCTTCATTTTCAGCGGTACACTATATAAAGCATTATTTGTAGAATAATAAATCTTCCAAAGGCTTTGACATATGTAAGATGCCGTTGTTGCCATACATGTCGTAACTTTCCTTAGTAACATTATAGGGATGAATATTAATAAATAATAATACACGTGACTTATTACAAAGTTATTAAATATACAGTCATATAGTATGACAATAACAGGAGATATATTGCAAATAAACAAATAATATTTATTGGTTTGAAATCTTGTAAATTTAATATAGGGATGAGTTCTTGGTAAAAGCCATGGTTTAAAGGAATCTTTATTATACCAACAAAAAAGTTTACAAATCAAATGATTAAGTAAATAATTAAAAAGATCTTCTTTGCCTATACTAGTCAAATTACTGCGGATATTCTGGAGTCGTTTTCTAGTTTTTTCTGTAAAAGTTTTATTATCAGCGTACCAATAATAAAGGTATATACAAAATATATGATGTATACAAATCTTTGATAAACATATGAAGCTTAAAATGATAAAAATTGTAAAAGTCATACATAAAAATACAACTCCAAATAGTGTAGGTATAGAAAGCTTATTAAGTAGCATAAAGGTTTCTTTTACGCTATTATAAATCTCTATCAAATTTAACATACGGCTAATATTATATAAGCGTAATATATATAGACCAAAAATGTAACCCAAAACATAACTTATTGCAAGGAAATAGCTATAATAAATGTTTCTTATTTTATATTGGTTAATATTTAGTGATCTTTGTGAAAGAATATCTAATAAATAATAGTTTATACTTATTAGTGTGAATATTAATATACTTAAAATAATTATTATTATATAGTCCATCCTGTTTTTATGAAATTTGCCATATCTTGTAGGAAATGTATATTAAAGCCTATTTCAATACCTTTTTGTAAATATTCTAATTTAGAAATTACTTGAGGATCAATGGTCTCCTTATAGGCAATCAGCATTGCTCTAAAAATAAGGCGTCGATCCCCTGTTTTATCTAAGGAATAAAACTTATCGCCTAATAAAGAAATAAATTTGTCTGCAAAAGCTTGTTCTGAAGGAGATAAGGGTTCATACTGCATATTTTTTGTAAAGACAAATGATATACTACGAGAATATGAGGGATTACAGTGTAAAGAATTCCATAATGCATTTTGAATTTCATCATTAAGAAGAATAATCTTTTGATGATCATTTTCATTTAAAGCATTTAATCTACTTTTGAAATCATTAAATAATAATTTCGTATTTTTCTGCAACGTGGGATCCAAGGTTGCATGTATACTATCTAAACGATCTAAATTATATCTGAGTAGATCCATATTACCTGTAGTGAATGGAATCGGTGTATTATTATCATAAGTTATAAGACCTAGAGTCCCTCTGGTAGTATGAGTAAACATGCCTTTACCTGATTTTTCATCATGGGGTATATGTTTTATTCCTAATCCCATACTACGATCTGCTATAGTTTTTATTGTAACCCAAAAGTCTTGGTTTGACTGTTTTTGATGACTAAATTCTCCGGGTAAACTATCTCCTGTAACGAGTAATTTCTCTACAGAAGAGTTAAACTGGTGTAAGTATTCCTCAACTACAGGAAGTTCATTTAAAACACGAAAATCTATTGTAACATTTGGTTCAAATTGTATTTGAGGCCACTCTTGTAATTTTTTTATATGATAGTAGTCCTCTATAGGAAACTTATCATTTATAATATGCTTTAAGAGTGTTGTTTTATGTTGAGGCAACCCTTTCTGATGATCCAAACTTAAATTAGCAACTTCCTCTATTAATGGTTTTTTATTTTTTTTCGTTGTGTCATCTAAGACAGAATTACTTGTAATTGTTTTTAGACAATGATATGCTGCACGTGCCGCATATGCAGAGCGATTTAACATATGACGTTTGCTTATATGGATCTTCAATACAATACTCAAAGTCGTTTTACTTTTACCAAATTGGTAGTGATTATAGTTATTTATTATATTAGTATCATTGTAGGTTCTATTACAAATCATTTTTTAAAGTATAGGTAAAAAATTTTAACAAAGGTTCTTTTTCTACGTACCCTGTATATAGAGGTAATATTATATATGCGTTGCCTTTTAATTTTAAGGTATCCGAAATGCTATTATTAAATCCTTTAAAAGGATTTCTTTCAAAGGTTACTTTTTTATTTAAAACATTATAGATATAATCATCTAAATCATTTGATAAATTTTTTGATTTGCTGAAATATTTTTTTAATGTTATATGTGGTACTTCTATAAAGATAAAATTATAAAAGCTTTCTTTTAAAAATTCTAGTTTAAATTTATTACTTACTTCTTTTATTTTTAAAAATGTAAAAGTGATTTTTCGAGAATTATTTACTATATGATTTAAAGTTTTAGCTAATTTCATTTTCTTTATTTATAAGGGTTGTAAAAATATTACCAATATCAGGAATAAAAAATACTTTGAGATTTTTTTTTAACATACATTCTATATATATTTTATTTAAATTTAGATAGTTAAAACTAAATAAAGGATTAATATATTTAAAAAAATCTTTCTTATCTTGTAATGTCATAGATTTTCTTAAACTATTTTTATCCCAAAAAGGTTTATAATAAGCTTCATGAAAAATAAATAATGATTCTATATCACGGTGAAGGCAATATTGTAACATTTCTTGTATTAATTTCAAATTATAATTATAAATATTTTCTTTATAATTATAATTTAAAGTATGTTTATCTAATCCACTGCGCATACGTAATACATTAGAATGGATATAAGCATGCTTCTGCTCCTTTTCTATAAAGGGTGATACCTTGACCCATATAATATTTATTATGTGATTGTCTTTATCTTGGATCAAATCAGTTAAACAAAAGGCATCTTCATTAGAGTATTTTGTAACAAATAACATCTCTTGTAAAAGAATATTGGAAGGATTTAAAAAGAAGCTTAACAAACAATTACAAAAATCTTTATTATTTATATAAGTTAAATTAAAATGTTTAAATATATAATTGTTATTCATATTTGTCCTGATTTTGATCGCCATGGATTGTCTGTGTATGATATCTCAATGCCATCTTCATTCATGGATCCTGATGAACTCTGATCACTTAGATTACTTTCGACATCACTATTGTAATTAGGTTTATTTAAAAGTGTTAAAATTTCTGTAGTAGATGCTCCAAATACACTCGGAGGATTTACATTAGATGTAGAGGTACTCTGTGTAGTGTTAACAAGGCTATTATTATTATTAGAAATAGGTGTAGTATAAGTGCCATTACTTATATTAGCATTATCTTGATGAACACCCCTCAGAAAGGCTAAAGTGCCTCTAAGATAATTAGGTTTTGAAGTTTCAGGACCCTTAGAAGCGATTATTTCATGAATCTTAGAAGGTAATTCTGTTATTGTCATGCGTAAATTATCCAAATTATTTTTTATATCATTGGCAAATGTTGTATGATCTTCTTTTAACTGAATAATTTTATTATATAAATCTGTTTTAATTGTATTCATTTCAGATTGCGTATTATTTAATGTTGAGTTAAGATTAGTTATACTATCGTCATGATGGCGTAGCTTTTCTGTGGCTTCCCCTATAGCCTGGCTATTCTTATCTTGTAGGTTCATTTTAGTAGTAAATTTTTTACCAATAGTTTCAACTGCAGCTACTTTCTCTTCTAAAGAAGTAACTTTAGATGATTGATCTAGCTTAAAATTTTTCATGTCATTTTTAAGTCCAGTAATCTCTGTAACAGCTTTTTTTGCGCTGTCAGCAGCATTTGTAATTTCTCTCACATTAGCAGCCTCTAATATTTCTGTGTTATTTGGTCTTATAACAGCAGAAGAAGGAGACATACTCATCGTGGCTATTACATTATCTACTTTAGCATCTAAAGCATTAATGCGACTTTGTAAAGAATTAATATTATCATGCATATCTGAAAAACCATGTTGACTTTTTTTAGCAATGCTTAATACACTAGTTTTAAGAGTATTAAATTCACTCCAATTTAATGCATTAGATACATCTCCAGATATATTAATATGAGATGCATTACTTGTTAGTTTTTCTTCTAGTGTACTAATAGCTTTTTGCAAGTTTGTTATTTCATCAGCATGTTGATTGATAACCTGTTCACATTGCTGTGCTCTGGTATGTAGTGTTTCAACAGTACCCGAAAGGTCATCCAATGAAGTTGAATTAGATTTTATATCATGATCTTGTTCCTTTTGCAAATTAAGACTTTTACCTTGTATTTCGCCAAGCTTAGCACCCGTCTCAGCAGTGTCCTTGGTTATAAAAGCTAATTCACGAATTTTATAAATAACAAAGGCTATAGCAAGAGCAAATACGGCTGTAATAATAACATATTTTAAAGTATTACTATTATTATTAGAGATAGCTGTGGTTATATTAGTATTAAGCTTTAAAAGATGATCTACATAGAGGTTATAGATATTCAACATAGTGGAATTTGCATAAGAGGCTACCTGCTCAATTTTCATTCCTTGAAGAATAGAGCTATAATTGGTCCAATTCTGTGCTAATGAAATTTCAATATATTTATTAAAATCCTGAAAGTTGTTTACCTTATTAATATATATATGTGCATTATCATTTAAAGCCATTTGAAACGCTTTTACCTTATTCTCAAAGCTAACTTCATGAAAAATATTAATAAAGCCCACTTTAAAGCGTTCTTCCAACAGACCTTGGCTAATAGAATGAAAAAGGGTAAAGATATTACCGCTAAGAGCAAAAAAAGCAGATGTAATTTTAAGGAAACGGGATTCTTCAAAGAAAAAGGATAAAACAACGATTGTTAAAGGTACAATAATGATAATAGTTCCAATTTTTTCTAAAAGAATTAAAGGAGTACTTAAATATGGTATAGATCTTAAAACCTGAGGCACCATAAAGGTTATACTGTAAAGTTTACTATTAAAGAGATAATAGCAAGATAATAAAACAAATGTTATTTTAGATAAAGTCAAAAGAAAACCTCTAATAAAAGTAAATAAAGATAAAGAAGAAGAAAGGAAAGTCATGACTGAAGAGGAGTGTTAGTATTGGTTAGTGTGGAGGATGGATTCTTAGGTAAATAAACATTGAAATACTTCTGCTGTTCAGTATCCGTGAAATTTAAGAACAAGGGATTAGGAACAGTAATATTAAAAAAACCCTTTTTAGGAATCTTAAAAGAATCCGCTGTAACAACAAGAGTTTTATAATGACTAGCAGATATAGCCTTATTAAATAAGCCTTCATAAGTCATCTTGTATTGATCAGGGCTAACAAGATAATTATCAGAACCAGAATTAAGAATCTCTGTTAATTTCCGAGATATATTATAAAGATCACTTAAACAATAAGCATTACGAACAGGATCATAATCTCTCTTATTCTTAAAACCCTCCATGGAAACAGTCCCAAGATCCATATAATTAAAACGATTCAGAATATTATTGATATAATCACAATCATTAGTAATAAGCGTCCTGTCAAGATCATTAAGCTTTAAATTAGAAGAAGCATTCATTTTAGTAGAACTACTGCAAATATGTAAGTTAAGAACAAGGTTAGGAGAAGAACCAGGAACACTAATAATAGAAAGTATGTTCTCCTTAACCAATTCGAAATCAAAAGATTTCTTAGATAAAACGTTATAAGGTTTAATATATAGATCATATACAGAATACTGAGGAATCATAGACATCTCCACAATATCAGACATCTTCACATTACTTAATATACTATAGAAACGGATACCATTATTACTACTTCTTAACCTGAAGTGGGGATAAGATATTTTACTATCAAATCGGAAACCATAAATAGAAGAGCTAAGATTCATTGTTTTTAATAGCATAATATATTATTTTTTTAATATATATAAAG
>JGI12053J15887_10000605_pt1 | contig 14995 bp, 13 predicted proteins | sample MedBloCAOM1_O3_FD_15887 | JGI IMG/M metagenome (IMG submission 15887)
CCTGTTCGACAAGGTTACGATCGAGCGCGCCGGCGAGCGGCTGGTCGTGCATCTCGCCGAGGCCCCGGTGCTCGACCGTGTCGCGTTCGAGGGTAACAAGAAGATACAGGACAAGGAGCTTACGGCGGTCATCGAATCCAAGCCGCGCGGCCCGCTGCAGCGCGCCGTGGTACAGGCCGACGTCGGCCGCATCATGGAAGCCTACCGCCATGCCGGGCGCGACGAGGTCGCCGTGGTGCCGCAGATCATCAGCCACGGCAACGATCGCGTCGACCTCGTCTATGTGGTGACGGAGGGTGCGAAGACGACGGTGCGGCAGATCAACTTCGAAGGTAACAGGGTTTTCGGCAAGCGGCAGCTTGCCGCCGTGATCAAGACTTCCGCCACCAATATGCTGAGCTTTCTGACCGGCGGCGATGAGTACGACCCCGACCGCATCGCCGCGGATCGCGAGCAGCTGCGGGTGTACTATCGCAGCAAGGGCTATGCCGACGCCAGCGTACCTTCGGCCAAAGCCGAGTACGATCCCGCGGCACACGGATTCACGCTGACATTTTCGATCGATGAAGGCCCGCTCTATCATTTCGGCGACATCAATATCGTCTGTAACGTGCCGGGGCTGGATCCCGAAAAACTTCGTGGCCTGCTTCTGACGCGCTCCGGGGCGGTGTTCAACGGCGACGCGCTAGACAAGACCAGCGACGTTCTCACGGTAGAGCTGGCGAAGCTCGGTTTTCCGTTCGCGCAAGCCTTGGCCCGCACCACGCGCAATGCCGCAGAAACGCGCATCGACGTCAGCTTTACGATCGATCAGGGGCCGCGAACCTATGTCGAGCGCATCGATATCCACGGCAACACGCGTACTCGCGGCTATGTGATCCGCCGTGAATTCGACATTTCCGAAGGCGATGCGTACAACAAGGCGCTGATCGATCGCGCCGAGCGGCGCCTTAAAAATCTGAACTATTTCAAGACGGTCAAGATTTCGACCAAACCGGGTTCGGTGCAGGATCGCGTCGTCCTGGACGTCGAGGTCGCGGAACAGTCGACCGGCGAATTTACGATTTCCGGCGGTTACTCGACGACCGATGGCCTGCTCGCCGAGGTCAAGCTAGGCGACCGCAATTTCCTGGGCAGCGGCAAAGCCGTCAACTTCACCGGCACCTACGGTCAATACACGCGCGGATTCGACCTGTCGGCTTCGGAGCCGTATTTTCTCGGCACCCGCATTTCGGCAGGCATCGATCTTTACGACAAACAAAGTTACGCGAGTTCCTATCAGTCCTACGGCAGCAACACCTATGGCGCGATGCTGCAGTTCGGCACGCCAATCACCGATCAGCTCGGTGTGCAGTATCGCTATTCCATCTATAACCAGAGCCTGACGCTCGATCCGACGTCGCTGACCGCCGCGCCGTCGTTGCCGATCCAGCAAGCCGCGCTTGCCGGGCCCGCCTGGGTTTCCGCCGTCGGCAGCACCGTCACTTACAGCACGCTGGACAACAACAAGAATCCCACCGACGGCATCAAGTCGCAACTCAGCCAGGATCTCGCCGGACTGGGAGGCGATGTGAATTTCCTGCGAACCACCGAGGACGTGCGCTACTATCACGCGCTGAACGACGACGTGGTCGGCATGGTGCGCGCGCAGGGCGGCTACATCACCGGCTGGGGCGGTCAGCAGGTGCCGCTGATGAACACCTTCTTCGGCGGTCCAACGATGGTGCGAGGGTTTGCGCCCAACGGCTTCGGTCCGCGCGATCTCACTCCCGGCACGACCATGGATAACGTCGGCGGCAGCATGTACTGGGCGACAACAGCTGAATTGCAGAGCGCCATCCCCGGAGTCCCCAAGGAGTACGGTCTCAAGGCGCTCGCCTTCGTCGATTCCGGCAGCGTCTTTGGTTACAGCGGGCCGACGATATTTCCAGGCTCCGCGCAATCGCTGCAGGTCGCAAATTCCAACGTGGTGCGCTCTTCGGTTGGCGTGGGCCTGAGCTGGGACTCGCCGTTCGGCCCGCTGAGCATCAACTACGCGGTACCCCTGAGCAAGGCCCCCTACGACGTGGTGCAGCCGTTTGGCTTCAGCGCCGGTGGCTTCTGAGGGTCAGCGACAGCTGGAATGTCCGTCTTCATGCTATTAGCGGACCCGGTAACTCTCTCTGACCTGTTTCCTCAACAGCCCGTCACGCACGCCGGGTTTTTGACGTCGGGGCGCGGATCGCCGACGAACATGCTACGATTCGGCATCTTGATCGCGCTGAGCGTCCTGGCGTCGAGCGTCGCGTCAGCGGGAAGCAGTCCGTTTAGATTGAGGATGTAAGCCGAGACCGCATAGACGTCGTCATTGCTTAACGATTGCGGCGCGTTCTGCGGCATGGCGCGGCGGATATAATCGAACAATGTCGGGGCATAGGGCCAGTAGCTGCCGACGGTTCTCACCGGCTTTGGCGTCGCAAGCGTACCCTGCCCGCCGACCAGTTGATCGCCGATACCGCCCTCGCCCCTTGCGCCGTGACAGGCCGCGCATTGCTGATCGAAGACCTCGCGGCCATGGCTGACACTGCCGCTCCCCGGCGGAAGGTTGTCGCCGTAGCGGTCGACATCGATATTCCAGCCCGCGATCTCCGCCGGCGTCGCTGATCGACCGATGCCGTAAGGACTTTGCGCCTGCGCGGGTGTCGCGTATGCCAGCGCAAACACGGCAAACGCTGCGATGTGAAGCTCACGCATTGGCATTGGTCACCTCGCCACCGGCTGCGATGCGCCAGGGCCAGATCGCATTGTTGTGGTAATAATAATTTTCGCCGCGAACCCTGAGAAGTTCGGCCAGCGTCGGCTGGACGTAACCGGTTTCATCGATCGCGCGGCTTTGAATGACGGCAGGCTGGCCGTCCCAATGCCACGGCAGCCTGAAGCGGGTCAGCGCCCGCGTCAACACCGGTTCCTGCAGCTGCGCCTCCTGCCAGCTCTTGCCGTCATCGACCGAGACATCGACGCGCCTGATCTTGCCGTGGCCGCTCCAGGCGATGCCGCTGATCTCATGAAATCCGGGTGCGCTCAGCCGCTGGCCGCCCGAGGGACGCGTGATGATGGATTTCGCTTCCATGTAAAAGGTGAACTCGCGCGCTGAGCCGTTCGGCATCAGGTCGGTGTACTTCGAGGTCTCCTCGCGCGAATAGGTGGGCTCGGCAGCGACGCGCAGGCGGCGCAACCACTTCACGCTCATGTTGCCTTCGAATCCAGGCAGCAAGAGCCGCAGCGGATAGCCTTGCTGCGGGCGCAGCCGCTCGCCGTTCTGGCTGTACACCAGCATCGCATCATCAAGACATTTTTCGATCGGAATGCTGCGCGTCAGCGCCGCGGCATCGGCGCCTTCGGCGACCACCCATTTCGCGCCGGCCTGCAATCCCGCTTCCTGCAACACGAGTTTCAGGCTGACCCCGGTCCATTCGGCACAGCCCACGAGACCAACGAGGTCGGAAGCCGTCTTGCCGTAGGGTCTTTTGTAGGTCGGGTTGCCCGAGCATTCGAGGAAATAGATGTGCGATTCCGAAGGAAAGCGCCGGATGTCATCCATGGTAAAGATCAGCGACTTGTCGACGAGGCCATGGAGCATCAGCCTGTGCTGCGCCGGATCGATCGTCGGGGCGCCGGCGTGATGGCGTTCGTAGAACAGTCCGTTCGGCGTGATGATGCCGTCGAGATCCTGCAGCGGCGTCCGTCCGGACGCGGATAGATATTGCGGCAGATTCTTTGGGATATTCTTGATAACCCCCTTCTCGAACGGCGAAGGCGTTCCGTAAAGCTGGCTTCCCATGGGATCGCCGGGCGTCTTCATCCATTCCGGGACGTTGGGCGGGAGGTTGTCGGTACTGTCGCTTGCTCCGAGCGCTTCCTGTCCGGCAAGAGAGCCCGCGATGACGGCCCCGCCAAGCAACGCACCACCTTCACGCAGAAACCGCCGGCGCGATGTTGGGATAATACCCTTATCGGTCTCGGTTGGCTCGGTCATCGTCTCCCCTCCGTTCGGAAAGCGGCGCGTGGAATAACGCAATGGAGCTCGGCAAATGTTGCGGAAGGAAGGCATCATCAGCCAGCAAACATCTGACTTCCGATCACCGGATGTCCTGCGACCCCGCCGGGCCGCTTGGACCAGCCGTCATGATGTTGGCGTTGTCGGCGACCCGGAGGCGTTGGTGCATTTGATGGTGGACAAGGTGCCTTTCTGTTTGCGACCCCGATGCCACGATGGCTTTGGCGCCAGCGTCCCAGGCGCGCGCGGCCGTCAGCCCTTCCAGGCCGATCCGCGAATCACGCTGCAGAAATTGCCGCGTTTGAAAGCCGGGTCCTTGTCCGCGAGCACGTCGGCGTTGACGTTGCCGAAGGTCGTGTCGGGCTTGTGTTTGTTGCCATCGTAGAACGCCTGGATGATGTCTTCCTTGAATTGCTCGGTGCGCGGATGCGCGTGCACGACCGCTTCGCGTTGCGCGAGGCTGTATTCGGCATAAGCTAGCCCCAGCACGTCCATCTCGACGCCGGCTGTCACCAGAGCGACGACGGGGTGCATGTGCTGCGGGATACCCGGGGTCGTGTGCAGAGCGATCGCCGTCCAGACCGTATCGATGTCGTCTTGGCTAATGCTATGACTGCGGAGGAACTCGCGGGCGGTGTTCGCGCCATCGACTTCGAAGCGCTCGTGGGCGCTGCTATGCGCGGGAGTTAGGCCCATGTCGTGAAACATCGCCCCCGCATAGAGAAGCTCGCGATCGAACTTGAGACCACGCTGCTTTCCGGCGAGCGCACCCCAGTAGTAGACGCGGCTCGAATGGTGGAATAGCAGCGCAGGCTCGGTATCCCGGACCAACTGCGTGATCTCACGGGCGAGTCCCGTGTCTGGAATGCTGATTCCTTCAACCGCGAACGTCTTTTCAGCTGTAAATGTCATTGAGCTTCCTTCCTTCTGACTTCCTCCCACCGAATAATCTTGGCTGTAGTTCTCCGGGCAAGGTGCCGCTTGACGTGGATTGCTACTCTTGCGTCATTCTTGCCGATTTAAGTTAGTCGGCCCAGGAACTGAGGGAGCCGGCCGTCAAGCAGAGCTGTACGCGCATATATTGAAAAGGCCGCATCGTTGTCGATGCGGCCTTCCTTACCTGCGCGTCTCGGTGTTGGTCGCGTTTTTCGTTGCTTCGTGCCAGTTCACTCGCACGCGTGCCGGCGCCCATTATATCCAAGGAACGTCCCTGAAGACGGATCATAGGAACGGTAGCGCTGAGCGCAGGACGCGCCGTCCATGTCCGGTATCTCCGGTCCGCCGCTGCCGAACAGTTCCGGCGTCAGGGCGTCGGGGCCCGCCGCCGGCGTGGGCCGGCCGCCGTTCAGGACGTCATTGTTGGGATAGTAAAACGCGAACGCACCGGGCTCCTGGATAGCCGCCTGTGCGAATACCGGCGTTGCGAACATCAGCGACAGAACGGCTGCCGCGCCAAGGATCTTGAATCTGGTCATAACCTGTCTTCTCCGTGAATCAATTTGGTCGCGAAACCTGGGAGGTCTCGCCCTCGCCTTTGCCCTGACTGCTCAGGTGCTTCACTACGGAGGTAAGCAGAACGGCTGGCCGTCCCACTAAAGTCGGTTTCAGGAAGTTAAATCGATTTAATATCGATCGCGTACGTTGCGAGGCGCAACGCGGCACGGATGATGAAGGCATTTGGAGCGGCCATGACGCATGCCGGCCGCTCCACATGTCTCTTGGGCAACTCTCTTGGGCAACGATTGTCTCTTGTGCAACGATCATGTCTGACGGTGCCGCAGGCTGAGCGGAAATCAGCCCATCCGTCGACCGTCGCAGACCACATTCCATTTGATGCAGCGTTGAGTGCGGTTGAAAGCGACTGCCAGGCCGTTTCACTTCATCCGTGGTGCTTCCTGTGGTGACGCTGCCAATGACGTTCCATGGACGCGTTGCCGTCCTGCCAGTCGTTTCGATAGTAGCCGCCATTGGTGTAGGGATTGCCCGCTCCCAGATTCTGGCAATTTGCGTTCGGGTAGAACTGCGCGCAATAGCCGGGGTCTGAGATAACGGCCTGCGCCAGTGCGGGGGTTACGGAAGCTGCCGCGACAACAGCGGCGGCGCCAATCAATGCGAGTTTCATCTTGGTCTCCTGGTTGGTCTCTGGATAGTGGGAGGTGAAGATGGGAACGCACGTCGGTTCTGCCAACGGCTTTTTTGGTTGGCTGCTCTAAATTTCAATTTAATGGCGCCGGCGCATATACAGACCTAGATCGACTGGAGCTACGCAAACGCTCGCGTCAATAATAAAGGCTTGTCATGTCCAGCACCCCAGCAAAAATCGCTCTCGCGTTACTCGTGTTGCTGTCGGCGCCTGCCGCTTCATTTGCGAGGATGGCCGGTGAAGCGGGAATGGGAAATGTGCCGGTCAGTGGAATTGCGCGTGGACCCGCAAACGCCGGTGGAATGAACAACGTCGCTGTCGATCCGAGCGGCATCGGCAACGCTGCCAGGATGGCTCCGCCGCCGTCCCCACGCATAACTGTCCCGGTGGTTCCGCGTTTCAAGTGAGGCGAAGCGGACCCGCGGTTTCGCGCGGCCATGCCGGCGGACCGCGGCAAATGTGATCCAACTTATCTTGGGGCGATAAATCCCGCGCGTCGGGACGTTGTCACCGGTTCAATTCTGGGGTTCGGCAATGAACATCCTTGATCCGCAAGGGCCGATCGGTACCGCCGACACCGCCATCCTGATCGATTCGGTTGCGATCATGCTGGCGATCGTGCTGCCGACCATCGTCGCGATTTTTGCCTTTGCTTTCTGGTTTCGGGCCTCCAATACCAAGGCCCGCTACCTGCCAAACTGGGAGTATTCAGGCCGCATCGAACTTGTCGTCTGGTCGGTCCCCGCGCTCACCATCATTCTTCTGGGCGGCGTTGCCTGGATCGGCGCACACCAACTCGATCCGGCGAAGGCGGTCGAAGGATCTGCCAAGCCCCTGACGATTCAGGCCGTGTCGCTCGACTGGAAATGGCTGTTCATCTATCCCGACCAGCGGGTCGCGACGATTAACACGCTGACCGTTCCCGCGGGCGTGCCGCTGCGCTTCGAACTTACTTCCTCGAGCGTGATGAACGTGTTCTTCATCCCGCAATTCGGCAGCATGATCTACACCATGAACGGCATGGCCACGCAGCTCAACCTGCGAGCGGACAGGCCGGGAACGTTTCAAGGCCTTTCGGCGCATTTCAGCGGCGACGGGTTTTCGGACATGCATTTTGACGTCCACGTCGTGCCATCAGAACAGTTTTCGAAATGGGCGCAGGACGCTTCACGTGCCGAAAAGTCGCTTGACGAGCTCAGCTATGGCGAGATCGCCAAGCCGTCAATGAAAAGCCAGCCTGCGGTCTACCGCCTCGCNGATCCGCANCTGTTCAACTCGATCGTCACGCAGAAACTGCCGCCTTCGCCGGGCGCACAGGCNGGCGTGAAGGGAGCCGATCTGCCAGCAGGAGTCGCCGATGCTCGGTAAGCTCACNTGGGACGCCGTTCCCTTCGATCAGCCGATCCCGATGATCGCGTCGGGCGTCGTCGCACTCGCGATTCTCGCTGTCCTTGGCTGGGTCGTGATCAGGGGGCATCTGCCGTATTTGTGGCGGGAATGGATCACGAGCGTCGACCACAAGCGCATCGGCGTGATGTACACGCTGCTCGCCATGGTGATGCTGCTGCGCGGCTTTTCCGACGCCATCATGATGCGAGCCCAGCAGTCGCTTGCCTTGCACAGCCAGGGCTTCCTGCCGCCCGAACATTACAACCAGGTGTTCTCGGCGCACGGCACGATCATGATTTTCTTCGTCGCCATGCCGTTCATGATCGGGCTGATGAACCTTGTCGTACCGCTGCAGCTCGGCGTCCGTGACGTGGCCTTTCCGACACTTAACTCGGTCGGCTTCTGGCTGACTGCCACCGGGGCGCTGCTTGTCAACATCTCGCTGGTAGTCGGCGAATTCGCGCGCACCGGCTGGCTGCCCTACCCGCCACTGTCGGAACTCGCCTATTCACCCGGCGTCGGCGTCGACTACTATCTATGGTCGCTCGAAATATCCGGTGTCGGCACGCTGGTGGCGGGCGTCAACCTCGTCACCACCGTTCTGAAGGTACGCACCGGAGGCATGAACTTGCTGCGCATGCCGATGTTCTGCTGGACCTCGCTTGCGACCAATCTTCTGATCGTCGCCGCGTTCCCGATCCTCACCGCGACGCTCGCGATGCTGCTGCTCGACCGCTATCTCGGCTTTCACTTCTTTACCAACGACGCCGGCGGCAACGTGATGATGTTCATGAACCTGATCTGGGCCTGGGGGCATCCGGAAGTCTACATTCTGGTGCTGCCGGCGTTCGGCATCTTCTCGGAGGTGATCTCGACTTTTTCAGGCAAGCCGTTGTTCGGTTACCGCTCGATGGTCGCCGCGACTATGGCGATCTGCATCCTCTCCTTCATGGTGTGGCTGCATCACTTCTTCACCATGGGCGCCGGCGCCGACGTCAACGCGATCTTCGGCATCGCGACCATGATCATCGCGGTGCCAACCGGCGTGAAGGTGTTCAACTGGCTGTTCACGATGTACGGCGGCAGGGTGCGGTTCCAGACGCCGCTCTTGTGGTCGATCGGATTCATGGTGACGTTCATCATCGGCGGCATGACCGGCGTCCTGATGGCGGTACCGCCCGTCGCTTTCGTCCTGCACAACAGCCTGTTCCTGGTCGCGCATTTCCATAACGTCATTATCGGCGGCGTGCTGTTCGGCGCGTTCGCGGGCTACACCTATTGGTTTCCCAAGGCGTTCGGATTCAAGCTTCACGAAGGCTACGGCAAGGCGGCGTTCTGGTGCTGGCTCGTCGGATTCTATGTCGCCTTCATGCCGCTTTATGTCCTCGGCATGCTCGGCATGACGCGGCGGATGCAGCACTATGACGTGCCGGAGTGGCGTCCCTGGCTGATCGTGGCCGCCTGCGGCGCAGCTCTGATCATGTGCGGAATCGCGTTTCAGATCATCCAGCTCGTTGTCAGCATCCGGCAACGCGAGCAGCTGCGCGACGAAACCGGAGATCCCTGGGACGGCCGCTCGCTGGAATGGGCCACCGCCTCCCCGCCGCCGGCCTTCAATTTCGCGGTGTTGCCGACCGTCACCGGCGAAGACGCCTATTGGAACTTCAAGCACCGCGCAACGGGCCAGAGCAGCCCCGACGAAGAGCCGGAATATCAAGATATCGAGATCCCGCGCAACTCGGCGACCGGCTTCGTCTGCGCCTTCTTCGCCACCATGATGGGTTTTGCACTGATCTGGCACATCTGGTGGATGGTTGTCGCAGGCGCGATCGGCGCCTTCGCCACGTTCGTCGCGTTCGCCTGGCGTGACCACGATGAGGATCTCATTCCGGCACGGGAAGTCGCGCGGATCGACCGCAGCAACCGGGCGCAGCGTCACGCGATGCTTGACAAGGTACTTGAGAAAGAGGCCGCCGAATGAGCACAGTTGCACTGACGGAAGCTGCAATGACGGAAGCGCTTCATGGTTCCGCCGTCCGCGAGTGGAGCGGCCCCGCGCCCAAGCGCATCGTCACCGGCTACGGCTTCTGGATCTTCATTCTCAGCGACATGGTCATGTTCTCGGCCTTTTTCGCCACCTATGCCGTTCTGCTCGGGCAGACGGCGGGCGGGCCGACGGGACACGACCTGTTCGATCTGCGCAATGTCGCGATCGAAACCGCATTCCTGCTGGCATCGAGCTTTACCTGCGGACTCGCCTCGATCGCGGCAGACACGCGCAACACGACCTGGTTCCAGCTTGCCATGGCCGTCACCTGTGCCTTGGGCCTCGGCTTTCTCATCCTTGAAGGGCAGGAGTTCGCCAGCCTCGTTGTGCGTGGCGCCGGGCCGACGCGCAGCGCATTTCTGTCGGCGTTCTTTACGCTGGTGGGTTGCCACGGGCTGCATGTCTCCGCCGGCATCCTGTGGCTGCTGACGATGATGGCGCAGGTTTTTACCAAGGGGTTCAGGCCGGACATCCAGCGCCGCATCCTGTGTTTCGCGCTGTTCTGGCACGCGCTCGACATCATCTGGATCGCCGTGTTCACCATCGTGTACTTGCTGGGAAGCGCAAAATGAGCAATGCACACAATGAGGCCGACGTAGCGCCCGGCGACGAACAGCTGGACCACGGAAGCGTCGCGCAGCGGATCACTGGTTATCTGACCGGGCTCGGGCTCGCCATTCTGCTGACGGCGACTTCGTTCTTTGTCGCCGGCACCAATCTGGTGTGGGAGCCGAGCATTCCGGTGGCCCTCGTGGTTCTGGCGATCGCGCAGATGGGCGTGCACCTGGTGTTCTTCCTGCACATCACGACGGGACCCGACAACACCAATAACGTGCTGGCTTTGGCTTTCGGCGTCCTGATCGTGATTCTTCTGATGGGCGGATCGCTCTGGATCATGGCCAATCTCAACCACAACATGATGCCGATGGATCAGCTCATGCAGATGCAGCGGTAGCACTCCGAAAAACTAAATCCGAATTTAGACGACTATCCGGGAAGCCGAGACAATATCCGATTATCGGCGCGAAGTTCACGTCACCCGTCAGGGCCTGGAGATGAACCCGCGTCTCTGGAAGCGCAAATGCGCGGGAAGCTTATGAGGATTGAGGCATGAAGCACGTTGCGATCACGGAAACGACTTTCATGGGCGACACCAATTCGAGGTCATCGGCGAGGCGTCGCCGACGGCCGCTACATAGAATGCTGGTGTCGTTCTCCGCCGCCTACTTCGCGGGCGCTCTCGTCACCGATATTGTTTACTGGCAGATGCCTGATGTGCTGTGGGAGAGGTTCTCGATCTGGCTGATCTTGGCCGGTCTGGTCATGGCGGGCCTCGCCACCGTCGCTTACGTGATCGACCTTGCTGGCCGCAGGCGAATCGAGAGGCCGGCCGGGCCCCGCGTGGTCGGCTACGCTCTCGCTGTCCTGCTCTCGGTGGTAAATGCCTTCGTTCACAGCCGCGACGGTTACACCGCGGTGGTACCGTCCGGCCTGACGCTCTCCGCGCTGGTCGTCGTCGTTCTCTTGTTCACGGCCTGGGTCGGCATGGCCCTGGCGAATCGCCAACGCGTTGGAGCATAAACATGATGCACGCCCTCAAGATTGCACGTTCGGCGAAGCTACCGCGTCTCGCCGCTCTCCTTGTCACCGTCGCAGGCCTGGGACTCGCCGGCTGTGACGATCATGCCGGCGACCCGAAAATGCAGATCGGCGCCAGTCCCGAGCTGCCCGCGCTGCAGCAATATCTGATGCCGCCGATGCGGGTCGCAAAAGTCGTCGGATGGGGAGAGGAAACCCCCACGGTGGCGCAGGGATTGCAGGTTCATGCATTGGCTACCGGCTTTGAGCATCCGCGGTCCCTCTACGTCCTGCCCAACGGAGACGTGCTGGTGGTCGAGAGCAACGGTCCGAAAGCGCCGATCAGCCGGCCCAAGGACATCATCACCGGCTGGGTACAGTCGTTCGCCGGCGCCAAGGCAAAGGACGCCAACCGCATCACGCTGCTGCGTGCCAATGGCGATGGCACTCCCGAGCTGCGAACCACGTTTCTGGATCACCTCAATTCGCCCTTTGGCGTCGCCTTGGTGGGTCACGATCTTTATGTCGCGAACACCGACGCCATCGTCCGCTATCCGTACCAGGATGGACAGACCAGCATCACCGCCGCGGGCACCAAGCTCACTGATCTTCCAGGCGGACCGATCGATCATCACTGGACGAAGGCTCTGTTGGCCAGTCCCGACGGCTCCAAGCTCTATGTCGGGGTCGGGTCAAACAGCAACATCGGCGAAAACGGAATCGGGGCCGAATATGAACGCGCCGCGATCTGGGAGGTCGACCGGGCATCCGGCGCGCATCGCATCTTCGCCAGCGGCGTTCGCAATCCCACCGGGCTGCAGTGGGAACCTGAGACCAGAAAACTATGGGCCATCGCCAACGAACGCGATGAGATCGGCCCCGACCTGGTTCCGGATTATCTGACGTCGGTGCGGGACGGAGGCTTCTATGGCTGGCCCTACAGCTATTACGGTCAGCACCTGGACCCCCGGATCGTACCGCAGCGGCCCGATCTGGTGGCGACCGCGATTGCGCCGGACTACGCGCTGAGCTCCCACGTGGCGCCATTGGGGGTCGCCATGTACACAGGCACCGATCTTCCTGAAAACTACCACGGCGGGGCGTTCGTCGGCGAACACGGAAGCTGGAATCGAACGCCTCTTAACGGCTACAAGGTTGTCTTCGTGCCGTTCAGCGGCGGAAAGCCCAGCGGCCCGGCGCAGGATGTCGTCACCGGATTCCTCGATGCGAACGATCACGCGCGCGGAAGGCCGGTCGGTTTGGCAGTCGATCGGCGCGGCGGATTGTTGATCGCCGACGATGTTGGAAACACAGTTTGGCGCGTATCATCAAGCAAGCCGGTTGCTCCACCAAAGCCGGCCAGTTAACAGGCCCAACATAAATCCGTGTCGTCGATAGGCAGCGGACAGGCCATGGCCTAGGTTTAGTGCCATGGCCTGGCTTTAATGAGAAATGGTGAAGCGAGTAATCATTGTCGGCGGTGGTTACGCGGGAACAGCCCTTTCGAAGGCCCTGGACAAGGTCGCCGAAGTCCAGCTCCGCGGGAGTTTGGCTACGCTACGGGGGCAGAATGACTGCGGATCTCCGAACGGGCACAGCCGAACAGGCGACCCAGGGCTGGACATCAGCGCTGCTCTGGGTGCTGGCGGCAGCGAGCGTCATGTCGCATATCGCGATCATCGTGTTCCATCTGCCGCAAGCGGTGGGCGGTGCGATGATTGCGTCATCTCTCACGCTATTCGGATTGCTGCATGGCGCGTCGAGCTATGGCTGGCGTGGCATTCTGTTCTTCCTGGTCGTCTGTCTTGGGGTGAGCAACGCGTTTGAGAACCTCAGCATCATCACCGGCTTCCCATTCGGCTGGTATCACTACAGCAATGCCCTGGGACCTAAGCTGTTTCTGGTGCCGCTGCTGATCGGACCATCATATTTCGGCGTGGGCTATCTCTCGTGGACGCTAGCTCGCGCTATTCTCGGCGACCAGGACACCAAATTGGCGGGCCTGCTGTGGTTCGCAACGCCAGTCATCGCAAGTTTCATCATGGTGTCCTGGGATCTCACTATCGATCCGAGGATGTCAACGATCGGTGGAAGCTGGGTATGGCATAACGGCGGAAGTTACTTCGGCGTGCCTCTGAGCAATTTCCTGGGATGGTATCTGACGGTATACGTGTTTTTCCAATGCTTTGCCTTGTACGCCAGACGCCAATTCGCGACCTACACCAAAATGCCTGGGTACTGGGCCACGGCACTGTTCGCGTACACGTCAATTATCATTGCTCCCATTCTAAGCCTGCTCCTTGGCACCGAGTCAGCTCCTGCTTTGACAGATCCTGCCGGCCACATGTGGCAAGCGCAGGATATTGGATCGGTTACGGCATTGTTATGTCTCTTCACGGCTCTGCCGTTCTGGCTTCTCGCCGTGTTCGCGATCGGGCGGGACCGACTCTGAGAACGATGGCCGCAACGACGTCACCGTCGAAATCGCTCCCGATAGTCGCTGGGCCCGGTGCCGATTCTTCTCAGAAAGGCGCGTCGCATCGTATCCGGGCTGGTAAAGCCGCAGCGCGACGCCACGCGCTGCAAAGCGGTTTCGCTCTCCTCGAGCAGCCGCCTCGCCGCATCGACCCGCGCCATTTCGACGAAGTCCGCGGGCGTGGTACCGGTCTCGCCCTGAAAAACACGCGTAAAATTGCGCACGCTCATGGCGACCCGGCTTGCCAGCGAATCCAGGCTCAGATCGTGCGCGAGATGATCGAGAATCCAATGCTGCAGGGATCGAATCTTCCCCTCGTCAGCGATCTGCGCCGCCAGATGCGCACTGAACTGCGATTGACCGCCGGGACGCTTCAGAAACACCACTAACCGACGCGCGACCGTCAATGCAAGATCGCGGCCGTGGTCATCCTCAATCAGCTTCAACGCAAGGTCGATGCCGGCGGTGACTCCGGCCGAGGTGTAGAGCGCGCCGTCCTGAACATAGATTTGGTCCGGCACGACCTTGGCGGCTGGGAAACGTTGGGCAAGCTCGGCGGCATGCTGCCAATGTGTCGTCGCACTCATCCCGTCGAGCAGGCCCGCCGCACCGAGAAAGAACGCNCCGGTGCATACCGAGCCGTATCTCCGCGTCTTCGGAGCCCGGCGTCGTAGCCATGCATGGAGATCCGCGCTGGTATAGGCGAGAGCGTAGTCGGGCGTTCCGGCCACGAGCATCGTGTCGATCGGCTTGACGTCGTCGAAGATCGAGCTATCGGTGACGAGCGACATCCCTCCTACCCTGATCGTCCGGCCGGCCCCAGCCGCCACCAACCGGACCTCGTAGACAGCCCCGCCGGACGCGTGACGATTTGCTTCCAGAAAGGCATCCAGCGGTCCCGACACGTCGAGAGATTGCGCGTTCAACGGCACCACGATGGCAACGGATTTCCGCGCGGGCTTTGCAACCATTTTCCCTGTTCCCTATGGATCTCCGCAGCAAGGAGCGCCTCTCGCCGGAGCAGGTGTTCGCGGCCAAATAAGCCGGGTCATTGGCCGGAATCGTCGAATACGCGCTGTTGCGGCCAACCTAACATAAATCTATTTCCCGACCAGTGGAAACACGAACAGGACAAAGATGGAGCCCGACAATGTTGTCAAAACACCTTCTTACTTGCGATTTCGCTCTTGTTGCGGCTGATGGTGATATCCACAGCAGCCCACGCCGGTGCAACAATCACGGACAAAAGCTATTGGCCAAGTGAAGTCCGGCAGAGCGCACAAAACCCGTCTGGTCGCTCGCAAGGCAACTTTAGCTCCGCGCTCG
>JGI12053J15887_10000607_pt1 | contig 14963 bp, 11 predicted proteins | sample MedBloCAOM1_O3_FD_15887 | JGI IMG/M metagenome (IMG submission 15887)
GTCGGCTCGGCCGACGAAGTAAAGGCCGTCGGGTTCCAGCCGCACCAAGTCGCCGCTGCGGTAGGCGCGTGACCATCCGAGCGTCGGCATCTGCGCGTATTTTTCGGCGTCCTTGTCCGGGTCAAGGTAGCGGGCAAGGCCAACGCCTCCGATGACGAGCTCGCCGACTTCGCCTGTGCTGACCGGGGCGCCGGCCTTGTCGACCACGGCCAGATCCCAACCCCGCAGCGGCAATCCGATGCTCACCGGGCGGATGTCATTCCCCTGGTCGCTACGCTCCTGCCCGTCGAAGCCGTCCAGCCGGGCCGCGCACGCCACCACGGTCGCCTCGGTCGGGCCGTAGGTGTTCCACACCTCGCGGCCCTCGACGGCCAGCCGCTCGGCCAGCTCCGGCGGGCACGCCTCGCCGCCGAAGATCAGCAGCCGCACCGCCTCGAGTGCCTCCGCGGGCCACAGCGCCGCCAGCGTCGGCACGGTCGACACCACGGTGATGTCGCGGGACACCAGCCACGGGCCAAGATCCATGCCGCTGCGCACAAGAGAGCGCGGCGCTGGCACCAGGCAGGCCCCGTGCCGCCAGGCCAGCCACATCTCTTCGCACGAGGCGTCGAACGCGACCGACAGTCCGGCCAGCACCCGGTCGTCGGGCCCAATGGGGTTGTCCTGCAAGAACATTTGTGCTTCCGCGTCGACGAACGCGGCGGCGCTGTGATGCGTGACGGCTACCCCCTTCGGGGTGCCGGTGGATCCGGACGTGAAGATGATCCATGCGTCGTCGCGACCCAGCGGCGACCCTGCGCGCCATCCCCGCGACGCGCCGTGCCCACGGACCAGTCCCTGCTCGGTGATGACCCCCACCACGTTGGCCTCGCCGAACACCAACTCGGCCCGTTCTTCTGGGTCGTCGGCGTCGACCGGCACGTACGCCGCTCCGGCGGCCAGCGCCGCGAGGATCGCCACATACAGCGCGTAACTACCCGACGGCATCCGGATGCCGATGCGGTCACCCCGGCCGATGCCGCGGGCCGCGAGCCACTCGACGCTTTCCTCGATGTCGGAGATCAACTCGGCGTAGGTGAGCTGGACCGCGCCGTCGTCCAGCGCGGGCGCATCGGGATGGCGGGCCGTCGTGTCGTAGAGGATGTCGATCAGCGTGCGTGGCTCGGGAGCGAACGCAGAAAGAACGTACTGCGGGGGTACCTCCGGCTGGCGCACACCCTGCTCCTCACCTGCGCAGGAATCACCCTGCTCTTCGCGTGCGCCGGAATCACCCTGCTCCTCGCGTCCGCCGAAGTCCCCTGCCACGAGTACAAACTACTAAGCCGTTCGTTCGGCGCGCCTGCGCCGCACGCGGTGGGCGATCACAATTGCGACAACGACGGCGAGCGCCCCGATGACGTACCACTTGTACCGCTCGAAGGTGTCGTAGATGTCGACGATGTTCTCACCGGCGAGGTATCCAACCGCGCACCAGGTGCCGACCCACAACACCGCGCCAAGGGCGTTGTAGCCAAGGAACTTCAGCCATCCCATCCCGCCGATGCCGGCAAGCAACCCGTTGATCTGGCGCAGGCCGTCGATGAAGCGGGCGACGGTGACGATCTTGCCGCCGTGGCGGTTGAAGTAGTTCTCGGTGCGGTCCAGCCGCTCCGGTGTCAAGAAGACGTACCGGCCGAACCGCTCTGCGAGGGGCCGGCCGCCGAAGTGGCCGACGATGAAGCCGATGTTGTCGCCGATGACCGCGGCGAGCACGGCGACCAGGAACACCACGGCGATGTTCATCTGCCCGGCTCCGGCGAAGATCGCCGCGGCGATCAACATGATCTCGCCGGGCACTGGGACGCCGAAGTCTTCGAGGAACAGCATCCCGCCGACCCCAAGGTAGCCCCAGTGCTCTAAAACCGGCTGCATGTCTGAAAAGACACCGGGCAGTTGCGTGTCGGTCATTGGTGCAACCGTAGATTCACCGGGCCCCGATTTCGATTACTGCCACCAAGCTGGCAGAATCCAGGGCGGAGGGGAGTATTCCTTCGCCGCAGTGTCGTCATCACGTCGGCCGTCAATCGGACGACCGGTGCTGCGGACCGGCCACGGATCGTCGTGGCGGTGGAAGAGACCTCCGGCGTTGACAAACGGCCGGAGGCTCCCACATGCAGGTAACCCAATTCGAGTGGATCATCACGCTGGGCGTGACGATCGCCGTCCTGCTGTTCGACGTGATCGTGATCGGACGTCGGCCGCACGAACCGTCCAAGCGCGAGACAGCGACGTATCTCACGATCTATGTCGGGCTCGCGGTGGTCTTCGGACTTTGGGTCTGGCTCTTCCACGGCAGCCAGTTCGGGCTGGAGTTCTTCGCGGGATGGCTCACCGAGTACAGCCTGTCGGTCGACAACCTGTTCATCTTCCTGATCATCATGGCCAGCTTCAAAGTGCCGAAGATCTACCAGCAGCAGGCGTTGTTGGTCGGCATCATCCTGGCCCTGGTGTTCCGCGGCATCTTCATCGCTCTAGGTGCTGTTGCGATCAACCAGTTCTCCTGGGTTTTCTACGTCTTCGGCGCGTTTTTGGTCTACACCGCGATCAACCTGGCCCGTAACACCAAGCACGACGACGACGCGGAGAACGTCGTTGTCCGGCTCGCCCGCAGGCACCTGAAGCTCACCGACAGGTGGGAGGGCCTGAGGCTCTGGGTCAAGGACAATGGCAAGCGGCTGGTGACGCCGATGTTCCTGGTGATCGTGGCCCTCGGTACCACGGACCTGCTCTTCGCGCTGGATTCGATTCCCGCGATCTACGGGCTGACCCAGCAGCCATATCTGGTGTTCACGGCAAACGTATTCGCGCTCATGGGGCTTAGGCAGCTCTACTTCCTGCTCGCTGACCTGCTAGGGCGCCTGGTCTACCTGTCGCGGGGGTTGGCGGTCATCCTGGCGTTCATCGGGGTGAAGCTGGTCCTGCACGCTCTGCACGAGAACAAGCTGCCGTTCATCAACGGCGGTGAGCACGTGCCCGTGCCGCAGATCCCGACCATGCTGTCCCTCGGGGTGATCATCGTGACGCTGTTGGTGACCACCGTCGCGAGCCTGTACAAGACCCGAGTCAACGACAAGAAGGATGCCGAGAGCCCAGGGAAAGAGGCCTTGGATTCGACGTGAACGGAACCGGAGACACCGGGGGTGTGCGCCTCTAGCGTGGCGCCGTGCGGCTATTCGTGGCGAACGCGCCGAGCGGAGACTGGAGCGAACTGACGGACGGTGACCAGCGCACGGTGCGGGTGACCGCGTCCGATCTACAGCAGGCCAGACGGGCCCGTGCGCGGATCCTGGCCCGCGGCGAGGACGTGGCGGTGATACTCGACATCACTGTGGCGGTGGCCGGCGACTTCCGTTCGGCGCGAAGCGTTCTCGACCACAGCGAATCGGTGCACTACGCGGGCACGATAGACGGGCTGGCGGGCCTGGTCTCCGACATCGGTCGGGCCGGTGTCGCCGACGGCGTGACCTTGATTAACGCTTCGCCGCGACAGGATCTCCGTGAGCTCGGGCGTGACGTGCTGCACCGGCTCGCGTCGCGGGATCAGCCGCGGGCTTCGTAATCGAGGCATGGCGCACTCCGCCGCAAGTTAGCTGTGGTCAGCGTAATCACGCTGATTTACAGGGATGCTCCGCAACATCGTGCTACTCCTCACCGTGACGATCCTCGCTGCGACCGTGACGTACTTCGGCATCGAGAAGCCGGCGATGAACTACGCAAGGAGGTTGCGCCCGAAGAAGGCAAGCGCGATTCCGAGCGACCCCAAGCTCGCCGAGGCGGCAAGGGGTAATCAGTCAGCCGAGGGCGTCGTAGATCAGGCGCCCGTAGCGGTTGGTGCGCTCCGTGCCCGTGGTGCCGGGGCCCATCTTGTTCATCACATATGTGAGGGTGGCGCGGCGATCCGCGTCCATGATGGCCATCGAACCGCCCCAGCCACCCCAGAAGCAGATCTTCCCTTCCGGGATCACGGGAACGCTCTGCGGCTCGGGAAGCCCGAAGCCGATACCGAACCGAAGCGGGATGAGAAGCACCTGATCGATCCCGCTGGACTGCTCCTGGAAGATCAGCTCGATCGTGTCCTGGCTCAACAGCTCGACGCCGTTTGCCTTGCCGCCCAGCGAAATAGGTGAAAGTGCCCGTGCCAGCGCCCGGGCATTGCCGTGACCGTTGGCTGCACCGATGTCTGCGCGACGCCACGCTGCGGTCTCCGCGATTGCGGCGCCGTTCGAATCGGGTGGGAAAGCCGCGAACGTCTTGATCATCGGATGATCCGCGGGCATCGCGTCCAGCGGGATGTCCAGTGGCGGCGGAGGAATCAGCTCCGCGATGCGCTGGTAGTCCTCGTCTCGTGCGCCGATCTGGACGTCGGCGCCGAGCGGCTCCGCGATCTCGTCACGGACGAACTCCTTGAGAGGCTTTCCGCTGGCCCTGCGGATCACCTCGCCGATCAGGTGTCCGTAGTTCACCGCGTGATAGCCCGACGCGGCGCCGGGCTGCCACCATGGCGCCTGACGGGCGAGATGGCTTGTCGCATTGGCCCAGTCGTAGATGTCCTCGACCCCGAACGGTGGCTCCCATCCGGACACGCCCGACGTATGGGACAAGAGGTGGCGTACCTCGATGTCCTGCTTGCCGTTCTCGGCGAACTCGGGCCAGTACTTGGCCACCGGTGCGAAAGCATCGACCAAGCCGCGGTCGATGGCGATCAACCCGGCCAGGGCGGTGAGGGTCTTCGTGCAGGAGAAGAAGTTGACGATCGTGTCCTCGCCCCACGCGACGGTCTTCGCCCTGTCGGCGTGACCGCCCCAGATGTCGACGACNAGGTCGCCGTCGATGTCGACGGCGATCGAGGCGCCGAGTTCCTCGCCTTTGGCGATCTCGTCGGCCAGCGCGTCGGCGACCTTCTCGAAACGGCTATCGCAGTGGCCGTGCACGGCGGCGTTCATCCCGACATCATGCGCCGGGGCGGTTCTTGTTCGGGCCGCTTCGAGTCGACTGGGTGTCAGCCGGTCCCGCTGTCCGGCGCGATGGGAAGCCCGGGGCAGAGTTCGGTATAGCCGATGTCCTGTGCAACCCACTCGCGCCACTGTTGCTGGCTCATGTTCTGAGTCAGCTTGGCGCACAACAGGTTTGACCAAGCCGTAAGTGCCGGCGGCGGGAACAGCCGCCTGTTCGGGTCCGCTCCGGTGGACAGCAGTTGCTGGCCGTCCGCGCTGAACTCCACGCCGAGCGTGTAGGCGTTATGGGCGTTCATCGGCGGTCCGACGGGAGCGACGGTCGCGGCGTCCCACAGCCGCAGCGTGTGGTCGTCGCTTCTGGATACGATGCGGCCGCCTCCTGGTCCGAAGGCCACGTCGGTCACTGCGGCGGTGTGTCCGGTCATCGGGTTGCCCATCGGGGTGCCGGTCTCGGCGTTCCACAGCCGCAGCGTGGTGTCCTGACTGCCCGAGACGAGTAGCCGCCCGTTGGGGCTGAACGCCACCGCCAGCACCGGCGCGGTATGGCCGGTCATCGGAGCGCCGACCGCCCGTCCTGTCTGCACATCCCATACCCGCACGGTTGTGTCGGCGCCACCGGAACCGACGAAGCCTCCGTCCCAGCTGAACACCAAGCCTGTGACCGCGCCGCGGTGTGCATCGATCACAGGACCGACGGGCGCCAGGGTATCGGCGTTCCAGCGCTGCAAGGTTCCGTCGGCGCTGCCGGAGATGATCTGACGCCCGTCCGGGCTGATCGCCACGCTCGTTGCCGCCGCGTGACGGCCGTTGGTCAATTCGCCCATCAGGGTGCGATTGTCGGCGTCCCACAACCGCAGGCTGCCGTCGCTGTTACCGGACACGACGCGATGACGGTCCGTGCTGACCGTCACGCTGGTCACCGTGGAGTTGCCGCTGACCGCCGTGCCGGTGGGTTGCGGGCCAACGTCGGCATCCCACACGCGAAGTGTCGCGTCGGCGCCGCCGCTGAGGAGACGATGCCCGTCGGGACTGAAGGCCACCGCGTTTATCGATCCGACGTGACCGGTCATCGGTTGGGCGACCGGCTGCTCGGTGGCAGCGTCCCAGATCCGCAGGGTTCCGTCGAAACTGCCCGATGCGATGCGGCCGCCGTCCGGGTTGAACACCACACTGGTCACCGTGTTCTGATGGCCCGTCATGGGAGGACCGATGGGTTGGCCGGTGTTGGCGTTCCACAACCGCACGGTGTGGTCGTTCCCGCCGGAGACGACGCGCTGGCCGTCAGGGCTGAACGCCGCCGTCGTGACCGCCCCGATGTGGCCCGTCATCGGCGGTGTGATCGGCTGGCCCGTTTCGGCGTTCCAGACTCGCAGCGCGCCGTCGGCGTCGCCGACAGCGACGCGTTGCCCGTCGTCACTGAAATCCACCGTGGTCACCGGGCTGTTCTGTCCGATCATCGGGGGCGTTAACGGTCGCGCGGTGGCGGCATTCCAGATGCGCACGCTGCCGTCCGTGCTGCCTGCGGCGACTAACTGTCCGTTGTCGCTGAGGTCCACGCTGGTGACGGCGGTGTTCTGCACGATCGGCGGCTCGACCGGCTGCCCTGTCAGGGCATTCCACACCCGCACGCTGTCGGCGCTCGCGAACACCACATCGCTTCCGTCGCCGCTCAACGCCGCGTCTGTGACGGCATTGGTCTGCATCATCGGCGGCCCGATGGGCTGACCGGTGTGGGCGTCCCACACCCGCACGGTGTGGTCGGCCCCGCCCGACACCAGACGCTGCCCGTCGGTGCTGTAGGTCACGTCCATGATGGCGGCGTTCGATTGGATGATCCTGTCGGTGTCGACGCGCATGAGCGCCGCCGTGAACAGACCTCCGACGTTGTCGGTGACCACATGTTGCGCGGCCAGAATCTGCGTAAGCGCCCGAATGTCGCCGCCGCCTTGGATCCCGGCCAGCATCGCCTGACCCTCGTAGGTCAGTCTCAATCCGAGCGCCTCGCGTGTGCGCTCGTTGGCCCGGTCGGTTTCCCTCTTGGCGGTGACGAAGCCGTACACCGCGGCGGCGGCGATCAACAGCGCAACCGCAAGCACGGCGCGCAGCACAAGCGACCGCTTCCGCAGCACCGTTGCGTGTGCCTGGGCCTTCTCCCTGGCTGTGGTTTCCGCTGCGGCCAGCGCCTCAGCGGCTTCCTGGCGATCCTTGGCGGCTTGCAGTTCGGCGGCGCGGCGCTTGCTCTCCGCCTCGGTGCGTTCCTGCTCGCGACGCCGCGACACGGCAAGAAAGTCGTGGACGTGTGCGAGCCGGTCACGGAATGCCGGTTTGGCGCTGAGGTTTTCGGCCTCGACCAGCCGAGTGCCTTCCACCAGCCAGGCCGCGTCCCTGTGGTTTTCCTCCCAGGCAGCGGCGGCCCGCTCGAGGTGGTCAGCGTCCTTCAGATCCCCACGCTCCTCGGCGAGCCAGGTGGCGAGCTCGTCCCACTGGCGCAGCAGGCTCTCCAGTGCCACCTCGACCACGACCTCGCCATCGCGTGTGTCGGTGACGACCAACCGCCGGGCCACGAATCCCTCTAGTAATGGCCGACTTTCGGCGGGTAGATCGGCCCAGCGAGCCACGCGCCGCACCGGCTGATCGCTGTCGGGATTGACGGTGGCCAGCCATGGAACGAAGGCGCTGCGCAGCTGTCGCAACTGGGTAGCGCGACGTTTGCCATCGGAAGCGAGGAGCAGGTCGATCTCTGACTGCACAACGCTTCGAACGCCACCCATCGAGCGGTAGTCGTGCAACGTCAACGCGCCGTCTCCGGCGTAGTCCTCATACAGTCGGGCAAGTGTGAGCGCCAGCAACGGCAGCGTGTCCGCACCCTCGGTGCAGTCGTCAAGGAGGCGATTCACCAACGCCGGCTCGACCGACAGCGGGTGTCCCCCTCCGGTGGCGCGGGCCGCGGGACCGGTGATGACTTCCTTGAATTGGGTGCGGGGCATCGGCTTGAGCTCGTCGAACAACACGCTTTCAACGTGGGCGAGCTGGGGCGCGGTCTGCAACGGCTCGTATAGATCGCTGCGGATGGTGATGGCGACGATCAAATCCATCCTTGCCGCATTGCGGTCGGCCGGCGTGGCCACCAGATCGGCAATCAACTGCAGAAACAGCGGCGCTTCGCGTCCAGCGTCGGCGCCGAACAGTTCCTCGGCCTGGTCGACCGGCAGCACCAGTGTCGGCAGCGATTCGTCACCCGGGTCGGCCAGCAACCGCGCGGCGGCCGCGTGCTGGGCCTCGAGCAGCCACTGTTGGACACGGTGTCCCTCGCCTGCGAGACACGCTTGCTTGATCTCTCCCAAGGCGGGGCCCGTGAGGCCGAGCCGGGCACGCGTGGCGTGCACCGCCTTGGCCAGCCCGGCGTCACCGGTCAACACGTTGCGCTGCGGACGCACGATGTCCAGCAGCGCGAAGTCNCGGTCGTCGCGCCGCAGCCGCGGCAACAANCCGGCGCGCAGGAACGACGACTTNCCCGTCCCCGATGGGCCAAGCACCACGAACAGCGTCTCGAGCCCGGACCGGCGNATACCTCGCAGCGCGTCGAGTCCGCGCAGAATCTGTGCGTCACGGCCGAAAAACACGGCCGCGTCGACCGCTTCGAGCGGTTCCCATCCCCGGAAGGGGACACGGCCAGGGTCATCCGGGGGAGGCCAAACGAATGACTCGGCACCGATGCCAGCGGTGACGATCCCGTCGCGCAATCGACGCAGACCTTCGGACCCGAATACGACCGGCGCACCGGCGTCGCCAATGTCGATTTCGGTGACGGCGCCGTCGCCGACCAGGTCGATCTGTTGCCATTCGGCGGTGGGGTCCTCGCCGGTCAACGCGCCGATGCGCGCGCTGAAGATCCGCTTGTTCAAATACTCGGCGAACCGGTACTCGGTCCTGCATTCCGGGGAGGACAGCCAATTGCCAGACAGCAGGCAGATCACCGCCTCGCACCGGGTGCTCGCCTGCCGCAGCGCTTCTTTCCACCGCGTGCCCGACCGAATACCAGCCGAGGCATCGAGGTCGAGGAAGATTTCGTCGGCCAGCCGAACGTCCTGATCGATCAGCCACTGCCGCAAAGCAATTGCCTGCCGGTTGTCCCGGCTGGAGTGGCTCAGGAAGATACGCGACATGTGTTCACGCCTTCGCTAATCACATCAGCAACCGGCCTAGCGTATTTCGGTTACCGTCCCCAGTGGGTCTGAAAACGTGAAAAGCCCTTTCTGGCGACCCCGGTTGAGTGAGTATCTGTGTGAGCGGTTTCGCATTCCGGCGACCTCGATCGGGAGCTCGATTCGTGATGCGTCGTGACATCGATGCGGTGCGCCTGTCGCAGGCTGCGCTGCTTGGTGCCGTCGGCATCGCGACGGCATATCTGGCGGTACTGGCCGTAGATCCGGCTGTCCGAGAGAGCGCGCCTGGCTGGCTTCGGTGGTTCGGGCGACCGGGGTCGGGGCCAACCATCGCCATCGTCGCCCTCGGCATCGTCGCGTTGTGCGTATTTGCCTACCGATCCAACGCCGCACGCGGCAGAGCAAGCGTGTCGCTGACCCTCGTGCTAGCGCTGACGGTGATGAACTGCCTCCTCGGACTGGCGTCGTATTGGAACTGTCACGACGCGGCTCACCCGGTGTTCATCACACCGTTGATGTGGACCGCCCAGTTGGTCAAGGGCGGCACGTCCGAATTACGGATGAACGGCGACGCATGTCCAACACCTATCCCGGTCGCGTTGGACGTTGCGCGGTTGTCGTCGCTTGGGGTGATCTTCCTCGGGGTCGCCAGCGTGGCCGTGACGCTGTTCCGCACCCAGGTTGACCGTGTACGGGCGCGAGTCGCACGGACGGTGACCGCTGTCGTCGGTGTCGATGACGATTCTCGCTCGATGGTCAAGGCGGTGGCCGAAACGCTCGAACCGCGCAGTCAGCTGATCCTGGTCACCGACAACGTCGACCAACCCGGCGTGGGAGATTGCCGAAGGGATGGTGCGCGGGTGCTCACCGCCGATCTGGACACGCCGGAATTGCTTGGGGCACTTCCGCTGTGGCACAAGCTGGATCGGCTGTACCTCCTGCACGCCGACCCGTCGACGAACGTGGCCCGCCTGCACACCATCGGTCGGGCCAGATCTGCGCGCGGCGCGGACCGGCGCATACCCCTGATCGTGCGCATCGACGATCCCTGGTACGCGGTTGCCTGGCGTGCGCAGCAATCCGGCGGCAGCGACTCCCGCTGGGCGGCCGATGCCGTTGGCTGCTACGAGGTGACGGCACGGCGCCTGCTCGACGAGATCGCCGACTGCGGTGATATCGGCCGCATCTTGGTGTGCGGCACCTCGCCGCTGACGTTGGCGTTGTGTGCCGACCTCGAACAGCGCAGGCGCGAACGGGAGTTCTGCGCTGGGCCAACCGGCGACGCACTCCCGACCATCACGGTGGTTGCCGACTCTGCAGACGAGTACGCCAACGATCACCGGCACCGGCAAGAACGGCTCGCGCTGCCGTCCAGCGGGGACTTCGTCGACGCGGTCAGCGAATCGCCCTCCATACCCGTGCTGACACGGCTGATCGGCGACGCGCACGACGCAGGCGGTTGCGCGGTGATCTTCGTCGACGCCGACCCGATGTTCGGCGCTGCCATCGACCCGACGATCGCGACCCGGCTGGCCATGCGATTCCCGGACGTGCCGATCTTCGCCTGGAGCCCAACGGCCACCGGTGCCGGAGGCGAGCGCCCAGGCATCGACAGGTTGCGGACGTATCGACTGACCATGGACCTTCCCGCCGGACAGGCTCACGACGCCTGGGAGCGGGCGGCGATGCTGATCCACGAGCGGTACCGGCTCACGGTCGGTGGCACGTCGCAGGCCCGTCGGCCGTGGGCCGAACTGGACGAGTTCTATCGCGGCTCGAACCGGCGCCAAGTGCGCACTGCGCTGTGGCTGGTGGAGCAGATCGGCGGTCACACGTGGAACAGTCTTGATAGCGGCGTCGCGGATACACCGCAGCCGCCGCCTTCCGACCCCCTCGATCAGCTGCAGGCGATGGGGTTCGACCGGTCTGCGGTGCTGGCCATGGCACGCGCCGAACACGAGGACTGGTGCCGCTACTACAAGAAGGCCGGATGGACGTGGGGGGAGCCGCGCGACCACGAGCGCAAGATTCATCCGAACCTGGCCGACTGGGGCACCATCGAGGCCGACCCGCAGCTTCTCCACTCGGCGTTGACCAGCCTTGCGGCCACGCTGTCGCAATTGCGCGAGCTCGGATACCGATCAGTGCCGATGTGGCGGGGCTATCGGCGCGTCGGAGTGGTTAGCGCCGAGCAGCGGTGGCAACCGTGGACGTGGACCTCGGACTCGGGTGACGAAATGCTGGCAGGGCCCGGCGACTGGATGGTGCAGGACGACGGGGGTAGCCCGTGGTCGGTGCGTGACGAGATCTTCCGGGCAACCTATGAACGCGTGGACGAGTGCTCGTGGCGCAGAACCGGTTTCGTCTCAGCACGACCGGCAAGGCAGGGCGAGGTCGTGGACACGCTCGAAGGCACGGCGGTAGCGGGCCCAGGTGCGTGGATCGTGCGGGGCGTGCGCGGCGAGCAATGGCCCGTGCCGGCCGAGGAGTTCCGACGCCGCTACGAGGGCCCGGTGGACACCAGTGACGGCCGTTGCAATTGTCGGCCCTCGAATTAACGGTGCGGGAATTGCAGCCATGAAAGTTCGGCGAATTCATCGCCTGCATTTCGCAAATTCGTCAAACACGGAGTGCGTGCGGCGTACCGTTTGCATTGCAAATTCCCAGAACACCCGGAGGAATCTAATGCGCAAAATCGGNATGGCCCTTGCAATCGCAGCACTGATGTCGGGTTCGGTGGCCACCGCGCAGACAGCGTATGCCGCACAAACCACACACGACACCAANGTCTACACCCAGCCCTCGGTGCCAACGCTGCCGAAAGTGCAGATGCTCGATTGCCGCGGAACCACGGGCGCCATGGGGTGCGGACCCGGCTGGTTCTGGCGCGACGGTTGGCGCGGATGGTCGTGCTATCCCTGCTGACCATCCATTGACCTCGTCAGATTGGAGCATGTCGTGATGAAAATTCCCACCAGGGCCGCGGGCAGTCTGATAGCGGCCGCAGTAATGACAATCGGCGTGACCGTTGCCGGCTTCGGTTCTGCCGCAGCACAGCCCGGCGACTACGGCACTCTGCCGGTCGATCCGAATCTGATCACAGATTCGCTGGCGTACAACGCCGCTCCGCCCACCTTCAACCCGAACGGGCAGCCCGGTGTCACGGCTGTCTACACCCACCGCGACGGGAGCAGGCAGATCACCAGCACCATCCTCGTTCTCCCCGACGCCCAGGCCGCGACGGCCACGTTGAGCGGAGCACAGCCGCAGGTGACCGGAATGGTGGCTAACGGGAAGACCGAGCCTGCCGCGGTGGGCACCGGCGGGACAACGGTTTCGGGGATGTCGCCGGACGGATCGAAGTCCGTCACCGTGTTGACGTTCACCCAGGGCAACGCGGCGACGACCATCGAATTCGACGGCCTGCCGAAAGATCCCGCGCCCGTCGATCTGGTGCTCGAACTCGGCCGCAAGCAGGACACCGCGATCAGAGACTGGCAGGCCGCCTAGACGGCTCTAGGCGCTTCGTTCCCACCTCTCGTTGACCTGCCGCAGGCCATCGGGCGTCAGCTTTCCGAATAGTCGCAGCCGCGCCATGCCGCCGTCGGGGTGAATGTCCAACCGCGCCTCGGTGACCGGACGGTGGTCGCCGATGAGGAAGCGGTGCCTGGTGTCGGGCTGCAACTCCGTGCGCGACAGAAGTTCGAACCACTCGCCGTCCCCGTCGCGTCCGCTCAACCGGGCAGAGCCTGGCGAGTTGCCGATGAAGTACGAAGTGTCCAGCTCCGCCGCGGTGAGCACCCCCCGGTTCGCCAAATGCACTTGCACCCAATCGTTTCCGCTGTCCCGGCGCCGCGATGTCTCCCACCCTTCACCCATCGTGCGGGCCGGCCCCGGCAGCAGCAAGTTGTTCGGCGAGCTGTAGAACATGTTGGAGCAGGCCGTGATTCGCCCGCCGTTCTCCAGCGCCGCCAGGTCCAGCGGGAGGTCCGCGAATCGCGGGTCGAGCAGTCCTTCGCCGTGCACCCGCAGCCGCGCCACACCGCCGTCGGGATAGATCGACAACCGCACATGCGACCATCGCTTAGACGAGTTGACCGCAAACGGGTTTCCGGTGTCGCCGTTGATGTCGCTGCGTTCGACGATCGTCGTCCACTGCGTCTTTTCCGCCAGCTCCTCGATCGACGGGTAGCCATCCGGGTAAGCGGCCTCGATCGAGATCTGCGGCGGAAAGTTGCCGGTGAACCACGCGGTGTCGACCACCACGCCGCGGACCACCGCGGGCACACCCAGCCGGATGATCGCCGAATCGTGGGCGTCGCCGGTGACGCCGCGGCGCCGCCGGGTCTCCCAGCCGTCGTACACCTGGCCCTTGTGGCCGAACGTGGCCGGACGGTGTTCTGCCGGACCGGGTTTGATCAGGTTCTCTTTTTCGGCGAACAGGTCGTCGTTGGCCCAGAGCACCGCACCGCCCGCCGGGCGTGCCGCGAGATCGGGCAGTGAGAGGAAGTGCGGTCCGGTCGGCGGGCTGCTGCTCACTTCGCCGAGCCTAGAGCGTCACCAGTTGTCGTAGCCGCCTTCGGGTCCGAGCATGCGCTCCAGCCGGGTGCGGTTGATCCTGGCCAGCTCGTTGCGCACCACTTTGCGCTCGGTTTCGACGTCATTGAGCAGACGGTCGGTCATCGTCGCGAGCACGTCCTTGGCGCAGTAGCCGTTGATGAACATCACGAAGCCGAAGCCGAAATGTTTTAGGTAGCGTTTCGAGGCCACTGCCAGCTGGTCCATCACCTCGGGGCGCTCGTCGGTTACCGCGCACTGCTCGGCCTGCGACTTCTCGCTGCCCGGCCGCCGTCCGACGTCGGGATAGGCCTGCAGGATCGAGTCGATCGAGTCCTCGGAGAGGCCGAAGAGCAGGGCGTCGGCCTGCAGGAACAGCTGATCGTGGCTGTCGTATTGCCTGCTGCGGGCCAGATCGGCGGCAAGGGGCACGCTGTAGCAGCACTCGTAGACCGCGTGCACGGCCCGTCGCATCGGCATTGCGTTGAACGCGTCGAGGCCGATCCCCTGATGCATCAACACACCGACATCATCGAAGGCTGATGCCACGGCAGCGTTACGTCGTGTTACGACTGCGCTAAATCGCGTAGCTCACCGCTCTAGTGGTCGGAGGTCTTAAACCTTTCAATCGACCGGTTGACCTCGGCCTCGGCCGCCTCTCGGCCGACCCAGTCGGCGGCCTTGACGAACTTGCCCGGCTCGAGGTCCTTGTAGTGCACGAAGAAGTGCTTGATGGCCTCCAGCTCGAACGACGACACGTCGCCGAGGTCGGTGATGTGGTCCCAGCGGGGGTCAACGGGCACGCAAAGCACCTTGTCGTCGCCGCCCATCTCGTCGGTCATCTGGAACATGCCCACCGGGCGGGCTTCCACGACGCACCCAGGAAACACCGGCTCAGGCAGCAGCACGAGGGCATCGAGGGGGTCCCCGTCCTCGCCGAGGGTGTCCTCGATGAAGCCGTAATCCGTGGGATAGCCCATCGCGGTGAACAGGTAGCGGTCCAACTTCACCTTCCCGGTGTCGTGGTCTACCTCGTACTTGTTGCGCGAACCCTTCGGAATCTCGATGACAACGTCGAACTGCACCGCCGCGGCTCCTTGCCCTGTGCTCCGGTCTTGGGGACGGGCCTCACCATAGTGGAGCGATACGCTGCTGTAAGGGGGCGGTCAATAGAGCAGGAGAGTCATGCGGCCGACGCAGTGGCGGCGATCCACCCATGTGGTGATCGGCGTTGCGGTGCTGCTGG
>JGI12053J15887_10000609_pt1 | contig 14943 bp, 16 predicted proteins | sample MedBloCAOM1_O3_FD_15887 | JGI IMG/M metagenome (IMG submission 15887)
GGTCATCCTGCCGGCCGAGATCATCGACAAGACCAACTACAAGGCCTGGCTTGTCCCGGTAGAGGAGCGTACCTGCCCGGAATGGGCCGAAGTGGTGAGGTGAGAGACGGAGCCGATGTCTCGTTTCCAATGCCGCCGCTCTTTGTGGTCACCAGTGGCATTTACTTTTCCCTCGGGCATCCCCACATAGCGTCTATGGTCAACTGGCAACAATCTAGCTTCAAGCGGGAACCGCCGAAGACAAAGGCTGAGCTACGCCAGATGCTGGCCGAGGCCGTCCGCAACACTCAACCCAGCGCGGACCACCGGCCGAAGCGCCTGCCGAAGGCCAAAAGGATCGCGGCTGGGGCGGCCTACGTCGATTAAATCTGTCGAGCCATAGGTATCCACCTCCCTTTCCGCGGCCAATTCACCCGAGATACGACCGACTTCATTCGCGACCCGCGCGATATTGTCATAAAGGAACAGTGTATGCAGAAACTTGCCAAGCCCACCGAACAAGAGATCAACGAGGGACCGCAAACGGTATCTTTTCAGATAGCGAATGGGAACGCGCGGCAGCGCTGCATTCTGCAAACCAAGCTACCGACGAAGGTTCAGGCGCAGAAATACCTTCTCACAAATTGGCCGATCATCGAAAAGATGGCACGCGACGCTCTTGCGGCGGGAACTTTTGAAGACGGCCAGATCAAGCTCGTGATGATCTAAACGGCTCATTCAAGAGTGAAGGATCGGGTTTTCCTGGTTGGTAGGGAGCAGTCGTGCTGAATGATCGAGAAAATATCCTGAGCGCGCTCCGCGAGAAGCCGCTCAAAGTCCACGAGGTCATGAAACGCGCCAATGTCGTGAATGAGGAAGCCTGCCAATCCCTCCTATTGAAAATGCGAGACGAAGGCTTGGTGAAATTCGATATTCACAAGGGGCGATGGCTCATCGGATGATCCACGAAATTGCTGCGAGAGGAGCAACCTGAGCCGCTCCTCACGCCATGGTCGCCGGCTTGACGGCAAGGCCAACTCAAGCCGCGAGCACGTCGCCGATCCGGCTTCGAATCAGATCGCGTTCTTCCTGACCGGTGCCGCCGTCGAAGGAGACATCATAGGCGATCTTCGCGGGACGCTTCAGCACCACGATGCGGTCGCCGATCTCAAGCGCCTCGCTGATCGAATGGGTGATGAAGACGGCGGTCTTGCCGTTTTCCTTCACAAGACGGACGAATTCCGCGCGTAGCCTTCCTGCTGTGGATTCATCCAGCGCCGAGAACGGCTCGTCGCACAAGAGGATATTGGCATTGGTCGCAAACGCGCGCGCGATCGAGACCCGTTGGCGCATGCCGCCGGACAGCGCGTGCGGATAGTCGTTCTCGTGCCCGCCAAGTCCGAGCTTTGTCAGCCAGAACTGCGCCGCCTCTCGCCGATTCGCCGCAGGTACGTCCAGCATCTCCAGGCCTAGTTCGACGTTTTCGATAGCGGTTCGCCAGGGCAGCAGCCGGTCGTTCTGGAACACGATCGCCATCTTGCCGCGAAACGAATCGAATTCCGAAAACGGATCGCGCCCGCTGACGCGCACGGTGCCGCTGGTCGGCTCGGTCAATCCCGCAATCATGTTGAAGATCGTCGACTTGCCGCAGCCGGTCTTGCCGAGGATCGCCAGCATCTGGCCGGGGCGAACGTCGAGATTGAGACCGTCCACCGCCCGGTAGGTCGCCTCCGCGCCCGGCTTGCCAAATACCTTGGAGACCTGGTCGAGGTGAATGGCAGCCTCGACCGGCGTGACGGTGTCTCTCATATCGCACGCTCCGAAACGGCCCGATAGCGGAACGCGGTAGTTTCGATCAGCGTCAGCGCGCCCTGCACGATCAGCACGAAAAACACCAGTTGCAGCGTCCAGGCCAGCGCGCCGGCCATGTCGAACAGCTGCTGCTGCTGCAGCAACTGGTAGCCGACGCCGCCGGTGGCACCGACCAGTTCGGCGACCACAACCACGCGCGAGGCGTTGCCGAGATTGACCTTCCACGCCGTCAGAATGTCCGGCAGGATCGCCGGCGCGATCATCGCCCGGAACAGTTTTATGCGTGTCGGACGGAAGCTGAACACCATCTCCATCAGATCTTTGGACATCGCGCGCAATGCGCCCAGCACCTGAAACGTGAACGCCGGCAGCGTCGTCATCACCATGATGAAGAAGATGCGAAACTCGACGCCATGAAACCAGATGATGGCGAACACCACCCAGGACAGCGCGGGAATCCCCTGGAAAAGGGTCAGGATCGGCGAGAGGAAATTATCGACCGCGCGCGAGCGCACCATCGACAGTGCGAGCAGGCCGCCGACAATGAAGGCGCCGGCAAGTCCCGCCAGAATGCGAAGAATCGTCGCCAGTACATCGGCGAACATCGTGCCGCTCGAAAAAATTTCAAGACAGCGCCAGAACACATCGATCAGCGACGGAAACAGAAAGCGCGGGAAAAACAGCGAGGCGAATTGCCAGATCACGATGATGACGACGAAAGGCAGAACCGAGGATCCCAGCCGTTTTACCCCGGCAAGCAGCGTGGCGGCCGTCGACGATCCGGCCTGAGTCGCGGTCTCGCTCATTTGCCGAATGCCTGGTAGATCGTCGAGGCGGCGGGAACGGCGGGAAGGAAGGCGATCGATTTTCCGGCGGCGTAGACCGAGCTGATTTCCTTGGCGACNTCGGAGGCCCACTTGACGTTCATGCCAAGCCGGTCATTGGCGCGGATGAGCTCCGTGATCGCCTTCTGATCGTCGGGCGTNCCCTTGGGCACGATCAGTTTCGACGCGTCCTCGGGATGCGCCGTTACCCATTCCGAGGCTTCCTTGTAAGCGGCGTAAAGTTTTGCAACCAGCTTTGGGTTCTTCTCCACCCAATCGATATGGGCGGCAACGCCGAGGTAGGGAATGTTGCGGCTGCCGGTGAATTTCTTCCAGCTCTCGGCAATGCCGATATCGATCGTTCGCATGTCGCTCTTCTTCGACAGCAGCGTGGTATAGGCNGGCTCCCAGAGCTGCACCGCCGCCGCGCGATCGGCGACGGCATAGCCGATCAGGCCGGGGGTCGCGGTATTGATCACCGAAAATTTTGCGGTATCGGCGCCGAGCTGCCGCGCGAACCAATCGAACATCACATAATTGGTGGTGCCCTTTGCCGCGGCGAGGTCCTTGCCCTCAAGATCCCGCAGCGTCTTGATCTCTGGCCGGGAGGTGACGACCGCTCCCCAATAGTCGAACAGATTGAAAAGATAAGTCACCTTGACGCCACGGGTATCGGCAAGGCCGACCGTCAGCAACGAGGCGCTGCCGCCCAGCTGGAACTCGCCGGAGTTGAATTGCGCGGTATAGGCGTCGGGCGTGCGTTCCTCGAATTTGATCGCAAGGCCGTTCTTCTCGTCCAGTTTTTGCGCCTTGATCACCGGCGGCAGGAACGCGCCGAGCGACGGCGGGCCGAAGACAACAATCGAAATCGGCTCCGGCACTTCAGCAAAGCAAGGCGCAGCCCACAACAATGCCGAGATGCAAGCAAGGCCGATACGAATGTTACCCATGGCCGTCCTTTCAGGAATTCTCGTTAAAGCTATTCCGCGGCGCCCTCAACCGGTGTTTCGAATTCCTTGCGCAGCGCCGTAAAGAAACGACCGACCAGATGCTTGGAGACACTGCTCAAGATCCTCTGGCCGACGCCGGCGACAAGCCCGCCGATTTCACCGGCGCCCTGAAACGTCAGGCGCGACGCGTCAGGCCCCTCCGGCTCGATCTGGAAGCGCGCACTGCCGTTGCCGTGGCCAAGCGTGCCGGCGCCGGAAACCTTGATGCTGCAGGCCTTCGGCGGCTCCTTGTCCGACAGCGCAATCTCGCCTTCGAACGAACCGCCCACCGCTGCAACGCGCAACTGCATCTCGACCTTATAGGCATCGGGCACGATCTCGATCATGTTCTTGCAGCCGGGGATGCAGCGCGTCAGCACCACGGGATCGTTGAGCGCCTTCCAGAGCACTTCGACCGGAGCCTGAATGGTTTCGACACCGCCGATATCGAGCTTCATGGATACGCCTCACAATCCGAACAAACGTTGCGCCAAACCGCCATTGATCGCGGCGCGCTCGGCGTCCGANAATTTTGTCTCGCCGACGATTTTCATCGGCGCGAGATCACCGATCGGAAACGGCATGTCCGANCCCATCATGATTCGCTCGGCACCGACGATGTCGGCGAGGTAGCGCAGCGCGCGCGGGTCCTGCACGATGGTGTCGTAATACATCGCGGCAAGCGCCGCATCGGGATTGCCGAGCTTGTCCTTGTCGAGCGAATAATTCCGGCGCAGGCGGCCGATCACATAAGGCAGCGCCGCGCCGCCGATTCCAGCCACGATCTTTGCGTTGGCATAACGGGTCACGTGACCGGCATAGATCAGCCGCGACATCGCGATCAGCGTATCGGTGATGCGTCCTACGGCATTCGCCATGCCGTAATCATGCACGCGGTCATCGCCGCTTTCGAATACCGGATGGATGAAGACCACCGATCCGAGTTCGTTGGCGGCTTCCCAGAACGGCTTTAGCGTGGGGTCATCGAGCACGCCGCCCTTGCCCTTGGGCTGGGTTCCGATCATCGCGCCCTTGAAACCGGCGGCGTGCGCTTCGCGCAGCACTTCGGCGGCGCGCGCGCCGTCCTGCAGGGGGACGGTGGCCAGCGGCACAAACCGTGGCTCGCTCATCGCGGTCTGCGCCAGATGCGTATTGATCAATCGCGACCAGGTCGCGCCCTCCTCCGCCGGGACTTCATAGGCAAACATATCGAGCCAGCCGCCAACCACCTGACGCTCGATTTTCTGCTCGTCCATCCATTTCAGCCGCGCCGGCAGATCGCTCAGCGGTTTTGAAACCGGCCGCGTCGGCTTGCCGCCGGCAAACGAGAAACCGAGGCTGCCGCCGTCTTCGATCGGGCGGATCGAGGGAAAACTCGATGCCTGCGCGCGGATTGCGTCGAGCAGACTTGGCGGCACCAGATGGGCGTGGCAATCGATGATCATTTGGCTTGCTCTTGAGGTTTGCCTTGTTGCGCGCCCGCGATGGCATCGCCGATCGCGGAAATACGGATCGGGAGCTTGTTGAAGGAAATGCCGAGCGGCGAGACGCAATCATTGATCGCAGCCGATATCGCCGCGGGCGCGCCAAGATAGCCGCTTTCGCCGGAACCCTTCTGTCCGAACACGGTGAACGGCGACGGCGTGCAGTGATGCACGATCTCGACCTCCGGCACCTCGTGCGAAGACGGCAGCAGATAATCCATGAAACTTTGGGTGATCAGATGGCCCTCGTCATCATAGACGAACTCCTCCAGCAGCGCGGCGCCGAGGCCGTGCGCAACGCCGCCCAGCGTCATGCCCTTGACGATATGCGGGTTGATGACCGTGCCGCAGTCGTGGCCGATGACGTAGCGCTTGATTTCCGGCTTGCCGAGCGCAGGATCGATTGCCATCAGCACCACATGAAACTCGAAGGAGTGGCAAGGATACATCTGGACGCGGCCGTCCTGCGGCAACTTGTTGCCGGTCGGCACCTGCATCACATGTGTCGCCTCGAGGCCGGGGTCCATGCCTTCCGGCAGCAGATGGAAATTGCGATGGGCGATGTTGATAATTTCGGCCCAGCCGAGTTGCCTGTCGCCGTTCGGATCGCTCACGCCGCCGGCGGCGTAGGCCACCTTGTCCGCGTTCAGACCGAATTGATGCGCCGCGATCCGCGTCAGTTTTGCCTTTAGTTTCTGCGCCGCATGGAATGCCGCGCCGCCGAGCATGATCGCCATCCGGCTGCCGACCGGCGAGTTGGAGGGCAGGCACGCCAGCGAGTCCGGCCGTATCACGCGGATCACATCAGGATCGATCTGCAGAACTTCGCCGATGACCGTCGAAACCAGCGTTTCGTGTCCCTGTCCCGATGAGGTGTTGTGGATCGTCACCGTGACGAAGCCGAGGCCATCGATGTTGATGCGGCAGGAATCCATCCAGGTGGTGGTGGTATTCTTCTCGTTGAGCAGCGGCTCGAACGACGAATTGCCGCCGCTCGGCTCCAGGCACGCCGCGATGCCGATGCCGGCCAGCAAACCGGAGGCGCGCAGACAATCCCGCTCCTTCTCCATCGCGGCGAAATCGATATGCGCGAATACCTTGTCGACCACGGTGTGGTAGTCGCCGCTGTCATAGGTGCTGCCGCTCGGGATCAGATAGGGAAACTCTTCCCTGGCGATAAAATTGCGGCGGCGGACTTCGATGCGCGGCAGGCCCACGGCCGCGGCGACCTTGTCGATCGCGGTTTCGATCGCGTAATTGGTCGGCGCCTGCCCAAAACCGCGCACCGCTTCCTGCACGGCCTTGTTGGATGTGACCGACTGCGCGCGGTACTGCACACTTGCGATTTTATAAGGACCGACGATGGCGCCGATCGGCTTGCCCAGTTGGAATGGCGCCCGGCCGGCATAGGCGCCGGCATTGTCCAGCGCGCGGATCTTCATCGACTTGACGATGCCGTCATCGTTGAAGGCGACCTCGACGTCGAAAATGCGCTCCGGGCCGTGCGCGTCGCCGCCGCGCATGTTCTCCAGCCGGTCCTCGATCAGGCGCACAGGCCGGCCGAGCCGCCGCGCCAGATGCGCCACCAGTACGGTCTGCTTGATGCCGCGCTTGACGCCGTAGCTGCCGCCGACGTCGACATCCTGATGCACGCGGACGCCGTTGGCGGGAATCCGCAATGCGCGCGCGATCTGATCGGGATATTTCGGCATCTGGATCGACGCCCAGACATCCAGCATGTCGCGCCACGGATCCCATGATGCCGCGACGCCGAAGGTCTCGATCGGAACGGTGGAATTGCGTCCCCAGGTGACGCGGAACGACAGATGGCTCGGGCTTTCCGCAAAATGTTTGTCGACCTCGCCCCAGACAAAGGTCCGGTCGAGCAGCACGTTGGAGCCATGCGCGGGATGCACCGGCGGACTGTCCGGCTTCAGGGCTTCTTCCGCATTCATCACGAACGGCAGCGGCTCGTAGGTGACGCGGACTTTTTCGGTAGCGTCTTCGGCCAGCGCACGGCTATCGGCGACCACGGCCACCACCCACTCTCCGGCATAACGGGTCTGCCCCACCGCCAGCGGATGGCGTCGAACTTTTGGCGTATCAAGCCCGTTCATCAACGGATCGGTGGCGGCAGCGAGCTCATCGCCTGCCAGCACATAATGGACGCCCGGCATCGCCAGCGCCGCCGACGCATCGATTGAAACAATGCGCGCGGCCGGATGCTGCGACGGCAGGATCGCCACATGCAGCATGCCCTCAAGCGCGACATCGGCGACGAATTGGCCATGGCCTGCCACGAAGCGGCGATCCTCGCGGACCCGGCGGTTGGTCGAGACAAAACGAAAGCTTAAGGGATCCGCGCTCATTTCGTCTCCACGACGGGCTTATCGGCGCCATGGTGCGGACGCGGCGTATTGGCCTTGCGCAGGCGGTCGGCCGCGAATTGCACCGCCTCGATGATCTGGCCGTAGCCGGTGCAGCGGCAGATATTGCCGGAGATCGCCTCGACGATATCCTCGCGGGTCGGCGTCACCGTATGCTGCAGCAGGGCATGCGCCGCTAAGATCATGCCGGGCGTGCAATATCCGCATTGCAGGCCGTGGGTCTCGCAAAACGCTTCCTGGATCACGCTGAGCTCACCGGGCGCTGGCGCGAGGCCCTCGATGGTCGTAATCTCATATCCGTCCGCCTGTACTGCGAACATCAGACACGATCGCACCGGCTCGCCGTCGACCAGCACGGTGCAGGCGCCGCAGACGCCGTGCTCGCAGCCGGCATGGGTCCCGTTCAGCAGAAAATTTTCGCGCAGCGCGTCGAGCAGCGTCTTGCGCGGCTCGACATCGGCGGAATGGCTGGCGCCGTTGATGCGCAGGTCGACTTTCATCGCGCGCCTTTCGCAGGTTTGGCTGACGCATTGGCGCGCGCCTGTTCGAGGGCGCGGATACAGAGCACGCGCGCCACGCGGCGGCGGTAGGCGGCGCTGGCATGCAGATCGCTCATCGCCTCGAGATTGTCAGATGCGGCATTGACGGCTTCGGTGATCGACACCGCATCGAGCTCGGTCCCAACAAGGGACGACACATCCAGCAGCAAGGGCCGGTCGCCGACGCCGCCGACGCCAAGTGCCGCGTCGAGGCAGCGTCCCGCCTCGTCGAGCGCGACCTGGGCGGCGGCTGCGACAAAGGCAAAATCCGAGCGGCGGGCGCTGATCTCGAAGAAGCCGACGCCGATGCGCTGTTGCGGCCAGACCGGGAACCGGATCGCGCTGACGCACTCGCCCAAGCCGATGGTGGTCAGCATCGGCCCGATGAAGAAATCATCCGCCGGCATCGATGTCGGGCCGTCCGGGGTCGCCAGCATGATGTCGGCACCAAGCGTCACCGCTACAAGCGGAATTTCGGCCGACGGGTCCGCATTCGCAATGGAGCCGCCGACGGTGCCGCGGTTGCGGGTCGGCGGATGTCCGACCCACGGCAGCACCCGCGCCAACATCGGCACCGACGCGCGGATGACCGGGTCACGTTCGGCATGAGCCTGACGGGTGGTCGCGCCGACAACCACGGCGCCTCTTTCTTCGCGAATTCCCGCAAGCTCCGGCAATCGCAAAATATCGATCAGCCTGGCCGGGCGGGCCAGCCGCATCGCCAGCATCGGGACCAGCGTCTGTCCGCCGGCAATCAGGCGCGCATCCTCGTCACCGGCCAACAATGCGCATGCCTCGGCGAGCGTATCCGGCCTGATATAATCGAAGGGCGCGGGTTTCATTTGTGCCGCTAGCCGAGCCGCAAGCCGCTGATCGCCGGCGACAGCACCGAAACGATCTGATTTTTCAACAGCGGCCCGTCGGTTTCGCTGGCCGCTTTCACCGCCGCCCACTCCGGATCCGCAGCGAATGAAGCCCAGGCTTTCTTGCGCGCGTCTTCGTCCGCGAAGCGCGTCATATAGGTCAGGCGGCCGTCTTCAACAGCGGCTTTGAATGCGCCGACAAGCTCGATGCCGTGACGGGGAAAAAATGTGGTCGCAACGTTGTCGGCAAACCGGCGGCGCATCGCGTCCGCCCGGCCTTCGACGGCTTCGTAGACCCGGATTTCGTAGATCAACGCGCGCTCCCGTTTTTGCCGGCAGCTTGTTCCAACCGCCGCCTTCCCGAAGACATAGAAGCCGGCAGCGGAAATTGTCAAACACAAACTAAGGCAATCAGGCGAGTTTTGTATGATTGAGTTGGTTCAATCGCACAAATGAAATGGTCTCTGGTTCCCTTAAATACTATATAAAATCAGCTGCTTCCGGGAGGCACCTCCCAAAAATGATTGAAAGCATGCTCAGCCTCCGCCCCTTACTGTAACAAATCTTGCGACAATCCAAAAATTGTACTATCCAATGACATATAGATCAGTGGCTTTGCAATGCGCCTTGCGGATAACGAGAAATGACCGACTGGGTACCCGCTCTCGCTTCGCTTCCCGGGCCCCGTTATCTCGCCTTCGTGCTGGCGCTGGAAGCCGACGTCGCCGCGGGCCGCGTCAAGCCGGGCATGCGGTTGTTGCCGCAGCGCGATATGGCACAGCGGTTAGAACTGAGTGTCGGGACAATTTCAAAAGCCTATGCGGAGGCCGAGCAGCGCGGGCTGATCTCGGGCGAAGTCGGACGCGGGACGTTCGTGCAACGACGACGGCCCGAGGCGCGCGGTCTCGGCTCATCGGAAGCAACGATCAATCTGGCGCTCAATGTCCCGCCCTATACCGGCGAAGACGACGCCATTGCATCGGTGCTTGCGGCGATCGTCGCCGACGGCGAGCTGTCCAACCTGCTCGGGTACTTGCCGCACCAGGGCTTGCGAAGGCACCGCGAAGCGATGGTGACGTGGCTTGCCTCGCTCGGCGTGACCGCGGATGCCGACCACCTCTTTATCACGCATGGCGGGCAGCACGCGCTGTCGATCGCGCTCGGCATGGTCGCATCGCCCGGCGATACCGTGCTGACCGAAAGCTACACCTATTCGGGCATGCTCGCGCTGTCGGCGCAATGCGGTTATCGCCTGCACGGCGTTGCGACCGACGCGTCGGGGCTCATTCCGGAAAGTCTCGACCGCGCGTTTACCGAAACCGGCGCTCGCGTTCTCTACTGCATGCCGACGCTGCAAACGCCGACGGGATCGGTGATGCCGCTGCAACGGCGGCACGCCATCGCCGAGATCGTCCGCAAGCACGACGCCTATCTGCTGGAAGATGACGCGTACGGATATTTGCTGTCGCCGCCGCTGACCCCGGTGTCCCGGCTTATCCCCGAACGCAGCTTTTACATCGTGAGTTTCGCCAAATGCCTCGCCCCGGGGCTTCGCATTGCCGCGATGATCGCGCCCGAAGCATTTCGCGACCGCTCGATCAATGCATTGCGCGCCACCGGCTGGATGGCGGTGCCGGTCATGGCCGAAGTGGTGGCAAGGCTGATCGCCAATGGCGGCCTTGCCCGGCAGGCCAGGCTGAAGCGCGACAAGGCAGCACTTCGCGACGCCATCGTCCGGCGCGTCCTGAAGGAGTGGCTGCCGGCAGCGTCCGCGGCGCCGGGTTTTCATATCTGGCTTCCACTGCCGGCCGGCCGCACGCTGGCAGCGCTGATTGCCCAGGCCGCGCAAGCGGGCATCACTCTGGCGCCGCCCGGCACGCTGCAGCGCATGGAGCAGGAAAGCCTCGGCGTCCGACTTTGCCTGGGCGCGCCCGCCACCGAAGCGGACCTCGAGCGCGCCCTGATCGAAATCCGACGCATTCTCGAGATGGCCGAAGCCATCTCATTCGTCTGAGCCAAAACCCAGGAACAAGCTCCGGAGAACACCATGTGGAAAGTCGTCACCGCGCTCGTCACGCTCGCCTCGTTGGCTGCCACGACCGACGTCAAGGCCCAGCAATGGCCGACACGGCCTCTTACCATGATCAATCCGTTCGCCGCCGGCGGGCCGAACGACGTGCTGGCGCGGCTGTTCGCACAACGCATGGGCGAGATTTTGGGGCAGCCGATCATCATCGAAAACGTCGGCGGCGCCGGCGGCATGAACGGCGCCGACCGGGTCGCGAAAGCAGCCCCCGACGGTTACACCTTCCTGCAAGGGACGGTCGGCACCCAGGCCCAGAACCAGACGCTGTTCAGGAAGCCCGCCTATAATTCGACGACGGATTTTGCACCGGTCGCCTTGATGGTCGAGGCGCCGCTGGTGCTGATTGCGCGCAAGGATCTTCCCGTCAAGGACATGAAGGAATTTGTCGCCTACGCCAAAGCCAACAAGGACAAGATGCAGTTCGGTTCCGCCGGCACCGGTTCGGCGATTCATCTCGGTTGCGCGCTGATGAACATGGTGGCCGGGCTCGATATCGTCCACGTTCCCTACCGCGGCGCCAATCCGGCGATGCAGGATCTGATGAGCGGCCGCGTCGACTATCTCTGCGATATCATCACCACCGCGAAGCCGCAGATCGACGGTGGCGCGGTCAAGGCGATCGCCATCCTGGCCAAAGAGCGCTCGCCGGTGCTACCCAACGTTCCCACCGCCCTCGAGCAGGGTTTTGACGTCGACGCCTACACCTGGAATGCGTTTTTCCTGCCGAAAGCAACGCCGGACGCCATCGTTCAAACGCTCAATCATGCGACGATCGAGGCGATGAAAACACCGGCCGTGCGGGAGAAGCTGGAAAGCGCCGGGCTCAAATTCGTCTCCGACGATCGCACCACGCCGGCTTACCTCGCCACATTCGTGCAAAGCGAGATCGCCAAATGGGCGGCACCGATCAAGGCCAGCGGCGTCAGCGTCGACTGATCCGCGGNCAGGGCGTGAAACTCATAATTCCAAGGCGTTGATGGGATGTCCGCTTTGTTGCGCATTATCAGCCGGTGCTAATAACCTTTCTTCGGTGACCAGCCATAAGCCTTGGCGCAGGCACCGCCCATCAGCATGGCCCGCTCGGTGTCGCTCAGGCGGCCAGTCTGAAGGAAGGGCTCGACGGCCTGCTCGTAGTTGACGACTGCGAACGCGCGCGTCCAGTCCGTGCCCCACAAGCAGCGCTCGAAACCCCACGTATCAAACACGCGGGCAAGCGGATCCCAAATGTCCGGGAAAGGATACGGCTCCCGGGACAGCGTGCAGGCGCCGCTGACCTTGATCACCGCGTTCGGGCGCTTGGCGAGTTCGAGCACCTTCGCAAGGTCGGTCCAGGGCTGCGGCGGCGCGGGCGGCACGCGCGGCTGCATGATGCCCAGATGGTCGATGATGAATCGCGTGTCGGGATGGCGATCGATGAGCGCAGTGCCCGCGTCCAAGTTGCCCCAGCACAGGATGTTGACCGGAAAGTCGTGGCGAACGGCCGCGCGCAGGATCCGGTCGAGGCCCGGGTCGTTCGGCTCGCGCTTGGCCTCCTTTGTCAGCATGATGCGGATTCCGACCGTGCCCGGCGTATTCTTCCAGTCGGCGACGACATCGGCCACATCAGGATCGTCCGGGTCGACCGGCTTGACGATGGCGAACCGACCGGGATGGGCCCGTTGCACTTCCACGGCATAGCTGGCGTCGTAGCGGTACAAGGAAAAGGCGGAGATGAAGATCGTGCCGTCGACGCCGACCTTGTCCATCGCCGCCACCATCTCGTCTCCCGTGACGTGATCGGGCCAGTTCGGCACACTGTGCCAAGGTCGCTTCGCAGTGTTCGCCTCATAGGCATGGATCTGGGAATCGATAATAGTCATCGGGGCGGCTCCTCTGTGCCAGGCGAGTTAGGACATTGCAGCAGGTTCGTGTCCAGAGGGCAAAGGCGCCGCGCGTTGCTGGTGCCGATGGCCGTGAGCAGAAGCTCCACAGGGACGATCGTAAATTCAGCGCAGGCAGCGATCTCCGGGCCGATGCCGTCACCCGGCAGAACGACGATACGCATGATAACTCCCTTGAAAACTCGCTTGATTCCCTTGGGCGCGCTGTTGCCGCTAATCGTAGGACGATGATCCCGTATCACGATACGCCCAGCACCCTTCCCGCGGAAGGGAAACCGATGTCTGGGTCCCGACCTGATGGCGGGCCGCGGTACCGAGCTCGAGGACTTCCAGCCGGTGACCGAACAGATCGATATCGTAGACCGTCTGGGTGCCCTGATAGCGGCGATCGAGGACGTGGGCGCTAAAGGCGTTGCTGCCGTCGTGTTTGCCGAGCGCAATATTTTCCGGTCGCAAGGCGATGCGGATTTTTTCCCCGGCTGATATCGCGTGCAGCAGCGCCACCTCGACGCATTGGCCGCCGCCGACGTCGGCCAGTCCGGATATTCCGTTGCACTCGATCAAGGTGCCTGCGATCTCGTTGGTGGCGCCGGTGAAATTGGCGACGAACAGATCGGCCGGCCGGTTGTAGATCTCGTCCGGCGTTCCCATCTGCAGCAGCTTGCCATCGCGCATCACGCCGATGCGATCGCCGAGCACGACCGCCTCGGCCTGGTCATGGGTGACGTAAAGCGCGGTCATGCCGGTCTGCTTGAGGATGACGCGCAGGTCATCGCGCAGCCGCAGGCGTAATTTGGCATCGAGGTTGGACAGGGGTTCGTCGAGCAACAACAGTTGCGGCCGGTAGACGATGCTGCGCGCCAGCGCCACGCGCTGCATCTGACCGCCCGACAACGCCACCACCGGGCGGTCGGCAAATTCCGACAGACCGACCAGCTCCAGCACTTCGTCGACTTTGCGGGCGGCCTCGGCGCGCGCGATGTTGCGGTGTTTCAGCGGATAGATCACGTTCTGCCGCACCGTCATGTGCGGCCAGACCGCGTAGGACTGAAACACCATGCCAAGGTCGCGCGAGCGCGGCGGCACCAGAATGCCGCGTTCGGGCGACGAAACCACGCGCCCGCCAATGCTGATTTCGCCCGACGTCGGATGCTCGAGCCCGGCGACGCAACGCAACGTCGTGGTTTTGCCGCAGCCGGACGGACCGAGCAGGACCACGATCTCGCCCGCTGGCACGACAAAGCTGACGCCGTCGACGGCCGGCCGGCCGATCGCAAACTGCTTGCGCAGGTCGGTGACCTCAAGCGTCGCCGTCATGATTTCACCGTCCCATCAACGCAACGATCACTGGCGGTAACCGTAAATCTTATCCCAATCGGCGACCCAGTCGGCGTGCAGCCTCACATACTGTTCGAAATCTGGATACCAGACCTTGACCACCTTGGGATCAAAGCCTTCCGGATAGACCGGCGGTTCCTTCAGCGACGTGAGGTTGCCGAGCTCCTTGATCATGAAAGTCTGACCCTCTTTCGACAGGCACCAGTTGAGGAACAGCTTTGCGGCATTGGGATGCGCCGCGGTCTTCGGAATTCCCGAGGCATAGGGATTGACCGGCGCCCCTTCGGGCGGGAAGAAAATCTTGATCGGCGCGCCGTCCTTCTGTTTCGGGTAGATTGCGTTGTAGAGCAAGGGCCCCATCGCGACCTCACCGCGCACCAAAGAGTCCGCCATCGGCGCGCCCGACGGATAGAGGATGGGGTGGGTCGTCGCCTGCTTGGCCCAGTAATCCTCGCCGAGCACCTGGCGCTCGAACATGATGCGGGTCCAGGTGGTGCCGCCGGACTGGGCAAACACCTGCCCGGTCATTTTGTCGTATTCGGGCTTGGTCAGATCCATCCAGGTTTTTGGCGGATCTTTTACCAACTCGGTGTTGTAGGCGATCGACCAGACCAGCGTGGCGCGAGGCCACAGGTTCGGCGAAATCTGCGCATCCGGGTTATAGTCGGCGGCATTCGGCGGCGCATAATCCTGGAACATGTCGGCCAGCGGCTGCATCAGCGCGCGGTCGGAATGATCGACCACGTCGGCGATCAGCTTGCC
>JGI12053J15887_10000610_pt1 | contig 14931 bp, 14 predicted proteins | sample MedBloCAOM1_O3_FD_15887 | JGI IMG/M metagenome (IMG submission 15887)
CACGGTACGCTTGCACGCACAACGGTTTTCGAGACCGTCCCGATCGACCACTCTGGCACCTCTCCGGGGCACCGCTTATAGGGGGCCGGTTTTGTCGGGGCAACTCGGCGGTTGGAGGCGCGGATATTCCCCTTTTCAGCCCGGAATCAGGGGTTTCCGGCGTTGACTTGGGGGGCTTCCTGCGTATATTCCGCCCTCCTCCGGCGGGTCATTCAGGCCCGCCGTGCTCTTTCGTGCTTTCCGGCATTTTGGGCATGGATCCGGCCAATCCCCCTATCTGTTGTGGGGGTGGGTGGTAGGGTCCGTTCAGGCGGAAGCTCTTAGTCAGGTGTCATCATGATCGCCGTTATCCGCACGGGTGGAAAACAATACACGGTCGCCCCCGACGACACGCTCACCATCGAGCGGATCGCGGGCGAGGCCGGTGCCCAGATCGAGTTCACCGACGTGCTTATGGTGGACGACAAGGTCGGCGCGCCGACCGTGGCCGGCGCCAAGGTTTTAGGCTCGATCGTCAAGCAGGCGCGCGGGCCGCACCTGATCGTCTTCAAGAAGCGCCGTCGCCAGAACTCGCGGCGCAAGAACGGTCACCGTCAGGACCTGACGGTGGTCAAGATCGAACANATCGTCGCCTANCAGAGCGACCGGAGCAGTACGATGGCACACAAAAAAGCAGGCGGCTCCTCGCGCAACGGCCGCGATTCGGCGGGCAAGCGGCTGGGCGTCAAGCGCTTCGGCGGCCAGAAGGTCCTGTCGGGCAACATCCTGGTCCGCCAGCGCGGCACCAAGATGGATGCCGGCGAGAATGTCGGCGTCGGCCGCGACCACACCCTCTTCGCCACCATCGACGGCGTCGTCTCGTTCCGCAAGCGGACGGGCGGCAAGGTCGAGGTGAACGTGCTCCCGGCACCGGCGCCCGCTCCGGCCAAGATGGCCGCCGAATAGCCGTTCCCGTTCGATCGGAGTTTTCAAGGGGGAACGGTTTTCCGTTCCCCCTTTTCATTTTTGGACCCACCGCCATGAAGTTCCTCGACCAGGCCAAGATCTACGTCCGCTCCGGCAACGGCGGCGCGGGATCGGCGGGCTTTCGCCGCGAGAAGTTCATCGAGTTCGGCGGGCCCGACGGCGGCGACGGCGGCAAGGGCGGCGACGTGATCCTCGAATGCGTCGATGGGCTGAACACGCTGATCGATTACCGCTATTCGCAGCACTTCAAGGCCGAGACCGGCCATCACGGCATGGGCAGCCAGCGCACCGGCGGCGCCGGCAAGGACGTCGTGCTGCGCCTGCCGCGCGGCACGCAGGTCTTCGCCGAGGACAACGAGACGCTGCTGGTCGATCTCACCGAGCTGGGCCAGCGGGTGGTGCTGGCCAAGGGCGGCGACGGCGGCTACGGCAATCTGCACTACAAGAGCTCGACCAACCGCGCGCCGCGCCGCGCCGACAAAGGCTGGCCGGGCGAAGAGCGCTGGGTGTGGCTGCGGCTGAAGCTGATCGCCGATATCGGCCTGGTCGGCCTGCCCAACGCCGGCAAGTCGACGTTCCTGGCCGCCACCTCCAACGCACGGCCCAAGATCGCGGGCTATCCCTTCACCACCCTGCATCCCGGGCTGGGCGTGGTGAAGGCCGGCGACCGCGAGTTCGTGATGGCCGACATTCCGGGCCTCATCGAAGGCGCCCACGAGGGCGCGGGGCTGGGCACGCGCTTCCTGGGTCACGTCGAGCGCTGCCGCGCGCTCCTGCACCTGGTCGACGGCACGGAGGAAGACGTGGTCGGCGCCTATCGCACGGTGCGCGGCGAGCTCAAGGCCTATGGCGGCAACCTCGTGCGCAAGAAAGAGCTCGTGGCCCTCAACAAGGTCGACGCCATGACGCCAGAAGACATCGAGGCCAAGCGCGCGCTCCTGGCCAAGGCCAGCCGCAAGTCCGTCTATGTGATTTCCGGCGTCTCCGGCCAGGGCGTGCAACCGTTGCTGCACGAACTGTTGAAGCTGGTCGAGAAGCAGCGGGATCCCGCCAAGGAAGCCGCGTGACACCGCTCGAGGGCGCGCGCCGGCTGGTCGTCAAGATCGGCTCCTCGATCCTGGTCGACGAGACCAGGGGCGAGATCAGGCGCGACTGGTTCGAGACTCTGACCGACGACGTGGCGCGCCTGCACAAAGGTGGCTGCGAAGTGGTGCTGGTCTCGTCCGGCGCCATCCGCCTCGGCCGCACGCATTTCAAGCTGGCGCCCGGCCCGTTGAAACTCGAGGAGAGCCAGGCCGCCGCCGCCACCGGCCAGATCCAGCTCGCCCACGCCTATCAGGAGGCATTGGCGCGGCACGGCATCACCGTGGCACAGGTTCTGCTGACGCTCGACGATTCGGAAGAGCGCCGGCGCTACCTCAACGCCCGCCAGACCATGGCGACGCTGCTGGCGATGAAGGCCGTGCCCGTGATCAACGAGAACGACACGGTGGCGACCGACGAGATCCGCTTCGGCGACAACGACCGGCTGTCGGCGCGCGTCGCCGAGATGATCTCGGCCGACACGCTGGTGCTGCTGAGCGACATCGACGGGCTCTATACCGGCGATCCGCGCCTCGACGCGTCGGCCAGGTTCATTCCCGAGATCCGCGAGATCACGCCCGCCATCGAGGCGATGGGCGGCAGCGCCGCCTCGGAGCTGTCCAACGGCGGCATGGCGACCAAGCTGATTGCCGGCCGCATCGCCATGGCCGCCGGCTGCCGCATGGCGATCGCCGACGGCCGCGCCGTGGGGGCGCTGGGCGCACTGATCGACGGCAAGGCGCGCTGCAGCTGGTTCCTGCCCGAGGGCTCGCCACTGTCGGCCCGCAAGAAATGGATCAAGGGCTCGCTCAAGACGGCGGGCGCGCTCCTGGTCGACGACGGCGCGGTGCGTGCGCTGTCGGCCGGCAAGAGCCTGTTGCCGGCCGGCGTCACCTCTATCGAGGGCGAGTTCAAGCGCGGCGACGTGGTCGATGTGAAGGACCGCGCCGGACGGCTGCTGGCGCGCGGCCTGGTGGCCTACGCCGCTGACGACGCCCGCCGCATCGCCGGACGCAAGAGCGCGGAGATCGAGCATTTGCTGGGTTTCCGCGGTCGCGACGAGATGGTGCACCGCGACGACCTCGTGGTCGAGTGAGCACGGGAACGGCTATACTGGAGCGGCCGATGAACGTTCAGACCAAGCCTGCCGATGACGCCGCCGCCCTCGTGGCGGAGCTGGGCCGGTGCGCCCGGGAAGCGGCCATCGCCCTGCGCAACGCCTCGACCGGCGCCAAGAACCGCGCGCTGAGCGAAGCCGCCCGTCTGATCCGCAGCGAGAAGGCCGCGATCCTGGCCGCCAATGCCAAGGATATGGACGCGGCCAAGGCCGCCGGCATGGATGCCGCGCTGCAGGACCGCCTGCTGCTGAACGAAGCGCGCGTCGAGGCGATGGCCCGGGGGCTCGACGATATCGTGACCCTGCCCGACCCGGTGGGCGTCCAGATCGAGCAATGGACGCGCCCCAACGGTCTGGTGATCAGCCGTGTGCGGGTACCGATCGGCATCATCGGCGTGATCTACGAGGCCCGGCCCAACGTCACCGCCGACGCCGGCGCGCTTTGCATCAAGTCGGGCAATACCGTCGTGCTGCGTGGCGGCTCCGACAGCTTCCATTCCTCGCGCGCCATCGTCGAGCTGCTGCGCCGCGCGCTTTTGGCCGCCGGCCTGCCCGAGGATTGCGTGCAGCTCGTGCCCACCACCGATCGCGCGGCCGTCGGCGAGCTTTTGCGCGCAACCGGCTGGCTCGATCTCATCGTGCCGCGCGGCGGGCGCTCGCTGATCGACCGGGTGACCGACGAAAGCCGCGTGCCGGTGCTGCGCCACTATGACGGCATCTGCCACGTCTATATCGACCGCGACGCCGACATCGCCATGGCGCGCGACATCGTGGCCAACGCCAAGATGCGCCGCGTCAGCGTCTGCGGCGCCGCCGAGACGCTCCTGATCGACCGTGCCGCGCTCGACACGCATCTGATGCCGGTGCTGGCGAAGCTGCACGAGCTTGGCTGCGAGGTGCGCGGCGATGCCGACGTGCAGAAGCGCGATCCGCAAGCGCTGATCGCCACCGACAAGGATTGGCGCACCGAGTATCTGGCGCCGGTCATCTCGGTCGCTGCGGTCGACGGCGTCGGCGGCGCCATCCGCCATATCGCGCACTGGGGCAGCCAGCACACCGAATCGATCGTGACCGACAACGCCGCCACCGCGCAGCGCTTCCTGAACGAAGTCGACAGCGCCATCGTCATGCACAATGCCAGCACGCAGTTCGCCGACGGCGGCGAGTTCGGCCTGGGCGCGGAGATCGGTATCTCGACCAACCGCATGCATGCGCGCGGCCCCGTCGGCCTGGTCGAGCTCACGACCTACAAGAACATCGTGCGCGGCAAGGGCACTCTGCGGCCATGAGCGCTGCGGCGTGATATCGGCGCATCATCCGATGCCGGGCGTGCCGCGCGACACGACGCGCCGCATCGGCCTGCTCGGCGGCTCGTTCAACCCCGCCCACGACGGTCACCGCCATATCAGCCTCGAGGCACTCAAGCGGCTCGGCCTCGACGAGGTGTGGTGGCTGGTCTCGCCGCAGAACCCGCTCAAGGCGGGCGACGGCATGGAGCCGCTGGCCACCCGCGTGGCGCGCGCCAAGCAGATCGCCCATCATCCGCGCATCCGGGTCGAGGCGCCCGAACTGCTGCTCGGCACGCGCTACACGCTCGACACGGTGCGCGCGCTCAATCGGCTCTATCCCAAGGCGCGGTTCGTCTGGCTGATGGGATCGGACATCCTGCCCCAGCTCGTCGACTGGCAGGGCTGGCGCGAGCTGTTTGCCGCCATCCCCATCGCCGCCTTCGCCCGCCCGGGCTGGAGCTACGCAGCCCTGGCCTCGGCAGCCCCGCGCGCTTTTGCGCGCTACCGGATAGACGCCGGCCAGGCGCGCGCGCTTGCCTCCTGCCAGCCGCCGGCCTGGTGCTTCATCCCGAGCCGGCTCGACAGCCACTCCGCCACCGCCATCCGCGCCGTGCGGCCGCGACGGACCAAGCCGAAAGGAACGACCATCTCAGAACCAGTTTCAACTGAACGGGGGCGCCAGCTTCCCGACCGCAGCAAGGACACCGACGCGCTGCTCGCGCTGGTGCGCCATTCACTGGACGAAGACAAGGCCGAGGACGTCGTCGTCATCGACCTCAAGGGCAAGTCGTCCTTCGCCGANTACATGGTGATCGCCTCNGGCCGCTCGAACCGCCAGGTGGTGGCGATCGCCGAGCATCTCGCCGACCGGCTGAAGCAGGCCGGCCACGGCTACGTCCCGGTCGAGGGCAAGCAGACCGGCGACTGGGTGCTGGCCGACGCCGGCGATGTCATCGTCCACATCTTCCGCCCCGAACCGCGCGCCTTCTACGGGCTGGAAAAGATGTGGGCGCTCGAGACCGAGGCGGCCGTGGTCAAACCCAAACAGGCCAAGACGGCCCGCCCGCGCCGCGCCAAGAAGCCGGCGTGAAGCTCCTGATCGCCTGTATCGGCCGCGCCAGCCGCGGACCTGAACGCGATCTCTACGATCACTACGCCGGCCGCATCCGCTGGCCGCTCGCGCTGCGCGAGCTCGAGGAAAAGCGCAAGCTGCCGCCCGCCCAGATGATCCTGCGCGAGGGCGAGCTGCTGCTGGACGCCGTGCCGGCGAAGTCGGTGCTGGTGGCGCTCGACCGTCGCGGCAAGGTCTTGGACAGCGAGGGCTTTGCCGGCCGGCTGGCGCGCTGGCGTGACGATTCCGTGTCAGACGTGGCCTTCCTGATCGGCGGCGCCGACGGGCATGGCGATCCCCTGTTGAAAAAAGCGGCACTCGTGCTGTCGTTCGGGCCCATGACCTGGCCGCATTTGCTGGCCCGCGCGATGCTGGCGGAGCAGATCTACCGGGCGCAGCAGCTTCTGGCCGGACACCCCTACCATCGAGCATAAAATGGGCGGGCGTGAAATGGGGGTCGATTTTGCCTCTGTTCTGACGAAAAACCGGGTCTACATTGTAGCCATGCGCGCTTCCTCCTGGCGGCTCCTGGCCGCCTTCACCGTCCTTGCCCTGACGGCCGGTTCCGCCGCCGTCTCCGCCCAGACCACGCCGACGGAAAAGCCGGCGGTCAAACCCGTGCGCAGCATCCCCTACGTGTCGATCACCGCCGACGACGGCCGCCAGCGGCACTACGAGACCAACGCCATTCCACTGCTGTTCAACCGCGCCTGCTTCGGCTGGCGCATGTATCTCGGCGGACCGAACCGCGTCGTGTCGCTCAAGGAAGTGCTGACGACCTCGCAGCCGGCCGAGCAGGTGATCGCCGGCCCCGAGACCGAGGTCAGCACCGACAAGACCCAGGCCACGACACGCATGTTCGAGACCGTGCAGGACGGCGTGCTGCAGCGCTCCTGGTGCATCATCCCGGGCGATCCGCCCGGCACCTACACCTACGACATCTCGATCGATGGCGAGCCGCGCGGCGAGTTCGTGTTCTGCGCCATCGAGGTGCCGAACCAGGATCCCAACACCGATCCGCGCGACCTCTCCTGCCCCAACAAGTTCAACTCCGTCGAGCGCGGCAATCGGCGCCCCGGCGCGCCCTCCTGATGCCCTCCCCGTCCCGTCCGCGGCCCGCCGTCCTGTGCATTCTGGATGGTTGGGGGCATCGTCCCGACCCGCGCTACAACGCCATCCTCGATGCGCGCACGCCCAACTACGATCGGCTGATCGCGACCTGCCCGCAGGGCCTGATCGACGCCTCGGAGACCTTCGTCGGCCTGCCCAAGGGCCAGATGGGCAATTCCGAGGTCGGCCACATGAATCTCGGCGCCGGCCGGGTCGCCGTGCCCGACCTGCCGCGCATCGACACGGCCATCGCCGACGGCTCGCTGGTCAAGAACCCGATCCTGACCGAGCTGATCGCCACCCTGAAGAAAAACGGTGGTGCCTGCCACCTGATGGGCCTCGCCTCACCGGGTGGCGTGCATGCCCACCAGGACCATCTCATCGCGCTGGCCAACCTGATCGCGGGCGCCGGCGTGACGGTGTGGATCCACGCCTTCCTCGACGGCCGGGACATGCCGCCGCGCAGCGCGCTTGAGTGCCTGAAGCACATCCAGGCCGGCTTGAAAGCAGGCCTGCCCATCCATTTTGCGACGGTCTCCGGCCGCTACTATCCCATGGACCGCGACAAGCGCTGGGAGCGCGTGGCCCTNGCCTACGACGCCATGGTTGATGCCAAAGGCGAACGCGCCAAGGCGCCCGACGAGGCCGTCGAAAAAGGCTACGCGGCGAGTCTGGACGACGAGTTCGTGCGGCCGACCGTTATCGACGGCTACACGGGCATGAGGGACGGCGACGGCGTCCTGATGTTCAACTACCGCTCCGACCGCGCGCGCCAGATCCTGACCGCGCTGCTCGATCCCCGGTTCGACGGCTTCAACCGGGCGCGGGTCGTGAAGTTCGCCGACGCCGTCGGCATGGTCGAATACTCGGCCGCGCTCAACCCGTTCCTCAAGACACTGTTCCCGCCCGAGGTCATCAAGATGGGGCTGGGCGAGACTGTGTCGAAAGCCGGTCTCAAGCAGTTGCGCATCGCCGAGACGGAGAAGTACGCGCACGTCACCTTCTTCTTCAATGGCGGCGAGGAGCGCGTGTTCGACGGCGAGGAGCGCATCCTCGTGCCCTCGCCCAAGGTCCCGACCTATGACCTCAAGCCCGAGATGAGCGCGCCGGAAGTGACCGACAAGCTGGTCGAAGCGATCGGCTCTGGAAAGTTCGACCTGATCGTCGTGAACTACGCCAACAGCGACATGGTGGGCCACACCGGCGATCTTGCAGCCGCCGTGAAAGCCGTCGAGGCGGTCGATGCCTGCCTCGGACGGCTCATGGAGGCCGTCAAGAAGGCCGGCGGGGTGCTGCTGATCACGGCCGACCATGGCAATGCCGAGCAGATGTACGACGAAACAACCCACCAGAAGCACACCCAGCACACGCTCAATCGCGTGCCGGCGCTGCTGTTCAACGCCCCGGCCAAGATCCATTCACTGGCCGACGGCAAGCTGGCCGACGTCGCCCCCACCCTGCTGGCCCTGATGCAGGTCCCGCAGCCCCGGGAAATGACCGGCCATTCGCTGCTTTCCGAGGCCTCGCGGCCCCACATCCTCGCCGCGCCGCGCGCAGTCGCCGCGGCTTCCGCTTGACTTGTGAAGGGCCGTGAGCCCACGTCGCCTTGATCCTGCCAAAGAGCCCCCTGTAAAAGAACCCCTGTATCTTCGCCTCAACTGCCCGAAAAACCCCGACTAGCCGGCCCGTCCGGCGACCTCCTGTGAAGGCACCACAATGACCCGTTTGCGCATCGCTTCCGCCGTCGCGATCATGGCGTTCCTGGCCGTCCCCGTCGGCATGACCGCCTGGTCGCAGGACAAGGCCGATCCCAAGGCCGCCGGCGGCGACAAGAGCGAGCTCTATCAGCAGCTCAACCTGTTCGGCGATGTGCTGGAACGCGTCCGCCGCGACTACGTCGAGCCGGTCGACGAGAAGACCCTGATCGAGAACGCCATCAACGGCATGCTGTCCGCGCTCGACCCGCATTCGAGCTACATGAATCCCAAGACCTACAAGGACATGCAGATCCAGACCAAGGGCGAGTTCGGCGGGCTCGGCATCGAGGTCACGATGGACAACGGCGTCATCAAGGTGGTGTCGCCGATCGACGACACGCCCGCCTCCAAGGCCGGCCTGCAACCCGGCGACCTGATCTTCGCCCTCGACGGCGAGCCGGTGCAGGGCATGACCCTGCAGGATGCGGTCGAGAAGATGCGCGGCAAGGTCGGCACGCCGATCAAGATCTCGGTGCGCCGCGGCACGAAGGATCCGTTCGACGTCACGCTGACCCGCGAGACCATCAAGGTGAAGGCGGTGCGCTACCACCTCGAGGGCGGCGACATCGGCTATATCCGCGTCACCTCCTTCACCGAGCAGAGCACCTCGGGCGTGCTCGACGCCGTCGAGAAGCTCAAGAAGGAAGCCGGCAACAAGCTCAAGGGCTACATCCTCGACCTGCGCAACAACCCGGGCGGTCTTTTGGACCAGGCGATCGCCATGTCCGACGCCTTCCTCGACAAGGGCGAGATCGTCTCGGTCAAGGCGCGCAAGAGCGAGGATGTGCAGCGCTGGAACGCCAAGCCGGGTGACGTCGCCAACGGCCTGCCGATCGTCGTGCTGATGAACGGCGGCTCGGCCTCGGCCTCGGAGATCGTGGCCGGCGCCCTGCAGGACCATAGGCGCGCGATCATTCTCGGCACCCGCTCGTTCGGCAAGGGCTCGGTGCAGACCATCATGCAGGTGACGGGTGGCGGCGCCATCCGTCTCACCACGGCGCTCTACTTCACGCCGTCGGGCCGCTCGATCCAGAAGGAAGGCATCAAGCCCGACATCGAGGTCGAGCCCGCCAAGATCGAGAACCTCCAGGCACGCGCCGGTTTCCGCGAAGAGAACTTGCGCCGTTCGATCCTCAACCCGAACGACAAGTCCACCGACAAGCCGCCCACGGACAAGACGGGCGACAAGCCGGCCGACGCCAAGCCTGAGGCCGCCAAGCCGGGCGACGCCAAGCCCGAGGCTGCCAAGCCCGGCGACAAGAAGGACGACAAGGCTGCGGCNGGCCAAGCTACGCCGTCNGGCGATCCCGACGAGCCGCCGAAGGACGCGGTGGCCGACTACCAGCTGCTGCGCGCGGCCGACCTGATCCGCGGCATCTCGCTCTACAGCAACCGTGGCAACTGAGCGGCCTCTAGTGGAATGACGTCGTGGCCGGACTGGGACAGCGGCGCGGCGGCCTGATCGCCGCCTACCTGCTCGTTCTTGGCCTGATCACAGCCAGCGCGGCGTTCGTCTTCGGTGTCGAAGGCGAGACGCCGCGCATCGCCGACCGGGCGGCGGCGGCGGTGCCCGCCGCGCCCGTCATAACCGGTTCTCTGGCGCTGCCGCCCAAGGCCGCGCCGCCCCAGCCCGTAGCGCCCGAACCCGCGCCGCCCGAGCCGCCGCCGCTCAAACCGGCCCTCTTCCGTGGTTTCGCGCCGGCCGAACTCCGCGGATTGATCGAGGTCACCGAGGAAGGCCAGCGCCTGCCCCGCGTCTCGCCGTCGGGCTGGATGCCGTGGATCGCCTATGCGCGGCGCTTCGATCCTGCCGGCCCGCCCGCCCGCGTCGGCGTGCTGATGATCAATCTCGGCGCCAGCGAGAAGCTGATGAGGCGCGCCATCGACGAATTGCCCGGCGAGGTCAGCCTGGCCTTCCTGGCCGCCACGCCCGACCTGCCGCGCTGGCTGCGCGAAGCGCGCGAGCACGGCCACGAGGCCTATCTCATGCTGCCCGTCGAGGATCCCAACGGCCCGGCGGAGCGCGGCCTCCGCCCGCTCCAGGCATCGGCCGAGCCGGCGGAGAACCTGCGCCGGCTGCGCGCCGCGATGGCGCGCAGCGCGGGCTATGTCGGCTTCGTGATCGCCTCGGCCGGCCCGGTCTCGCAGTCCGAATCGGCCGTGCGCCCCCTCCTGAAGGAGATCGCCGATCGCGGTCTCGCCGTGATCGAGATCAACCCGACTCCCGCCACCGCTGCCGTCCATCGGCTCACCGTGGAACTGGGTACGGGCTACGCGCGCACCGCCGACGTGCTCGACTACAAGCTGGCCGACGGCGGCGTCGCGGGAAATCTCGACCGCCTGGTCGCCTGGGCCGGCGAGACCGCGCCCGAGCAGCCGCCGCGCCACGGCTTCGGCGTGATGCAGCCCGACGACGAGGCGATCGACGCCCTCCTGGCGTGGTTCCGGCGTCGCCCCGAACGGCCGGCCGCTTCGTTTGTGCCGATCATCGGCCACTTCGAATGCCGCGATGCCTGCATGATCCGCATGCGCGCCCAGCCGGCGCAGCTTCGTCCATGACGCCCCGCCCATGATCGCTGGCCGCCCCGAATTCTATCGCCGCAATGTCGGCCTGATGCTGATCGCCGCGGACCGGCGGATCTTCGTCGGACGACGCGCCAAGCAGCCCGACGCCTGGCAGATGCCCCAAGGCGGCATCGACGAGGGCGAGACCGCGGTCGAAGCCGCCTGCCGCGAGCTGTGGGAGGAGGTCGGGACGACCAAGGCGCTGCTGCTGCGCGAGAGCGCCAAGTGGATCACCTACGACGTGCCGGAAGCGCTGCGCCCCGCCCACTGGAAGGGACGCTGGCACGGCCAGGCGCAGAAATGGTTTGCGCTCGCCTTCACCGGCCGCGACGCCGACATCGACATCGCCGCCCACGACCAGGAGTTCGACGCCTGGCAGTGGCAGGCCTCGCGCGACATGCTGGACCACATCGTGCCGTTCAAGCGCCCGGTCTACGAAGCCGTGCTGAAGGAATTCGACGATCTGGTGAAGTGACGCGAGGCGCCTACGCGCCCTGCTCGGCGAGCTTGGCGGCGTTGCGGCTCAGGAACCACAGGCCGATGCGGGTCAGCAGGCGGTTCAGCCAGCCCTGCGGCTGCAGGCCGATTGCCTTCAGCACCATGGCCATGGCGCGCTGCACATGGGTTTGCCGGTAGAGCGGATAGGCGCGCCGCGCATAGGCCTGCATGCTGCGCTTGCGGTCGTAGACCGCATCGCCGGGTTCGTTGGCGGCGAAGTAGGCGTAGGCCAGCTCGTCGTCCTCGCTCTCGGCGAGGCGGCCCCAGCCGATGCGCAGGCGGCTCCAGCGGCTCAGCCGATCGCGCTTCAGGCAGCGCCGCAGATGCGCGTAGAAAAGCTTGTAGTGGCGGAATTCGTCGGCGGCGATCTTGGCGCAGACCTGCTTCAGCACGGGCTCCTGGGCCGCGTCCTTGAGCGCGCTGTAGTAGGAGCTGGTGCCGGTCTCGACGATGCAGCGGGCCATCATCTCGCCGGCCTGGCTGCCGCGCACCGAGCCGCTGGCCTCGAGCGGCACCTTGTAGCCCGCGCGGAAGCGGGCGAAAGCGGCATCAAAATCCCAGCCCGGGTCGGCGAGCTGCGCCCAGCGTCCCAGCGCCATGCCGTGCTGGATTTCTTCGACGACCCAGCCCTTCACCGATTCCATGAAAACCGCATCGTCGGCGAAGACGCGCCCGAGATAGACTCCGTAATCCTCGGCGTTCCGCTCCACCAGGGCCGCGGCCTTGATGTTGCGCAGGATCTCCGGATCGACTTTCGACGCGTCGAAGCGATCCCACGAGATCGTTTCGAGTGTCCAGTTACCCATGGTCGAGAACCCTCGGCGCCTTGTCGCTGAAGCGTAATAAAGCGGGCATCGGGCCAGCTTTCAATGGCCGGACCGTGCACATCTGGAAAGAAAGTTTCGTCCGGAACCGGACTCAGCGGCTGGCGTAATAGGCCTGGGCCCGCCGGAGGTCCTTGGCCACCGCCAGGTCCTTTTGGGCCGCGGCCTTTTCCGCGTCGGTGGCAGCGTCGACCAATTCGCGTTCGGCCGCCCGCTCGCGCTCGGCGAGCTGCTCGGGCGTTACCTCTTCGAACGGCATCACCTCGTCGGCCAGCACGGTGCAGCGCTCGGGCGTCACCTCGGCAAAGCCGCCGACCACCAGGAAACGTTGCTCGACCTTGTTGCCCTGAAGGACTTCCAGCACGCCCGGCCGGACGGTCGAGATCAGCGGCGCATGGCCGTGCAGGACGCCGAAGTCGCCTTCGCTGCCCGGCACCACGACCATGTCGGCTTCAGTCGCGAGCACTTCGCGCTCGGGCATGACCAGCTGGAAGGAGACCTTGGCCATCGGCTTAGGCCGCCTCGGCGGCGAGCTTCTTGGCCTTGGCGACGGCCTCGTCGATGGTGCCGACCATGTAGAAGGCGGCTTCCGGCAGGTCGTCGTATTCGCCGGCGAGGATGCCCTTGAAGGCCTTGATGGTGTCCTCGAGCTTCACGAACACGCCCGGCGTGCCGGTGAAGACCTCGGCGACGTGGAACGGCTGGCTCAGGAACTTCGCCATCTTGCGGGCGCGCGACACGACCAGCTTGTCCTCTTCGGTAAGCTCGTCCATGCCCAGGATGGCGATGATGTCCTGCAGCGATTTGTACTGCTGCAGCACGCGTTGCACGGAGCGCGCGACGTCGTAGTGCTCCTCGCCCACGACGCGCGGATCGAGCATGCGCGAGGTCGAGTCGAGCGGATCGACGGCCGGGAAGATCGCCTGCTCGGCGATCGAGCGGCTGAGCACGGTCGTCGCGTCGAGATGGGCGAACGAGGTCGCGGGCGCCGGGTCGGTCAAGTCGTCGGCCGGCACGTAGATCGCCTGCACCGAGGTGATCGAGCCCTTCTTGGTCGAGGTGATGCGTTCCTGCAGCGCGCCCATGTCGGTCGACAGGGTCGGCTGATAGCCCACCGCCGAAGGGATTCGGCCCAGCAGCGCCGACACTTCCGAGCCCGCCTGGGTGAAGCGGAAGATGTTGTCGACGAAGAACAGCACGTCCTGGCCTTCGGCGTCGCGGAAATACTCGGCGACGGTGAGGCCGGACAGGCCGACGCGGGCACGCGCGCCCGGCGGCTCGTTCATCTGCCCATAGACCAGCGCCACCTTCGAGCCCGTCGTCGAGCCGTCGTCATTGAGCTTGATGACGCCACCCTCGATCATCTCGTGATAGAGGTCGTTGCCCTCACGGGTGCGCTCGCCGACGCCGGCGAACACCGAGACGCCGCCGTGCGCCTTGGCAACGTTGTTGATCAATTCCATGATGGTCACGGTCTTGCCGACGCCGGCGCCGCCGAACAGGCCGATCTTGCCGCCCTTGGCGTAGGGCGCCAGCAGGTCGATGACCTTGATGCCGGTGACCAGGATCTGGGCTTCCGTCGACTGGTCGACGAAGTCGGGCGCGCTGCGATGGATCGGCAAAGTGAGCTTGTTGCCGACCGCGCCACGCTCGTCGACCGGCTCGCCGATCACGTTCAGGATGCGGCCGAGCGTCTCGGGGCCGACCGGCATGGCGATCGGGCTGCCGGTGTCGACCGCCTTCTCGCCGCGCACCAGGCCGTCGGTGGTGTCCATGGCGATGGTGCGCACCTCCGACTCGCCCAGATGCTGGGCGACTTCGAGCACGATCAGGCGATTGTCGGCCTTCACATGCAGCGCGTTCAGGATGTGCGGCAGATCGGCGTCGAAGCGCACGTCGACGACCGCGCCCGTGATCTGGGTGATCGTGCCGATGTTGTTGGTAGCCATGACGGATCCCTTTCCTTCGATTGCGCGCCAGCCGGCCTAGATGGCCTCGGCGCCCGAGATGATCTCGATGAGTTCCTTGGTGATGGAGGCCTGACGCGAGCGGTTCATCTGCAGCGTCAGTTTCTTGATCACGTCGCCCGCGTTGCGCGACGCACTGTCCATCGCCGTCATCTGCGAACCGAAGAAGCTCGCGGCATTCTCCAGCAGCACGCGGAAGATCTGGACGGTGAGGTTGCGCGGCAGCAGGTCGGCCAGGATATCCGCCTCGTCCGGCTCGAACTCATAGACCGCGCCGCCCACCGTGGCAGGGGCCGCCGTTTCGGCGCCCTCGGGAGCGGGTGGCGGGATGAGCTGCAGGCGCGTGACGACCTGGGTCATCGCCGACTTGAAGCGGTTGAAGACCACCGAGGCGACATCGAACTCGCCGGCCGCGAACATCTCCATGACCCGCGCCGTCACCTTCTGCGCGTCGGCGAACGACACGCGCGGCCGGCCCAGGTCGGTGATGGTCTCGACGATCAGGCTGCCGTAGTCGCGGCGCAACTGGTCGCGGCCCTTGCGCCCGACGGCCAGCACCTTGACCGTCTTGCCCTCGGCCTGCAGCACACGGATGGTCCGCCGCGCCTCGCGCACGATCGAGCTGTTGAAGGCGCCGCACAGGC
>JGI12053J15887_10000611_pt1 | contig 14928 bp, 15 predicted proteins | sample MedBloCAOM1_O3_FD_15887 | JGI IMG/M metagenome (IMG submission 15887)
AGGCGTTCAACCACCTTCGCGCAGAGGTCCTGGCCAACAATCCGAAGGCGGACGGCGGGCAGCGCGTGCTTTTCTATTCCGGCAATGAAACCGCAGCAAAGGCTGAAGTAGCGGCGCTCATCGACAGGATTGGCTTCGTCGGCATCGATCTAGGATCGCTCGCGGTCGGCGGCAAGCTCGCTCAGTTCCCCGGCGGACCACTGCCGAACCAGAATCTGGTCAAGGTCGGCTGATTGCACTTTTCGGACCTGAGAGGACAAACGGACCATGTCAGCTTCCGGAGGAAAAGGGGACCTCTACATTACTGGGCAATGCCGAGCAGTCACATCAAGCTGCCCGATCCTGTGGGCCACATGTCCCAATGAGACTTCTTCTCGCGCCCTACCGCCATACTGACAGCGGCGGGAGTCTTCGAGACTGTCCCGAGTTTTCAACAAAGGACCTGTGACGACATGCGCCCATCTTTGGGTGATGACTTCAGCAGATCTCATAAATTGGGATGCGCTGGCTGGCCCCAGATTGGCCACAGAATGAACGTGAACAGAACGGCAAGGTCGTCGATCAACGAGGACGAAAAACCCTTGTAATTCAACGGTTCTCCAGCGCAGGAACCCGTTCGGGACGCAGGGGTCGCAGGTTCAAATCCTGCCACTCCGACCAAGTAATCATTAGGCTTTTTGCTTTTTTCCCGAGCGCTTTCAAGGCCGGCCACCGTCCAACCACCGTACCCCGGTGCTTGGCCGTGTTGATATTTGTTGCGCCTGGAAGCAGGTCAGGATGATGGTGGCCATAGGTTCCCGGCAGCACTTCGCGGCACGTCATTTCCAGAAGCTCGCCCGGATGAGGATAGGACAGACAATTGATCGGCCATCAAGAGGTTGTAGCGGCTGCCGCGCGCATTGCCGGCAAGGTGGTTCGAACGCCCGTCATCCACAGCGACGCGATCAGTCGGCTGACCGGGGCGGATGTTTGGCTCAAGCTCGACACGCTGCAGGTGACAGGCGCCTTCAAAGAGCGCGGCGCCGCCAACCGGATGGCGCTGCTCACACGGCAAGAGCGGGCGGCCGGCGTCGTGGCGATGTCCGCCGGCAACCATGCCCAGGCGGTCGCGCGGCATGCGTCGCTGCTCGGCACCCGGGCGCTCATTGTGATGCCCGCCTTCACCCCGGCGACCAAGGTCACGCGAACCGCGAAATGGGGCGCGGAGGTGGTGCTCCACGGCGCAAGCCTTGCCGAAGCGGAGGCCCATGCACGTGCCCGCGCCGAAGCAGAGGGTCTGGTTTTCATCCATCCCTATGACGACGACGCCATCATCGCAGGACAGGGAACGCTGGCCCTCGAACTGATCGAGGACGTGCCGGGGCTGGACACCCTCGCGGTGCCGGTCGGCGGCGGTGGCCTTCTGGCCGGATCGGCGATCGCCGGGCAGGGCGCCGGCCGGTCGATCGAGATCTTCGGCGTGGAGGTCGAAAGCTACTCGGCAATGGCTCAGGAACTGGCCGGCTCTCCGGTCGACGTGGGTGGCGCCACCATTGCCGAAGGCATTGCCGTGCGAGACATCGGCCGCAAGCCGCTGGAGATCGTCCGGCAGTTCGTCAAGCAAGTGCTCGTCGTGCCCGAGCAGGCGATCGAGAATGCGATCGCCTTGTTGGCCGAAGAGGCGAAAGTGGTCGCCGAGGGCGCGGGAGCGGCTGGGCTGGCGGCGCTTCTGACCTATCCTGAATTGTTCAGGGGACGCCGGGTGGGCGTGCCAATCTGCGGCGCAAACATCGACAACCGGGCGCTCGCCAACGTCCTGCAGCGGGTGATGATCCGGGACGGACGCATGATGCGGCTGGTTTTCGACATACCGGACAGGCCCGGAGTTCTTGGCGAGATTTCAACCCGCATCGGACAAGCCGGAGCCAACATCATCGAAGTGTCCCACCATCGCCTGTTCACGTCGCCAAGCGTTCAGTCCGCGCGCCTGGAGGTCATGTTCGAAGCCCGCGACGCGGCGCACGGTGATGCTGTGCTTGCAGCCCTTCGGGAACATTACACCGTGAACCGGCTCTGACTGGCCAAGATGGCGGTTCGGCGAATCTCCATCGCGCGTTGCGCCTGGCGCTCGCCTGGCTCGGTGAGCGGCGAAACACCGCTCCGCCGCTGCTCATGCCTCAAGCGGCCATGCCTCTCAGCCGGCGATCGGTGGCCTCTGCTCACCCATTTTGGCTTTCTGCCGTTGAAAGCAGGCTGGCGGGGCGCCGATAATTGCGGGGCCCCCTGACTAAAGCGGCGCGGAGCCATCCAGCCTTGTGTTGGCCAGCAATGGGAGAACGTTTAGCCTCTTTCGATATGAGAAGCGGACAATCAAGTCCGGCCTGAAACGGACACGGGGGAAGCACATGAAGAATTATCGTTGTTGGGCCGCAACTGCATTGGTCGCCGCGTTTGCTGCAGTTTCGTCCGCCCAGGCGCAGGACTACCCATCGAGATTGGTGCGTCTCGTCGTGCCGCAAGCCGCTGGCGGTGGGACGGACACCTTCGCGCGTGCCATCGGGCAAAAACTCAGCGAGCGTTGGGGGCAATCCGTCGTGATTGAAAATCGGCCGGGAGCGGGAGGCGTTGTCGGAACCGATTTCGTCGCGAAGTCTGCTCCGGACGGATACACATTGCTCGTCACCTATGAAGGCTCGCAAGCGATCAATCAGAGCCTTTATGAGAAGCTGCCGTTCGATTCCCTCAGGGATTTCTATCCCATTGCGACCATCGCAGCGACACCCTTCCTCTTGATTGTCGGTCCGCGAGCGCAGGCAAAGACGCTGAAGGAGTTCATTTCGTTCGCCCGAGCCAATCCCGACAAGCTGACTTATGGTTCCGCCGGCAACGGCTCCGTCAATCATCTGCTTGGAGAAATGCTCAAGACCGAGGCTGACCTCCACGTGGCGCACATTCCCTACAAGGGTGCGCCCGCGGCCATAGCCGACGTGATAGGAGGACACATCGATGCCGCGTTCGCCAGTATGCCGTCGGTGATATCCAGCGTTCAAAGCAACGTCGTCCGTGCATTGGCCGTGAGTAGCGCGAAGCGTGTTGCCGTGGCGCCGGATATACCGACCATAGCCGAGGCGGGTTTTGAGAAATTCGACGTCAATCCCTGGTGGGGGATCCTGGCACCTGCCGGTATGAGCCCATCCATCGCACAGAAGATAGGCGCTGACATCGCCGACATATTGAAGACACCGGAGATGGAAGAGATTCTGGCAAAGCAGGGAGCGACGCCCTTGATCAGCTCTCCCGAAGCATTCAGAGACCTTCTCGCGCAAGACATCGAGAAGTGGAGAAAAGTGGTGAAGGCGTCAGGAGCGACGATCAACTAGGTCGCGACCGGAACCGCGAGGTAACAAATCGGTCAGAGCTTCGCCGCGCCTCACCCGGCCCACCGCCGCTATTGCGGCTTGATCCCGGCCTCGCGCGTGACCCGTATCCATTTTTCGATATCGGCATGCATCAATCGCGCGAATTCGTCCGGGCTGTTGCCGGCCGGCTCCAGGCCCTGTTCGGCGAGGAATTTTTCGATGCCGGGGGTCTTCAGCGCATCCACGATGGTCTTGTTGAGCCTGTCGATGATCGGCCGCGGCGTATTGGCCGGGGCCAGGATGCCGTTCCAGCCCGTCACTTCGTAATCGGGCATGCCGGCCTCCGCGATGGTCGGGATGTCCTGCGCGACCGCGAGGCGCTTGGCGGTACTGACGCCGAGCGCCCGCACGGTTCCGGCGCGGACCTGCGGCAGTGCCGTGATCGGCGTATCGAAGAATGCCGCCACTTCGCCTGTCATGACCGCCTGCTGCGCCTGCGGCACGCTGCGATAGGGAATGTGGGTCATCCGCACGCCGGCCATGGCGAGAAAGAGTTCGGTCGCAAGATGCGCCAGGCTGCCGACGCCGACGGAGGCATAATTGAGTTGCTCCTTGCGGGCGTAGTCGACAAATTCCTTCAGCGATTTCGCCGGCGACGAATTCGGCACCAGCAGGATCTCGCTGACCTTCGTCACCATCGAGATCGGCGCAAAATCCTTTTCGCTGTCATAGGGCAGGTTGGCGTAGAGCGCGGGATTGGCGGCATGGCTCGGAAACACCATCAGCAGGGTGTAGCCGTCGGGCTCGGCCTGCGCGACCGACCGGGTGCCGATGGTGCCGCCGGCGCCGCTGCGGTTGTCGATGATGACGGGCTGGCCGAGCTGTTCGCTCATGCTCTTGCCGACCAGCCGCGCCAGGATATCGGTGATGCCGCCGGCACCGGTCGGCACGATCATCTTGATGGTGCGGTTCGGGTAGTCCTGCGCCGGCGCTTCGGAGGTCAGCGCGAGCGCGAGGCAGAGCACGAGCCACGCCCGGCGCAATCCAAAAGCCGGCATCAGTTCACCTCGATGTTGTTGTCGGCGATCACCTTCTGCCATTTGACGCGTTCGTCAATCAGCAGCCTGCCGAATTCTTCCGGCGTGCTGCGCCAGGCTTCGAGGCCCATGCCGGCGAAAGTCGCCAACAGTTTCGGCTCCGCCAGCGCCTGATGGATCGCCGCGTTGAGTTTTGCCACGATCTCGGGCGGTGTTTTCGGCGGCGCGAACACGCCCCACCAGGATGTCGCCTCGAACGCCGGCAAGCCGGACTCGGCGATGGTCGGAATATCCGGCGCAATCGAGCTGCGGTTGCGGGATGTGACCGCGACCGCCTTCAGCCGTCCGCCCTGCACCTGCGCCAGCGACGACGGCAATTGGTCGAACATCAGGTCGATCTGCCCGGAAATCAGATCGTTGAGCGCCGGACCGCTGCCCTTGTAGGGCACGTCCACCCAGCTCAGGCCCGCCATGCTCTTGAACATCGCGGCATTGAGCAGATGCATGGTGGCGCCGGTGGCGACGTTCAACTGGCCGGGTGCGGCCTTGGCGCGGGCGATGACATCGGCCACCGATTTGGCGTCGAATTTCTGGCTCGAGACAAGAATGTTCGGCGACTGCGCGACCAGCGAGATCGGCTGAAAGTCGGTCGAGGGATTGTAGGTGNTGTTCTTGTTGAGCAAGGGATTGATGACATGCGTGCTGGTCGTGCTCAGGATCAGGGTATAACCATCAGGCGCCGCACGGGTCACGGCGGCACTGCCGATCGCGCCGTCGGCGCCGCCCTTGTTTTCGACGATCAGGTTCTGGCCGAGGATCGATCCCAGATGCTGCGCCAGCACGCGCGCGATCAGGTCAGTCGACCCGCCGGCGTTGAACGCGACCACCATGGTAATGGTGCGAGACGGGTGGGGCGTCTGCGCCAGCAGCGGGGGCTGCCGCACAGCAGGATCGCGGTGGCCTGCAACATCCTCGTCAGCATTTTCCTGCCCTTGTCTCTTTTTCTTTTGTGGCCGGCAGGATATCGGAGCTTTCACTGCAATGCTAGAAGTCGCGTGTGCGCTGCTCGCGCGCATCGAGGCGCACGACGTCGGCGCCCTCAAGAAAACCGTCAAGGAGATCGTCATGCCCTACGCTACTGCGCGGGATTCCACGCGGCTTTACTATGAAGAAGCCGGAACCGGCTCCCCGATTCTGTTTCTGCACGAGTTCGCCGCCGATTATGCGAGCTGGGAGCCGCAGATGCGCTACTTCGCGCGCGGTCACCGCTGTATCGCCTATTCGGCGCGGGGCTACACGCCCTCGGACGTGCCTTCCGGCGACGCCTTCAGTTACGAGCATTTCCGCGACGATGCCGTTGCGGTGCTCGATCATCTCGGCATCGAGCGGGCGCATCTCGTCGGCCTTTCCATGGGCGCCTATTCGGCGCTGCAGGTCGGGCTGAAGCATCCGGAGCGCGTGTTGTCGCTGACGCTGGCCGGCGTCGGATCCGGGTCGGAGCCGGCGCGCGTCGACGCCTTCCGCGAAAGCGCACAAAAGAACGCCCGCGACTTCGAGATGCTGGGGTCGCCGGAAGTGGCAAAGACCTATGGCAACTCGCCGAACCGGATTCCATTCAAGATAAAAGACCCGCGCGGATTTGAGGAATTCATGGCGGCGCTGGCGCGTCACGACGCGCAGGGCTCGGCGCATACTCAGCGCGGCTTTCAGGGCGGGCGACCGTCGCTTTATGCGCTCGAAGATGGCCTGCAGGGCCTCGCGCTGCCGGTGCTGGTCATCGTCGGCGACGAGGACGACGCCTGCATCCAGCCGAGCCTGTTGCTCAAGGAAAAGATTCCGGCGTCCGGCCTCGCTGTGTTTCCGAAGACCGGCCACGTTTTGAACCTCGAGGAGCCGGCGCTGTTCAACCAAACGCTGGAGCGCTTCCTTATCCTGACTGAGGCGGGCCGCTGGCCGCCGCGCGATCTGGCCTCGCGGCGCTAGTCGCTGGACCTGCGCGGAGCCAGCCTTTAAGTAAACGGCATGAACACAGCATCGGACGCGCCAGAGGCACGCACCTACGTGTCGCAGGGACTTCGGCTTCACTACACCGATTGGGGCAACGAATCGGCGCCGCCGCTGATCCTCGTTCACGGCGGCCTCGATCAGTCCCGCAGCTGGGATGCTATGGCGCGCGCGTTGCGGGCGACGTTTCATATCGTCGCGCCGGATCTACGCGGGCACGGCGATTCCGATTGGGCGACCGGCAGCAGCTACAGCCTCTCCGATCACGTCTACGATCTGACCTGCCTGATAAAATCCGCTGGGCTCGAACAGGTCGCGATCGTCAGTCATTCGATGGGCGGCATGGTCAGCCTGACCTACGCCGGGGCGTTTCCGGAAAAAGTATCGCGGCTGGCAGTGCTCGACGGCGTGACAAATTTTCCGGCCAGGAAAGTCAAGCCGATCGACGTCCGGATCGCCGAGTGGGTCGGCGACCTCGACAAAACGGCGCAACGGAAAATCCACCGCTATCCGTCGGTGGCCGATGGCGCCGAGCGAATTCTCGCCCGCAACGCGCGGCTGACCCGCGAGCAGGCCATGCATCTCGCCACCCACGCCCTGAAACGGGATGCCGACGGCGAATACAGCTGGAAGTTCGATCCCTATCTGCGCGCCCGCGCGCCGTACCGGCTCTCGCTGGAAGACAATATCGCGCTGTGGTCGCGCATCCAGTGTCCGACGCTGCTGGTTGCCGGCAGCGAGAGCTTTCTGCCCGATCCCGGGACGGCCGGCGTACTCACGCATTTCCGGCAAGCCGAACTGGTCAAGATCGAAGGGGCGGGGCACTGGCTGCAGCACGACAAGACCGAGGAAGTGATCGGCGTCCTCAAGCCATTTCTCGATTTATCGGCCCAGCCGCTGTCATCAGCTGCGGCAACACCAGAGGTGTCCCATCCGAGTGCCGCTGCACCCTGACATCGATCTCGAACACCTTTCGGATCAGATCGTCGATCGCTTCACGATCTATTTCATTCGTAACTTGTTTTCGGCGAAGTGAAATGACGGGGTCATGCACCGGCACCAGCCTGGCGTTCTCGACACAGGTCTGGATTGGTTTGCGAAATGACCCACCACACCCCACAGTTTTGGTCTGTCCGATTCCCTGTCCGTCGAATTGCGCGGTTTCGGGTATGAGCCGGTGGGCTTCGTGAGGCCGGCCGACGCGGCCGATGCCTATCGTGTGGAGCGGGCGCGGTTCGTTGCGGCGCTGACATGCCACCAACTCGGAACAACAGCGGGCCTCGATTTCGCGACGGCGTTGCATTGCATGGCGCCGTCCTTGCCGATTATTCTGGCGACGCCATCGGCGCGCGACCTCGGCCCGCAGATATTGGCGGCTTCCGGAATATCCAAAGTGGTCCGCTACCCGTTGGCATCCGCGGAATTATCCCGGGTGCTGACGCGTTGCCTGCCTTCGTCCACCCCTGCATTACTGCCGTCATAGGCCAAGCGCGCAATCCCACCAACATCGGATCCTCGACCGACGGCACCACGCAGAATGACGTGCTGTTCTCGAGCCCCGGTCTCGACACCGTGTACAAGGCCGGCTTGAAGATTCACCCAGGCGCAGCATAAATCGGACAAAACAATTTCGAACGTTAACCGCCGCCGAGCCGCCCTGATGTCCCAGAGCGCCTCAGCGCGTTTCTGTTTCGCTTGAGCCAACCCGCGGGGTTCGGTCCCCGGTAACGACCACCAACAGGAGAGAATTGTCATGTTTATCGCGATGAACAGGTTTCAGGTGAAGATCGGCTCGGAAAAGGCTTTCGAAACCGTTTGGGCGACGCGGGAATCCTATCTCGGCAACGTGGCCGGTTTCGTCGAGTTTCATCTTCTGAAAGGTCCCGTGGCCGATGATCACACGCTGTATTCGTCGCACTCCGCCTGGGTCGACAAGGCGGCCTTCGAGGCCTGGACCCGGTCGGAAGAGTTCCGCCGCGCCCATGCCCGCGCCGACAATAAAACCGGCGAAAGCCTCTATCTCGGTCACCCCAAATTCGAGGGGTTTGAGGTGATCCAGAGCGAGCGCAAATCGAGCGCGGCGGCCTCAGCGGTCCGTCGTTGATGCCCGACCAGGAGCCGCCGGTAGATCCCGCGCAAGTTGTTCCCGACGACGACGGAACCGGCGCGGTAAGCTTACCGGCGATAACGGCTGGAATTACCCGTTCCCCTTCCTAAATGAGGTGTAGGTTCCGTTTCGAGTATTTCAGGAGGCCTTCGCATGGGGCCGAAAAACGTTTTCGCTGCCATCCTCTGCACCACGCTGCTGGCGTGGAGCGGTGCGTCGATCGCGGACGAGTATCGCCCCGACGAGTTCCTCGGTCTCGATCTTTCCAGGGCGGTGCTGTCGCCGAAGCGGCTTGGGCCCGCCACCGAATTCGCGCCGGTTCCGATCGAGGCCATGGCCGAGCCGAAGCCCGTGCGCACGGAACGCATCACCCGTGCCAAAACCCAAGTCAGACCCCAAGTCAGACCCCATGTTGCGCACGCGCGCGCCGAAAAACCTCGCGGCGCGGCTCGCACCAAGCTGGCGCGGCGGCACGGCAATCCGCTCGACGCGCAGGCGTTCGATACGCGGATTCAGGCCTGGCCGTGCAAGTCGGGTGGCATCTGCAACTGGAAGTGACGGGAAATCGAACCGTACTCGGCCGGGCTCGCAGCCGCGCAACCGGGATGGCGTGTCAACGGGCTGCGTTTCCTTCTAGAGCTTGATGACATGCGCAAAGAATGAGGATGCGCGATCCTCAATCGCGTGCACCATCGCGCAATCCGCCATGCGATAGATCTTTTTCCACGCGGCAAGATCCGGCGGCGGGATGCCCTGGCCCGAAATCAGCTGAGCGAAGTCATGCAGCGCGATGTTCGGTTTCCCGCGTTTGCGCCGGCCTCCGAGGTATCCATAGTAGTCCGAAATCAGCAAGGTTCGTCCCGGGAAGGTCGATTTCAGGCCCGTCAGCCACGCGATCGCGGAAGCGCCTTCATCGCCGCAGAATTCGTTGGCCAGACTGGCCGCCGTGATGGTCTGAATGCGTCTTAGGATGGCTTTGGGGACGGAGGTCGCCAGGTCGCGGCAATCCCCGCGCAGGATTCGAATTCGAGGCTTTGCGGCGCCAGCCTTGACCTGCCGCCGCGCGGCCGCACACATCCAGGGATTGAAGTCGACTCCCCAGCCTTCAAACCGCGGATTTCTCTCCGCCAGTTCGAGCAACATCCCGCCAGTGCCGCAACCGAGATCCAGCACATGGTTCAACCCCAGCTGGATGATGAGATCGATCAGCACCGTCGCGCTGAGCGTTTGGGTTCTTTCGAACGCGCGGGCATGCTCCTGCCGATTGACGAAGCCCTCCGCGATCGAGGGGTCGCGCAGGATAGCGGCAAGCTCGACGGCATTGGTCCGGTAGGCTCCGAGATATTGATGAAAGGCGGCTCTGGCGCCGGAGTCATAACGGCCCGTCAAATTATACTTGCCGCGCTGAAACCGCAGAAACGGCGTCCGTTGCGCGAGCATCCGCAAGGCCGCCTCCAGAAACCGCGGGTCAAGGCGATGCTTGCCGGCAAGCTGTTCGGCGCTGGCGGGCGTTCGCAGGGTCGCGAGCACGCCGGTGGCGTCCAGGGCAAGCAGGATCTGCGTTAAATAAAACGACTCGGCTAGGGCAAGCATCGAGTACTGTTCGGGGAAATCGACATCCGGTTTCACAGCATGCCCCGGGTCACCTGCTTGTCGGCGTTCGACGAGGGAGTGAGCGCTCCGATATCGACAAGCTCCTTGAACCAGCCTTCTGCGATGGGCGCATCCGGCACAGCCTGTCTGAGAAAACCCGTGACCGCGCGGATGCTGCTCGGCTGCTCGAACAGCGCCAGAATGCTCTCGATACCCCGGTCGATCCCGTAATTGGAGGCTACGCCGTCCTCGACGATGCTCAGGTAGCAGGCGAGTTCTTCCACCGCCGGGAATTCGAGCGGACCGGAATCGTCCGGCAGCTCGCGAATAAGCTGCAGCAGTGTGGCGCAGTCGTGAAGATCGATGAAGATATGACTTCGCGGATTGAGCCTGTAGCGCCTTCGCGGATTGAAATCGGCGCGCTTGAATTCGCCGGCGGCTGCGTCGGATGCCGAATTCGTCAACAGGTTTACCGAAAGCCCGAACCTGTAAAGCGACGTCAAATGATGACGCGGGCCGAAACGTCCCGAAATGAAATCCAGCACCAGGCCGCGATCGACTTGCACACCGGGGCGCTGCGCCTGAACCCAGCATCGGAATGCGTCGACCAGCGTGCTCAGCCGCCCCTCGAAGAATTTCAAGGTATAGCTCAGTATGTCATGGCCAACGACGCGAAGGGCGTCGACGGCGTCGACGGCGAAGGTGTAGAAAAGCCGCGGCATCGCCGCCGGGTAGTAGTAGTAGGTGGAATACAGGTCGGGAAATCGCAGAATTTCGTCTCGATCCGGCTCATGCAACAGGCGCGCGTTGAACTTGGTGCTGTAACCGTCATATTGCAGCGAGGGCCGATGCTGCGCGAACAGCGGGGTGCCGGGTTCCGGCAACAGGATGTGAAGCTGGGGAATGCAGGCGTCTTGCGGGCGCCGGAAACAACCGGCCATCAGATCCAGCGATGCATCCTGATCCTTCCGGGTTTCCTCGGGATAGCCGGTGATGAATGAAGTCGTGATCTCGATCCCCAGGTTCTGGGCCACGTCGAAAATCCGCTCGATGCCGTCGAGCTTGAGCCGCTTGGAGGTCAATTGCTGCATTCGCTGCGAGCCGGTCTCTATTCCGAAATAGAGACCAATGCATCCGGCGGATGCCATCGATTCCAGCAATTCGTCGTCGACGCAATCGGTGCGGGCCGAGACCCGCCACTTGTAATCTCTGGCTTCCAGAACCTCGCAGAAAGCCAGCACCTTGCGGCGGTTGACGGTAAAGAGATCATGATCGAGCTTGAATTCGCAGGCGCCGTAGCGCTCGTGCAGCGAGTCGAGTTCACTCAACAGACGCTCCGGCGATTTCAGCCGATAGCTGCGCTGGAAGAACGTCGCGGTCGAGCAGAAATTGCAGTCGAACGGGCAGCCGCGGCCGGCCTCGATGCGCATCAGGTCCAGTTGAAGGTCGCGGACCGGATACAAATCGTACAGCGGAACCGGAAGGCTGTCCAAATCCTCGATTTTCGGCGCGCCCGCGGTTACCCGTATTTGACCGCCTTTTCCGGCGCGCCAGGTCACGCCCGGTATCTTGTCGAAGCTCCGCCGCTCCAGATTCGCGAGCACCTGCGGAAATGTCTCCTCGGCCTCATGCCGGACGACCAGATCAAACTGGCGATATGCATTCAGAATTTCGCTGCTCAGCATCGTGGCATGCGGTCCGCCCAGCATGATCGGCAGCTGTGGATCCAGGCGTTTCAATCGTGCCGCGACGTTCACGGCAAACAGGAAGCTGCATCCCAGCGTGGTGAAACCTACCGCTTCCGGCGACTGCGCAAAAATATCCTCCGCGGCCCGCTCGTAGAATGCCTTGTCATAGGGATGACGGCCAAATCTTGCTTCGCGCTTGGGATCGTAGATTGAAACGCGGTGGTTCTCTTGTTCCGCCACGGCCGCGATCGAAGCAAGCCCGAGATGGGGATGAACGTCGAACAACGAGAGATCGTGTCCGTCCGGCATGATGAAGTTGTCGACCAGCACCACGCGCATCGATCAACCCTCGCGGTTGTTTGCGACCAGCATTCCGCTTGACACCAATTCCCGGACGATTTCGCATAGCTGCCGGTCTTTCACCGAGACGCCTGCTCGGCGCAGCACCGAGGCGATATTGCCGACGCTGCGGCTGCCGTCGGCGAGATCGAGAATCACAAAGGTGGCCTCGTCGATTTCGGATATCCTGAGGCGTCCGCTCTGTTCGTCGCCGAAGTAGGCGTATAGCGTCCGCTGACGGGGAATTCCTTTCAGGTCACAGTTGCGATCCTTCAGGGCGGCTTCAACTTCGGAAGGGCGGCACGTCATTTCGTGGTGAAACATCAAGCCGCCGCGCCGAGCCACGGTGCCGGGGCTGATCTTCCCGATCTCGCGCTGCGGCCGGGTGGATGGTTTGGCCTGCCGCAGCAACAGCACCGAGTACTCGTGCCGGAAGACGTCCCAGGCCAGGGAATGGACCCCGTTCTCCATGTCGAGCCAGCCCTTCAAATATTCGGCCAGCGCTTCGATTTTTTGCGTCTGGGTCGGCTTGCCGCGGCTGCGGAGCGCCGCGGCTTTCACGGCATAGTCGGCGAACAGCGGAATACTGAGACCGGCCTTGTCGATCAGCCTGAAGGTCACCGGCAGCGCAGTCCGCAAATCATTATGCCGGACCTTCGTCACCAGGCCGACGAAGTTTCTGATCTGGGTGAGGTCGATCTGGTGTTCGTCGATCCGGATATCGCGCAGCGCGAGCGGGTTTCGGCGCCAGCTCTCAAGCAGGCCGGGATCGGACATCGCCGCGGCGAGGGCGGCGTGGACGTTGGGAGCGTGATTGATCTTGCCCTTGCTAGGCATGCGCGAGCATGTTTCGGGTGCGCTCGATTTGACCGATCAGGATCGTGTCGGGCAACTCCGGCGACCAATTGTATTCGAACGTGACGGCGCGGGGACAGGCCCGCGCCAGCACGCACGCCATCAATTCGAAGACGCTTTCGTCCGCGATGCCCGCATGATCGTCCCAGGCGGTTCCGGCTTGCACGTCGAGCCCCGAAAGGTGCATCTCGACCAGGTATTCGAGCGGCAGCCGTGCCAGCTCCTGCTTCGGGTCGAACTGCATGTTGATCGAACTGATCATCAGGTGAGTGAGATCCAGCAGCATTCCGGCGCCCGAACGACGATGAAATTCGCTGGTGAAATCGACGATCGACATCGTGCTGCCGGGGACCTTGAAGTATTGCGGCGAATTCTCGACGATCAGCGGCACCGAAAAATGCGACTGCAGTCCGGCCAGATTCTCACAAGCCCGGTCCAGCACCTGTTCGCTCAGTTGCGGACAAACCGTATAGGTGAGGGTGGTCGGCTCGTGCATCGAAGCCCCCTGCGCCAGCGGATCCGCCGAAATGAACGCGAGATGCTCGCCAATCCAGGGGGTTCTGGTGCGATCGGCTTCGAGCGAGATGGCGTCGATCGTGCCCTTCGGCGGTGCTACAAATCCCGCGATCGACAGGCTGGCGCAGTGCAAGATCACTGGGGCGAGCGACTGCACCGCCGCGGTCGAAGGATCGTGACGCAGCAGTTCGAACGGCAATTCAACGTAATCGACCATCCCCGGATTGCGCTCGACAAAGCTGACCAGGCCGGGCCCGTATGACAATCCGATCTGTGCACCGGCCATCAATATCAATCCGCATATTGGACCCATCCGGCATCAGTTCGATGCAGGATGGGCCTCACCGGGCGAACGGCTCCAGGAAACGATGATCGACCAGGAAGTCAGTCGTAAAGATAGCTGTTGGCGTTACGCCCACCCAGCGCATCGATCTTGGAGACCGTGATGGTCAGTTTGCCCTTCTTCAGGCAGTTCTGAATCGCTTCGACCTTGCTCTTGTCCAGCTTGAAGTCGAGCTTCAATCCACCGACCGCGGCTGCGCGCGAAGATGCTTTCTTTGCCTTCTTGGATTTCTTGGCCTTCTTTGCCATCTGCAATCCCTCCATGAAAGTATCGCCAGCCTATCGCTGAAATAGAAGATTGTAAACTAACAACCTTGGCATTCATCCGGTTTGATCGCCGAAACGGGAATTGCGCGTCCTGCCAGGGAAATCGAATCTCCATCACCGCTTCAGCAGAGGCGGAATCAAATCTCGACGAGCTTCGCAACCGGACCGCCCAGCCGGCCCCTTGCGATAGCGGCTGTTTGTTCCATCAGCGGCTGAAACCTCACGATCGGATCGCTGGCGGGCATCAAGGTGACATCCATCTTCCAGTCCAGATCGACGTCGCGAGCGAGCACGACTTCGTAGCGATTGAGGAGGCGCGCCAGAATCGAAAGCAGGACCGCGGTAGCCAGCGATTTTCCGAGACAATACCGGCCGCCCATTCCGAACGGGAAATAGGAAAACGGCCGCGGCTGCAAATCCGTCCACCGCTGAGGGATAAACCGGTCCGGATCGGCATATTGCCCCGCATCGCGATGCGCCACGAATGGACACAGCACCACTTCACATTGTGCCGGCAGGTCATGACCCAGGAGTTTTGCTGGCTTGGTCGTCAATCTGACCATGATGGCGTTGGGGGGCAGGACCCGATGTGTCTCCAGTATGATCTTGTGAAGGAAGGGAAGTTCGGTTTCGGAGACGGCGTGCGGAATTTCCCCGCCGCCGAACGCGGCGCCGAGTTCCTGCCGTACCGCAAGACAGAGATCGGGACGTTGAGACAACATAAGCAGAACCCAGGCCAGCGAAACTGCAATCGGTTCACTGCCTGACATGAACAGCACGTTGCCGTGCGCCACCAGCTCGCTATCGCTTGGCTGCCAGGAAACGCGGTCGCCGGAGTTGGC
>JGI12053J15887_10000613_pt1 | contig 14914 bp, 16 predicted proteins | sample MedBloCAOM1_O3_FD_15887 | JGI IMG/M metagenome (IMG submission 15887)
CGCACGAGATGGGCGATCACGGCTGGGCATTAGTATAACATAATGCTATTATATTGATACGACGTACTTCCAGCCTCCCGTGACGTCGGCATGGGGGAAGATCGGGCACCGGCTAGGAAGGCGGCGACTGTGCGAACCGATCTGGCGCAAGCGCGGGCAACGTTGGAAGCGGCCGCTAACCGGACCGCCGACCTGCTGCACTCGATCCCCGACGGAGATCTGCCAGTGAAGGGATCGGACTGGACGGTCGGAGAAGTCGGCGCCCACCTGGTGTTCGGCTTGCAAGGGTTGGCTCAGGCCGTGGAAGGTTCCTTCGACACCGTGTCGCCCTACATCCCCGACACCGAGGTGTTCCGCGACCGGCTCACGGCGGTCACCGCCGGCACTCTCGAGCTGCTCCCCGAGCGCAGGCCGAGTGTCTTGGCCAAGCTTGTGCTCGATGCCGCACAGACCTTCCTCACGGTTACCGCCGAACGGGCATCCGACGAGGTGGTCCGCACCCCTTGGTACGGCTCACAGGCCTCGCTGAGCATGGGAGGCGCCACCCGCCTGCTGGCCGGTGAGCAGATCATCCACGGCTACGACATCGCCCAGACCGTGGCCCACCGATGGCCGATCAGTACAGCGGACGCCGTTGTTGTCCTGCCGCTAGAAATGATTCCCCTGGTGGTGAACCCCGCGACCGCCCGCGGACACACCGCCAACTACGAGGTGCACGCCCGAGGCGGACCACGGTTCGTGGTCCGGTTCAACGAAGGGGTAGCCGCTGTAGAACCGGCCCGTGGCCAGACCATCGACTGCCACCTCTCGGCCGACCCGGTGGATCTGATGCTCGTCGTCTACGGCCGCATCAGCCAATGGGGACCCATCGCCCGCGGCCGGCTGCTGGCCTGGGGTCGCAAACCATGGCTGGGCCTGAGGTTCAAGAACCTGTTCTTCAACCCGTAGGGCGGACAGCGACGGCGATGGCCTGGCTCTGGACCCCGTGATCCCCAAGGCCACCGGCGCCTAGACGCGTACCGAACCGAGTACCGCGTCGATGGCGGAACGGAAAAAATCCAACCCGTCGGTCGACGGACCGGTGAGCGAGTCGATCGCGTGCTCTGGGTGCGGCATCAAGCCGACCACCCGGCCATCGGCCGACGCGATCCCGGCGATGTCCTGCACCGCGCCGTTGGGGCTCGTCCCCAGGTAACGCAGGACTACCCGCCCCTCGCCCGCCAGGGCGGTCAACGTCGACGCATCGGCCACATACCTGCCCTCGATCGACTTCAGCGGCACGACGATTTCAGCGCCAGCGCCATACCGACCCGTCCAGGCGGTCGCGTTCGTCTCCACCCTCAGCCGCTGGTCACGGCAGACGAAATGCAGCCCGGCATTGCGCACCAGGGCGCCGGGCAGCAATCCCGCCTCGCAAAGGATTTGGAACCCGTTGCAGATACCCAGCACCGGTGTGCCGCGACGGGCGGCGTCGACTACCGCTCGCAGCACCGGTTGGTGTGCTGCTATGGCACCGGCGCGAAGGTAGTCACCGTAGGAGAAACCGCCGGGCACCACCACGGCGTCCACGCCACGGAGGTCGTCGTCGGCGTGCCAGAGCGACACCGGCTGCGCCCCGGCGTAGCGCACCGCGCGGGCGGCGTCGACGTCATCCAGCGTGCCGGGGAAGGTAATGACGCCGATGCGGCAGCCCGCGCTCGTCTGACCAGCGCTCACAGCCGGCGCACCGTCCAGTTCTCGATCACTGGATTCGCGAGCAGCTCGCCGGCGATCCGATGCAGTGTCTCCGCATCGACGTCGTCATCGACATCCAACTCGAAATGCTTGCCCTGCCGCACGTCGCGCACCCCCCGCAAGCCCATCCGGGGCAACGCGCGCACGATCGCCTGACCCTGCGGATCGAGGATTTCAGGCTTGGGTACGACGTCGACGACCACTCGCGGCACGATGCCGAGGCTACTGTGTTCGACCGCTTCGTGGCACGCTCGTCGGTGGGGCCGCCGGCGGCCACCGGCATTGGGCGCCAACACAGGAGGTGTATCCGTGCAGCTCGTGCATTTCGGGCAGTCCTGTGTGCTGGTAGAGATCGGGACGGCTCGGTTGCTGCTGGATCCGGGGATCTACTCCGCAGACTTCGACGAGCTCACTGGCCTGAATGCGGTCTTGGTGACTCACCAGCACCCTGACCACCTCGACCTCGCCCGGATGCCCGCATTGCTGGCCGCCAACCCAGCTGCGCAACTACTGGTCGACTCCGGCTCAGCGCCGCAACTCACCGCCGCCGGCATCGCGCATCAAGTGGTGGAACCCGGGCAGCAACTCGAACTGGCCGGGACGACGGTGGAGGTGATCGGCGGCGATCACGGAGTGATCCATCCGGATATCCCGGTGGTGCCGAATAACGGCTACCTGATATCGGACGACACCGGCACCGTCCTGCACCCCGGGGATTCCTTTACCGTGCCAGCTCACGATATCGACCTGTTGCTGCTGCCGACGGCGGCGCCGTGGCTTAAAGTTTCCGAGGCGGTGGACTACCTTCGCGCCATCGCGCCGCCGCTCGCGGTGCCGATTCACCAGGCCATTTTGGCCACACCCGAGAAGTACTATGGGCTGTTCCGTGAGCTCGCCCCCACGGGCACCGACATCCAGATTGCCGCGCACGCCGAGGCGATGAAAATCTGACCAGGCGGTGGCCTTATCCCCTGCCGCGAACTGACCGGAGTGCGGGCCACCGCCGGGCGAGCCGCATGGTGCGAGCTACCCTTGAATCCGGTCGAATCCTTCGCCGCGGGNCGCACTTTCGTTACGCAATCCGCCGTTGTAGTACCCGCCGTAGTTCCCTGCGGAGGGGTTGTAGACGCTGTAGTAGTTGTAGCTGTAGCGGCCGTAATCCCCTGCGTAACAGTCCCCAGCACTGCAGCCAAAGTTCGAGTAACTGTCACCGCCGCTTCCGCTGTCCGCGGCTAGTGTGAAGACGTCTGAAACCCTCATATCGCTCCTTTTCTGGCCGACGGAGGAGCCATGCAAGCCAAAAAAACCCGGATCGGCCTCGGAATCGCCTGCAGCCCCTATGAGCGCGCGGTCGAGCGCCGCGCTCGGCAGCAACCCCGAAGGTGATCCGAGCTGGTCCCCCCTTACTCTCCGTGGTCACGCAACCTCGAAAGTAAGCCATCCGAGTGGCGATTGCAACAATAACTTACAGTATGTGAACGGTAACAGCCAGTGGTTAGCTATTTCGCGTGCCTCTGTTGGCGACGGGTACAGCAAGGGGGGCGCCGGCCTGGTGTGGCCGACGCCCCCCTGATGGGACCGTTGTGCGAACTACGTGAAGCTACTTCGGTGCGACCACCTGGCTGAGGAGGTCACCGGTGTCACCGACTACCGGCAACTGGTTCAGCAGGCTGGTCAGCATTGACGGCAGCGGCCCAGCGGGCAGCGCCGGCAACTCCGGCAACCCGAGTGCTGAGATCTGCGGGAGCAGATCCAGCGTCGGGAGTATCGCCTGACTCGAAGCGGGATCCTGCCGCGCAGACGCCGCTGCCATCTCCCGCAACACGCCTGCGTTGGCCGACCTCAGGAGGATCGGGGTGGTTTCAATCCCGTGCGCATTACCGTTAACCGTTCGCGGGATACCCGAAACGCCGACGATAGCGCTGATGGAATTGGTGTCGCCATGGATTTGCCTGACGGTCCTGAGGATGTCATCCGCCTGGCCCGTCACCAGAGCAACCCGCCCCCTGATGTCGTAAACATTGTTCAGGGTCCCGGCAAGCTCACCATCGATCGAGTGCACAGAAGCGTTGATCGTTCCAGTGAGGCCCCGAACGGTGACCAGGTTAGGACCGATCGTTGCCACACTCTGGTTGATCTGCAGCACTGAAGCATTGATCTGCTTCGCCGACTTGTTGATCGGCCCAACAGAGTCGTTCACCTGCTTGAGGCTGGAGTCGATACTGCTGGCTGATTCAGCGATGCGTCCGATCGTCGGACTGAGGTTCGAAGCCGCATCACGGATCTGGTTTGCAGTATCCGAAACCTTGGTGAGGACGGGCACCGTGTTGAGCTTGCTGTTGATCGGCGTCAGCGAAGTGTTGATCTGGCCGACCCGGCTCTCAATCCGGTTAGCCGCCGCCAAGATACCGGTCAGGAAGATCACCGCAGTCAGCGCCCAGAGAACGACGATGACAAGCATAATCCCTGGTAGGGCTTGCGACGTTAAGCGTTGTCGTGCCATTAGTCACCTCCTACGGTCGGGCCGGGTCGCACCGGAGCGGAGGAAGCAAGGACAGGGTCGGTGAGGTGCAGATGTTGGTCAGGTGACGGTTGGTCTCCGCGAGCTGCAGATTGATGGTACTGAGGTCGTTCTCGGCACCTTGCAGGCCAAAGTTGATCGCGTTGACCTGCGGCGTCACCAATGCGGTGCCTCGGCTGTCCGCATTCTGAATCGACTCCAGCGTGCCGTCGATCGACTGTGCGAGCCCGAAGACGTTCAGCAACACGTTGGAGGTGTCAATCAACGAGGTGGAGATGGCCGCCGCCGACTGCGAGGCGCCGACCAGCGTTCCCGAGGTGTTGACCAGCGATCCGGACGTGTTGACCAACGACGCGGAGGTGTCCTTCAACGATGCGTCGATGTTCTGCGCCGTGCCCCTGATCGAAACCAGCGAAGCGGTAGCGTCGGCCACCTGACCGCGAATCGGCTTCAAAGAAGTGTCGATGTCGGTCAGTGCGGCGTTGATCGTCTGGATGTAGTTGGGCAGGGGCTGCACGTTACCTGTCGCACCCGTCACCGAACTCGACGCCGTGAACAGGCCGTTGTCGATCGACTCCAGCGCTCGGACGATGCCGATCAGGAAGCCGATGACGACGATGACGACGATGAGGCCGAGCGTGGTGAAGATCCACAGGAACCGAGCGAACGAACTCGAGGCGGCCGGAGGTGCGGTTGACGAGGTTCTATCGAATTGCGTTGTTGTCATCTTCCATCCTCCTTTAGCAGCCCGGCTGCGGCGGGTTGATCAGGTTAAGACGGACCTTGGCATCGATGCACCGCGACGTCAGCTCTGCCCTGATCGCCTGGTTGAGGATGTTGCCGGAGTCAGTCCTGATGTTGTGAGCAAGCACGACGGTCCGGGAGAGGGCGTCATTGATGTTCGCTGCATCGACATCGATGCGGTTGGCGACATCAAGGATGGCCGAGGCGCGGTTGTCGATGCCCTTCGCGGTGCTGTTGATCGTGAACGCGGTACCGTTGATCGTCCCGACGTTGGTGTTGATGTCCCGCGCGGTGTTGTTGATCGTGGTCGCCGTGCCATTGATCGTCCCGGCCGAGCCGTTGATGGTTCCCGCCGTGCTGTTGATCGACTTTGCCAGGCCGTCGATGTCCCGAGCGGTGGCGTCGGTCGTGTTGAGCAGGCCCTGCAGCGGCTTCGCGCTCTGCAGGATCGAGGCGGCAACCTCGTTGGTCCGGTTCAACTGGATGACCGAGTTGGTCGCTACATCGATGTTGCCGGCATTTCCGGCGATCGTCTGGGCCTTCTTGTCAATGCTCTGCGCCGCCGCCAGGGTTCGGGCGAGCAGCGCGGCCGCTATACCGATGACCAAGACACCGACGACAAGGATCACCACACTGACTACGTTGAACAGTCCAGCTCCTCCAGATCCCCTGGATCGAGCATCCGTTCTAGCCAACTCCACCACCGCTTCCTTAGTGCAGGATTTTTCATGCTAGGGAAGCGTGCTGGGCGGGGAGTCGTGGCGGGACAAATGAGTGTCGCCGCAACGGCCGTCGCCGCTGGACGGCCTCCTTTCATCAACACGCCTCCCCGGGGCAGCTGCTCCCGTCAGGTACGCGGCAGCTTGGACGAAGTCGACCAAGAAAGCAAGTGGGTGACCTTGGTAGACAGAGTGTAGTGGCCTTACCCGTCGTGGAACCGTGGTGAGGCTGGCGAGAACGTCTGAGGAGCCCCGCCCGGGGACTTCTCCGCGATTTCCGGGGCGCTTGTGATGATCACACTGGCCCATCTGACCTGCGATGATGGCAGAGGGTACTGGCGGTTGAACGCAGCGTGGTGCGCGGTGTGCGCAGGCATCTCGGGCTGCTCATCAAGTGGCGGGACCTCTCGCCACGGTAACATAGCGTGACTCTGCAGGACGTCAGCTTCCCGGCAATACACCGAAGTCGGGCACGGTTTCCCGCGTGGTACTACAGCGAGTTAGGGCGCCACTCTAATGAGTGGAAAGTCGGTCATTCACCCGGAATAGTCGTTTATCTGTGCCTCGACGCCGGCGCAGGCGGCAATCGGTACCCGGCGGCAGCAGCGCAATACGCCGGCACTCGCGGGCGATCCGCCGGGCTGCCCGTGGATCAGCCGAGGCGCCGCACCAGACGGACTAGCACCCAAGTCACGACCAACCAGAAGACCGCAGGGATGCCGTAGTCGACCACAAGGCGCGTTCGGGGGTCGGCCGGGTTGAATAGACCGCGGAAGCCCAGCTGGAGCCGATCTGCCCAGTAGGTCAGGAACATGGTGATGCCGTTGGTCGGGTTGGCATTGCCCAACGTGAGCACCACATGCGCCACCAGGATCAGGACGATGACTCCCCCCACGGTCCGGATCAGAGTCGCCAGGACGGTGGCGATCCTGGTGCGCGTCCCGCGGACCGCTGTGCGGCTTGAACCCATGGCGAGAAGTCTGCCACGGGCACCACGTTGGGTGCACGAATGCTCACCACGCAAGTTCCTAAGAATCTCCCAAGACTGCTTCCCACCATCCGGGAGGCAGTTGCGTGCCGCTGGGGCGCCCCGGCTACCGTGATCGCGTGGCACGTGCTCTTCTGCTTCGCTGCCGCGGCGGGGTCTGACGACGACCGGCCCCCCGTCGCGGAGTCGCTTGCGCGCATCCGCCGGTCGGATATCCGGCTAGCCGAGAGCCCAAGGTCATGGCCCAAAAGATCGCAGCGCAGCAGACAATGACTTCCCAGCCCACTGACAGCGGCGCGAGCACCTTTGCCGCAGGCACTACCAGCCGGATCCGGCTCCCAGCCGGCCCGGCTCAGACAGACCAACCGAGCTGGAACGTCCAGCGCGGCAGCGCGATGCCCATGCATCGCTATCGACCCTTCGCCGACACCGTAGAGCCGGTGTCCTTGCCGGACCGCACCTGGCCCGACGTCACGATCAGCCGGGCACCGCTGTGGTGCGCGGTGGACCTACGAGACGGCAACCAGGCCCTGATCGACCCTATGAGCCCAGTCCGCAAGCGACGCATGTTCGAGCTGCTGGTGCGGATGGGCTATAAGGAGATCGAGGTCGGGTTCCCGTCGGCTAGCCAAGCCGATTTCGACTTCGTTCGAGAGATCATCCTCGAGGATGCGGTGCCCGAGGACGTGCGCATCCAGGTGCTGTCACAGTGCCGGCCCGAGCTGATCGAGCGTACCTTCGAGGCCCTGCACGGCGCGGCTAAGGCAATCGTGCACATCTATAATTCGACGTCGATCCTGCAGCGCCGGGTGGTGTTCCGGGAGGAGCGCGAAGGAATCAAAAAGATCGCCACTTCGGCGGCCGAGATGCTGGTGGAGTACGCGGGTAAGTACTCCGAGACGGATTTCCGATTCCAATACTCACCGGAGTCCTACACTGGCACGGAGCTGAGCTACGCCGCGGAGGTGTGTAATGCGGTCACTGAGATCTGGCAGCCGACGCCAGAGGCGCCGGTGATTCTCAACCTGCCAGCCACCGTCGAGATGGCCACCCCCAACGTCTACGCCGACTCGATCGAGTGGATGCACCGCAACCTGGACAGACGCAGCGCGGTGATCCTCTCGCTGCACCCGCACAATGACCGCGGCACTGCGGTGGCCGCCGCCGAACTGGGCTACCAGGCCGGCGCGCAACGCATCGAGGGCTGCCTGTTCGGCAACGGGGAACGCACCGGCAACGTGTGTCTGGTGACGCTGGGAATGAACCTGTTCAGCCAGGGCATCGACCCTCAGATCGATTTTTCCGACATTGATGAGATTCGTCGTACGGTTGAGTACTGCAACCAGCTGCCAGTTTCCGAGCGTCATCCCTACGGTGGTGACTTGGTTTACACCGCGTTTTCCGGCAGCCACCAGGACGCGATCAATAAAGGGCTGCAGGCGATGGAGGCCGACGCCACCGCGGCGGCGGTCGAGGTGGACGCGCACCGCTGGGAGGTGCCGTACCTGCCCATCGATCCCAAGGACGTCGGTCGTACCTACGAGGCCGTGATCCGGGTGAACTCCCAGTCCGGCAAGGGCGGCGTCGCCTATGTCATGAAAGCCGAGCATCAGTTGGATCTGCCGCGCCGGCTGCAGATCGAGTTCTCCCGGATCATCCAGCAGCACACCGACACCGACGGTGGCGAGGTCTCACCGCAGCAGATCTGGGACATCTTCGCCGAGCACTACCTGGACCGGCGCACCCCGGTGCGAGTGCTGCGCCACCAACTTTCCGACGACGAAGGCCACGACGAGATCTGCGCCAGCGTCATGGTGGAGGGCGAGGAACATCAGATCAGTGGCTCGGGCAATGGTCCGATCGCGGCCTTTGTCGACGCCTTGGCTGCCCTGGGGTTCGACGTACGGGTGCTGGACTATTTCGAACATGCGATGTCGGCCGGCGACAACGCCGCAGCAGCGGCGTACGTCGAGTGCACCGTCAACGAGCAGGTGCTGTGGGGCGTCGGCGTCTCCGGATCGATCGTCACCGCCTCGCTCAACGCGGTCGTGTCGGCCGTGAACCGCACCCTGCGCTAGCTCGACTGCACCGCCAACTCGTCCTTGATCATCGCCTGGGTGCCGTGCGTGACATTAGCTGTAGCGCACGGCACCCAGACACTGCTCTCATGGCGCCGGCAACTGTCAGAAGTCGAACTCGCCGTCCTTAACGCCGGCGACGAAGTCGGCCCACTCCTGCCCATCGAACATGAGCCCAACGGTGCGGTCCTTGGTGTCCCGCACGATGGCGCCGCCACCGGGCAAGGGTGCCACCTCTACACACCCCCCTGAGCCGCACCGGGTGCTCGTCCGGAACTGTAGTGCGGGATGCAACTCAACGGTCACTGGATCTTCCCCCTGTTAGTCATCGTTACCTTGCACAATGGCGGCAAGAAGCCCGGCAGATTGCTCAGCACTCATGCACATGTCAACCAGCACGCCAAACGTCTGCTGGTAGACCTGGACATCGTGCTCCTTCTCGAGATATAGGTCACCCAGATGACCCTCGATGTACACGAGATCGTTATCGTCGGAATCGGGGAACGCTAGCACCGCGAAGGACCCCGCCACCGAGGGGTGCGCCCCGCTGCCAAATGGAAGGACCTGGATGGTGATGTTCGAGCGTTGTGCGTCGGTGAGCAGCCGCTCGAGCTGCGCTTGCAGCACCTGCTCACCGCCCATCTGGCGGCGCAGCACCGCTTCGTCGATCACCATGTGAATGGTTAGCGGGTCGTCGACCGCGTACAGGCGGTCCTGCCTGCGCATCCGCAGCTCGACGCGGCGCTCGGTCGCCTCGCAATTCGCGGTTGACAGTGCGCTAAGGACGGCGCGGGCGTAGTCCTCGGTTTGCAACAGTCCGTGTACAAGGGTCGACTCGAAGCAGCGCAGCTCACTGGCGTCCTGCTCCAGCGCGACGTACCGGCTGGGATTGTCAGGCAGCAGCGGGTCCCCAGGATCCGGCGCCAGCACGTCGGAGAAGTCATCCCACCACCCCTGCCGGTTGCCCTCCCGTACCCACCGCATAAACCGGTCTCGATGTGCATGATCGGTGACCCCGTAGCGGTCGAGCAGGTCGCGAACGTCGCGGCTCTTCGGGATGCCCTGGCCGGTCTCCAGCCTGCTGACCTTGGAAACCGAGCACTCGAGTTCCTTGGCGACGTCTTCGATGGTGAGGCCGGCCCGCTCGCGCAGCGTACGAAGCTCAGCGCCGAGCCGGCGCCGCGGAACTACCGGCCCACGTGCTGGGGACATCGCACGCCTCCGCCCGCTTCGTGTCCGATTGAGCAGGATGCCCANCTGCCCACGGGACTGGAAAAACGCCACGCTACTCCTNTNCAGTGAATCCCANCAAGAGANCTCNTCATGCAATTGCATGATTTAGTTGCGTAATGCACCCTCAANCCATGGCGCCCAGTGGCGCCAGGCGCTGTTGCCCAGCAACTCAGGCCCACAACGCCGAACCCGCACTACCGATGGGGAAAGGGGACCGCGATCATGTCGACATCTCATCGGAGCGCGACACGCCTCCCCAGGGCTCGGCCCGCGGGCCGGGATCAGGGAGCGAAACGTCGTGGCGGGGCCCACCGCAGAGCCCGTTGACCGACCAACTTTTCAGTTGGAGCCCACTGAGCGCAGTGCTGCTGGTCTGTTTCGGGCTGCTGCTCGGAGCAAGCTGGACCACCCAGGCCTTACGGCCCAAGTTTCGCCGGCAGGCCGAGGAGAGGCGCAGGCTCAACGATGAATGGTCAGCGGTTCGCACCGCGCGCAGACGGGGCCAGTGCCCGCGCTGTGCAAGTCGGCTGTCCGAACAGGACTGGTATTTCGCATCGACCCTAGTGGAGGACCCGCCGGACGAGGACTGACGTAGCGGGGGCCGTTTGGGGGCCGCAGGGGTGCTCGTGGATGCCGGGGAGGCAATTCACGAGCATCCCTGCGACGATTTCACCCTTCATGCCGTGTTGCCGGATCAGACGGCGCGGCGGCCAGACAGTGCGCGGCCGAGGGTCAGCTCGTCGGCGAACTCCAAGTCCCCGCCCATCGGTAGGCCAGAGGCGAGCCTGGTCACCGACAGGCCCGGGAAGTCCCGCAACATCCGCGCCAGATAGGTGGCAGTGGCCTCGCCCTCAGTATTTGGATCGGTCGCGATGATTACTTCAGTGACATCGTCGGCACCGATGCGGGTGAGCAGTTCGCGGATCCGAAGCTGGTCGGGGCCGACGCCGGACAGTGGATCCAGCGCGCCGCCCAGCACGTGGTAGCGGCCGGTGAACTCACGAGTCCGCTCGACCGCGACCACGTCCTTGGGCTCCTCGACTACACAGATCACCCGCGGATCGCGGCGTAGATCAGCACAGATCCGGCAGGTCTGCTTCTCGGCGACCGTGCCGCAGACGGCACAGAACACCACACCGTCCTTAACCCGCTGCAACGCCTCCTGCAACCGGGTCACGTCAGCCGGATCAGCGCCCAGCAGGTAGAAGGCCATCCGCTGCGCGCTCTTCGGCCCCACACCGGGCAGCCGCCCCAACTCATCGATCAGGTCCTGGACGACTCCCTCATACACGCTGCCATCATGGCAGGCAGCCACATCGACACATGCCGGGCATCTCGCGGGGGGGTCACATGCCGGGCAGGCTGAGACCTCCGCCGGGCCCACCAAGCGCGCTGGCCAGCGGACCCATCTTCTGCTGGGTCAGCTCCTGCAAGGCCTGGTGCGCATCAGCCATCGCTCCCACCACGAGATCCTGCAGGGTTTCCACATCGTCGGGATCGACCACCTTGGGGTCGATCGTCACGCTGAGGACCTCACCGGAGCCAGCCAACGTGACTGTGACCAGGTCACCACCGGCCTGGCCGGTGACCTCCGCCTCAGCGAGTTCGGCCTGCGCGCTCATTAGTTCCTGTTGCATCTTTTGGGCCTGCTGCAGGATCATCTGCATGTCAGGCGCTCCGCCGGGTTGCACCGCGGCTCCTCTCGTGGATTCCGGGCCCGCTTGACGTATAAGACCCGTGTGCGCACAGGGTAGCCATGTCCTGATCGTTGGAAACCGGTGCGGTCGGGGCCGGTTTGGCCGTAGCGTAAAGGGTGTGCAGCTCACCGGGGTGCGGCGCAGCCATCGCGATGCTGTCCAGCGGCTGCAAGCCAGTTACCGAGCGATCCCAGCGGGGTCGCCGGTGCGGCTGGCCAAGCCGACGTCGAACCTGTTCCGGTCCCGCGTCGCGGCCGGGCCTGGCCTGGACGTCTCCGGCCTGACCGGAGTGCTGGAGGTGGACCCGACCAGCCGTACCGCCGACGTCGCAGGCATGTGCACGTACGAGAACCTGGTCGCCGCGACGTTGCCGCATGGGCTGGCACCGCTGGTCGTGCCGCAGCTCAAGACGATCACTCTCGGCGGCGCGGTGAGCGGGTTGGGAATCGAGGCGGCGTCGTTTCGCAATGGCCTCCCGCACGAGTCGGTCCTGGAACTAGAACTGCTCACCGGCAGCGGTGAGATCGTCACGGCAATTCCCGGTGACGACCTGTTCAGCGGATTCCCCAATTCTTACGGCACCCTGGGCTATGCCACCCGGCTGCGTATTGAGCTTGAACCGGTGCGCTCGCACGTCGTTCTGCGGCACGTTCGGTTCGACGATCTGGATGAACTGTGCGCCGCAGTGAGGCTGATCATGGCGACTCGGGAATGGGCTGGAGAGGACGTCGACTACCTCGACGGCGTGATGTTCGCCCGCACCGAGTCTTACCTGACGCTGGGCCGGCGCGCCGATCACACCGGACCGGCTAGTGACTACACGGGCCAGCAGATCTACTACCGCTCGATCCAGCAACGCTGCCACGACATCCTGCGTACCCACGACTATCTGTGGCGCTGGGACACCGACTGGTTCTGGTGCTCGGGAGCCTTCGGGGTCCAGCACCCGCTGATCCGGCCGTTGTGGCCGGCCCGGCTGCGCCGCAGCGATGTTTACTGGAAGATCGTGGCGTTGGCGAACCGTTTCGACGTGGAGAATCGCTGGGAGGTCTGCCGCGGCCGCCCGCGCCGGGAACGCGTGATCCAGGACGTCGAGATCCCGCTGGAGCGCACCGCGGAATTCCTGCGCTGGTTCGTCGAGCACGTCGGCATCGAGCCGGTGTGGCTGTGCCCATTGCAGCTTCGCGGTGATCACACCTGGCCGCTGTATCCGTTGGAAGCCGGCCGGGAGTACGTCAATGTCGGCTTCTGGGCCAGTGTGCCGGGCACCGGCAGCGACACCAACCGGGCGATTGAAAACCGAGTTGACGTGGTGGGCGGCCACAAGTCGCTGTACTCGGACTCGTTCTACTCGCGCGAAGAGTTCGATGCCCGCTACGGCGGCGAGCAGTACGCGGCCCTCAAACAGCGCTACGACCCAGACCAGCGGCTCCTGGACCTCTACGCGAAGGCGGTGCGACGTCAATGACGACCTTCCGGCGCCCCACCCCCGTGACGGACCCGGTGAAGGGTGACCGGCTGTCGCTGGCGGGAATCGTCGACCTGCTCACCGATGGCCGGTTCCCGGTCCGGTTCACCGCCTACGACGGCAGTGCCACCGGACCGCCCGACGCCGCGATCAGCGTGCACCTGGCCACCCCGCGCGGTGCCACCTACCTGTTTACCGCCCCGGGCGACCTCGGCATGGCACGGGCCTACATCGCCGGTGACCTACAGGCGGAGGGAGTGCACCCCGGTGACCCGTACGAGGCGATGCGGGTGATGGCATACCAGTTGCGCTTCCGGCGCCCGACCCTGGCGGAACTGGCGTTAATCACTCGCTCGTTGGGCTGGCAGCGGCTGCGGCCGGTGCCACCACCGCCGCAGGAGTCGGCGCCCCGGTGGCGCCGGACGATGGTAGGGCTGGCGCATTCCCGGCACCGCGACTCCGAGGCGGTGCACCACCATTACGACGTCTCCAACCAGTTTTACGAGTTCGTGCTCGGGCCGTCGATGACCTACACGTGTGCCGTGTTCGACCATCCGGAGGCGAGCCTGGAGCAAGCTCAGGAGCGCAAACATGAGCTGATCGCCGACAAGCTGGGCCTGCGGGCCGGGATGCGCCTGCTCGACGTCGGCTGCGGCTGGGGCGGCATGGTGCGCTACGCCGCTCGCCACGGCGTGCGCGCGCTGGGCGTCACGTTGTCCGCGGAGCAGGCCCGCTGGGCGCAGCAGGCGATCCTGCGAGAGGGCCTGAGCGGGCTCGCGGAAGTGCGTCACCTGGACTACCGGGACGCTCCAGGCTCCGACTACGACGCCGTGAGCTCGATCGGACTGACCGAACATGTCGGGGTACACACCTACCGGTCATATTTTGCGCTGCTACTGGCCAAGCTGCGCCCTGGCGGCCGGCTGCTCAACCACTGCATCACCCAACCGGATAACCGCAGCCGGGCCCAGACCGACGCGTTCACCGATCGCTACGTGTTCCCCGACGGCGAGTTGGCCGGCGCCGGCAAGATCATCACAGAGGCGCAGAATACCGGCTTCGAAATCCGCCATGTCGAGAATCTGCGAGAGCATTACGCATTAACGCTGAAGCAATGGTGCGCGAACCTCGCCGGGCATTGGGACGAGGCTGTGGCTGAGGTCGGTGAACCTACCGCCCGCGTATGGGGCCTGTACATGGCCTCTTCGCGCCTGGCTTTCGAGCGCAACGGCATCCAGCTGCACCAGGTGCTAGCGGTACGCCCCGACGGCACCGGCAACGCCCATGTGCCGCTACGCCCCTGGTGGCACTCGTGAGCCGCAGGCAGGCGATGAGTCGTGAACTCGACAGCACGGACGTTCCGGCGCCTAGAACGTCGGTACTGTCAAGTTCACGACGCTCACCGTCACGAATCGATGCGTCGGGCTCCGAGTTGCTCGGCGAGTAGCTCCAGGGCGACCTCCTCCGGATCGCGACGGCTGGGCGGCTCTCGGCTCATGCCGGACGCCTCGACGAGCATTGCCTCGTCGTCATCCGTCGGCACGTGCGGTAAATCCGGTGCGCCAGGGTCAGCGGGATCAGAGGGTTCAGGCGGTGGAGGAATACCGTCGTCCGGGGCCTGCGTCGCTGCCGGACGACGGTAGGCGGGACGATCCGCCGAGCGTTGTGGTGAGCGGCCGGCACGCTGCGCGGTGTGCTGCGGCTTGCTGGTGCCGCCAGCACCAGCCTCGCC